>Ga0116227_10006564_pt1 | contig 23473 bp, 20 predicted proteins | sample S1TSphgellanicum_FD_89693 | JGI IMG/M metagenome (GOLD analysis project Ga0116227, IMG submission 89693) | Host-associated microbial communities from peat moss isolated from Minnesota, USA - S1T2_Fb - Sphagnum magellanicum MG | ecosystem: Host-associated > Plants > Peat moss > Unclassified...
CCTGCCTTTTGCTGGCATATTTAGGACAAGCTGCATTTCTTTTCAGAAATCTTGAAAGTGTTGGTGATGCATTCTACAGTTCAATCCCACGTAAGCTATTCTTACTTCTGAATTTCCTACTTTCCTTTACTGTAGTTGCAGCTGTGGAGAATTGAGTTCTTACAGAAGTAATATTGCTGTCGAAATATATTGGTTCTGTAATCTGGTGGGCCCTGTAGAGCATTCATGCCTCACGTTTGCTTGAGATGATATTGGGTATCTAAAATGAGCATATACACACATTTCTGTATGATACAAGCGAAGTGGGGTATTCAAGTGTGAAATGCTTCACTGTGGTATTGAATGGTCGCAAATATAATGTGTTATTTTGTTTCTGGCATTTTCTTCAGATAGACTTTATTGGCCAATGTTTGCACTTGCAACAGTGGCAGCTGTTACTGCAAGTCAGGCAATTATATCTGCCACATTCTCGATAGTAAAGCAGTCTGTAGCCTTGGGTTGCTTTCCAAGAGTGAAGATTGTCCACACATCAAACCAGGTCTCAGGTCGAATCTACATTCCTGAAATCAACTGGATCTTGATGGTCCTGTGCCTTGTTGTTACTGCTGGTTTCAGAAACACCAATCAAATTGGGAATGCTTATGGTATGACATTTTCCTTGCCTATTGTGATCACCTTGCAAACTAATTAGGTTAGGTTGTTGGATGCATATCAAATTCTTTTTGGACTGCATCAAGTGTTAGCTTTGTGGATGTTGGCTCTTGTTGGGTGTGCTAAATTTGCCTCCCTGATTTGATAGTTCATGACATGGTTTTGGATGTCCCTGCTTCTCACCTCCTGAATAAACCACTTAACCCAATTACATCTGTGCTACCAATGCTGATTAATTCCTATCTTACTGTGCACACAGGCATTGCAGTCGTTGCAGTGATGCTGGTGACAACGGTTCTTCTGACTTTAGTGATAATAATAGTGTGGCGCAAGCCTATATTGGTAGCCTTGGCATTTTTTATGGTTTTTGGAACAATAGAATCAATCTATGTCTCATCTGCCTTGTACAAGGTGCGCCAAGGAGGATGGGTGCCACTGGTGATAGCAGTTGCAGTGGGCAGCATCACATATGTGTGGCACTATGGTACTCTCAAGCGCTTCCAGCATGAGATTCAAAACAAGGTCCCTATGGGATGGTTGCTGGGGCTTGGCCCAAGCCTTGGTTTGGTGCGTGTCCCTGGCATTGGCCTTGTGTATACAGACCTAGCCCATGGAGTTCCACCCATTTTCTCCCATTTCATCACCAACCTCCCAGCTATCCACTCCACTGTGGTCTTCGTCAATATCAAGTACTTGCCTGTCAATACAGTTCCACAAGAGGAGCGCTTCCTCATCCGCCGCATTGGTCCCAAGGTTTACTCCATGTATCGATGTGCTGCAAGATATGGCTACAGAGATGTGCACAAGAAGGATGATAGGTTTGAGCAACTGCTTATAGAAAGTTTGATTACCTTCATCAAGTTTGAGGCATTGCAAGGTTCATCTGCACATGAATCATTAGCAGCCAGCTACACTCCAGACCAAGAAAGCGTATCATCCATGCAGCAACCATCCATGCAGCAACCCATTGGGGCCATGGATAGTCCTACATTGCCAGGAGTCTTGAACTTGCAGGGGGATAAGTTAGACACCTCCACACTTGAAGGTTCTTCCACTATATACATGCCTGCCCTGTTAAATCCCTCCCAGGAGATTTCATCAATTCACAGCGGAGTTGTTCAAATTCCAAACAGTCAAGGTGCTGACACAACAAGCCGAGATGAGACAGCCTTCGTTCTGAAAGGTAAAGATGCAGGAGTGGTGTACCTTCTTGGCAACAGTGTTGTCAAAGCAAGGAGCAACTCCAGCTTTGTCAAAAAGTTAATAATCAACTATGCCTATTCCTTCTTACGAAGGATTTGTAGGGAGAGCCATGTGACATTGAACATCCCACATGAAAGTCTTTTGCAAGTAGGGATGGTATACAATGTATGATTTACTCAAAATATTGTACAGAGAAGAGTTCCTGCAGGCGACTAGGCCATATAGCATACGAGGGCAGAAAAGTGTGGGGACTAGAATGGGTTACCCATACTGAAAACTCAGTGAAGGTAGTAGTTGTGGAATTGGTTACTGCTTACTCCAACATTTTTGGTTGCTAAGACTTGTACAAAGCACACATTGGGCCTCTGTTACTACGGGGTTAAATTGAAGACAGGCAACAACACACATGACGCATAGCTTACTTGTCTAAAGGCTCTTATAATGGCCGATGCCTGCAGACCGATTCATATATTTCAAGCTGATTTTGTACACAGAGGTAGCTATACCATCTTTACTTGATCTGGTCTCTTAGCTCATTGTCAAAATCAATGTAGTGCGTAAAACAAGGATACTTGCAAGCATTTACTCCTGGGGTGATGGAAAATACATTAATGTTCACTGCACAACTAGTTGGCTTTTTGTTCCATTGATAATCAAACATTGAGATCATTGAACCAAAAATGCCTGCAGATTTTTTGGGATCATAAGAACAGCTATAAACTCTCATGCCAAAATCTAGTAGTGCCAGCAATGGGTACTAAATTTTGGGTTTAGGAGTAAGGATTCATTTTTAATGAATGGGTAAACCATTTGGACTGTATAAGACCAGCACCAACCCGCATGCAAGGAGAATCAGACACATGATTGAATGGATCACCCCACACAAATTACTCAAAGCAATTTTAACCAGATAGCAACCAATTTTCTCAACCAATTAGCAACCAATTCCATATCTTCAAAAGCCCAATCATGTTCAAATCTTATGTCTATAGAGACAACACATAATTTAACCCTTTGAGTGGCTGATTAGGGAGCTGCAAGACCACAAAAAAGAGGTAGGTTAAGGCCCTAGGTCAAAGGCACTACCAGAAGAAAGGCCCGCATGAGGTGGGACCTGAGCACAGGGGGGCCTGCTTTTGGTAATGCCCTCAACCCAGGGCCTTACTGGACATAAAGCATGATGCCATAAACAACAATGGAGGCACTCAGAACACACAAGATACCTCCTAAAAATTAAAACAACCTACAAAAAATTGGAAGGTGCTGACATTGACTAGATGTCAGACCCACTTTAGGAGGTGCCCTCCAATTACACTAGTTAAACTTCCAGAGTGCTTTACAAGGCTTTTACAAGGTCCAAAAAATTGTTCACCTGCTGTGTTCTTCAATGGCCACTTGCTATTAAGTCACAGTGTCAATTTGTTAACATGTAGATAAGCATGCTACCATGTGAACGCAACTACTGCCACAGGACAGTATTAAGTAGTAATTTACAGCACAACTCAATGGTCTTGTTAAAGCATCTCCATGAAATGACTGAGCAATTTTATTTATATGAATTAACAGGTTGTATTTCGCCATTAACCCACAGAACTCACCATTACTAAACTTCCTTCAACATGTTCATATTATGGAAAGTACCTTGGTCAGCCTTGCAGGGGTGTTGTGCTGGGATGCAACCTCTGCTGATCATTCGAATGCAGCTCAGCTGTAAAGCTGAGAACCTCCTTGCTTATTATGCTGGGAAGACCCTGCTGTCACAGCATTACACCTTGGACCTCAGGCTCTGCCCTTGGTTGCAAGGGCATAGTGCCCTGACTGCAGGATCTTCCTATACCCAAAGAAAAAAGGCTAATCAGCACTTTGGCCCCAATACAGGTAGTCAGAAAATCAGGAGTTTGTCTACTTTCATTGCTGCATCATTTCTTGGGTTACTTCTCTGGTGAAATCTTCTCATCGTTCTCTTACATGACTAATCAATTTTTTATTCTGGTCCAAAATGAATTATGGGACTAAAGTCCAAGAAGCCAAATATCATCTCTTCGAATAACGTCGACAAGCCATCAAGACACCCACCACAAAGCCCCTTGTGAAGCAAATTTGCCAGACCTATAACTGCCATGTCTATGAAAATTATTGTATATCATAAAATTTAATAAATAAAACATAGAAATCATTACGGTAGCCAATTTGTTTCTGACAAATATGTTCAGATAGAACTCTCAAGGTAATTGCATGCCAGCAGTCAATCAGCTATAATTAAGCAAGATCTGTTAGTTAGCTGCTTGGGCTCTCATCAATTTCTTGAGGACAGATGATTTCTGCTTACCATACAAGCATTTAAAAATCAGCATGGCCCGATTCTGCACATCATTAACTACAAGCTTACTTGCACCCTGGTCTTCAAACTTCTTCAGCCAAAATGCTGCAAAGACTAGAGCATTTCCATCACCAGGTGCAGCAGCAGTTGTTGCATCAATTACCATCTCTGGTGGTGGCAATTTTAGAGCATGCTTACCCATTCTCTCAAGGTTGAGGTATCCACACCAGTATGCAATAAAGAAGGATGCACGGATCAGCTGCTGCTCATAAGCATATGAACCATTTGCCTTCAGTAGATGCTCAACTTTAATAGCAATATTAGCCATATCCAAGGTTTCACTTGTACCTGGTATAAAGGTCTCATTCACAGCCCGTAATGACTGAAAATGCTTGCCAATATGCTCCAATGACTCTTTCAACCTTGTTTCTAGCTCACATCTTGCACAAGTACACTGAAACTTCCAACTGTCTTGTTCCAGAAATTCTTGTCGTATCTGAAGAGGTAGCATTGAATTCACATAAGTAAAGGTGACTTCCTCCCCTGCTTCCAACTGGCGTGATGCATGTAACAACAGAGCATCACCAAGGTGCAGTCTCGCAGAGGTGGGGGTACATGAGTGATTGACAAATGACGGCAGTGCCCAAAGCCCTAGGAACTGACCCTGCTGCTCTTTTGTGGAACTTTTTGTGAGAGCTGGTTGAGTACAACACCCCGATTCATCAATTGCGTTTTGCAAAAGCAATCCCATAACTCGGCGCACTGACATGTCTTGAGCTGAATGCAATTTGGTTTCACCCCACTTACCACCAGATCTGAACAGATCCATGGGTGGCAATTTCTCATTCCCAGGACATTCAGAATCTGAAAGGCAGCTCAAATGTTGCAGCCATTTTGGTGACTTGAGAACTAGACAGTAGATCTTTACAAGGAGGTCATCTCTGAAACTAGCATTTGAGCGGCTTGGACAAGCCTCAAAGTTTTCCAAACTAGTGGTGTCACTGCGGACTATTGCAAGAGCGTTACTTACCAACAGGAGTTCTCCTACCCCAACATCTTTGGTAACAAAAAGGCCACGTCGGCCTGTTGTGGCACTTATCTTTATTTCCACTGGTCCCACATAATCACTGCATTCTGGCGGACTTCCTTCACAGCCACTCAACAGATGCTTAGATAAATCATAAACACCCTGTTGGATTTGCTGCAAACATATTTCACTCTTTTGAAGTGCAACTTTGACATCTTTGTCTTGAGAAGCGAGACCAAGGGCTTCCGAGAACCATTTACAAGCTTGCTCATACTGTTCCAAAGCATGGAGAGCCCGTCCTTTGCGGTAAATGCTCTTCAGATGGCTGGGATCCAGCTTTAATGCTTCCTCTGCATCAATCAAAGCTTTCTCATAGTGCTGTAGCTTCATCCAGGCGGCAGCCCTGTTCGAATATGCTAGCATTACTGTGTCCTGATCCACTAACGCAGCTGATTTCACTGTTGCCTTGTTGGGAATAGCATGGTTACTACTGCCTGGCTTCTTCTTCTTTTTGCCCCGGGGTGCAGCTGGGTGTGGCTGCTTTGCTGGTGATACAGACAGCAATGATTTCCTTATGCACTTAGAATAGAAATCTATGGCACCCGCCCAGTCATGATTTGCAAAGAGACGGTTTCCTTCAGTCCTCAGATCTGCAGCATCCAATTTGGTCCATGGTGGGTTTACCTCTGAAGGGAGCAGCGGGGGTCCCTCCGACAGGATCACCACATCGTCCTCGGAGTGAACTCGCAAGGCCACAGACTCGTCCGGCAGATCCGATAGAAAAGGATTCCTGATGGCAATCTTCATGCCTTTCCGGTACCGTGTCTGCACTTTAGCCCACGATGCTGATCCATCCAGAGACGAATCGTCGATCATGACTCGCGCCGCGTTCCCGTCTTCATCTTCCACCAAAGTTTGGATCAAGCTCAGGAAGAAAGCTTCCGCACAAAGGACGCCATACAGCACACGGCCGTGGTGCTGCTTACCCACCTTGAGTTCCACCAAACGGATACTCGCCATCCCCTTGGGCAGCAAACCCTGCTGCTGCTGCTGCTGCTGCTTCTTGCGCGACATTTTCGCCGCTTCTGCTGCCACCACACCGCTGCTTTCGTGACCATTCGAAGATGCAAAACCGGCGTCCTGCAGCTTCATCAGCTGCCAGTCCCGCTCCAACTCCTGGAAACGGCGCATGAAGCGGATGTGCGCTTCCAGCAACCCATCCTTGTTCAAGGTGACCGACGCCTGCACCAACGATCGGTCCGACGGCGCACGGTATGCATCAAGCCCGTAGAGCTGCAACACACCCAGCTCATTCAGCAGCTCTCTGCCCATCTCATTGCTTTCCATCCTGCGCCCACCTTCCCCAGCCCCACAAAAAAAAAAAAAAAACGCCCAACAATCAACAAACTGCCAACAACAACAACAAATGACCACTGGCAACAACAAAAACAACAACAATCTCAACTTCTTCTTCGTCTTCTGCCACAAATGCGTCGCAAATCGCGCCTCACGCAAAGCTCGCATTCGTTGAGGGAGGAAAACCAAACACTACGAAACCCTAAATAGGAAAGAGAGTAGGACGCCTACACTTCGACGACTTCCATAAGATCTGCATTTTTTTTTGAACAAGCCAAATTTCGCCAAAAAAAACGAAACTAATTTTTTTAATTCGAAAATCAAGTGTTTTTGGACGGTTTCAATCGCCATAAATGAGAAAATAAAAAATCTCTGGTTGGTTTTCAGTGTGTAGCCATGAACATACACAAGGTTGACTAAAAATTTATATTTCACATCTGGTTTATAGCCAGATTTGGCTAAATCTTCTTTTAAACAATAGCCATTTTAAAAACATCTTCCTATGGATGATTGCCATTCAGGTTACATTAAGAAATCCGTTTTAAAAAACACTGTTCCACATGCATTTCGGATTCTGATTTTAAAATAAAATAAAATAAAAAATTTATTAAAAAAAACATTAAGAACTGGGGTGGTAGATTTAACAATTATTAAAAAAAAATTCATGTTCAATAGAGATTTTGGTCACTACCATTAGTGATCATCATCGGATGATTACGTCATATAATGTGCGGTCAACAAAATGACATAATCTATCGCACCACCATACCTTAATGTCATTGTCATGACCACATTAGATGACATAATCTTTTGGTGATGATCATGTGACACTCATAAGATTAGTGACCCAAATGTACAACAAAATGGTCAAGCCCTTGGCCATTAGGTGCGTATGGTACATGATGACATTAAGGTCTAGGATGATAGATTTATCCATGTAGAGAAAAGAAAATTGTGTTACATTCTAGTCATTTAGTAGTATGGGTATGGTTCTCATCAAAAGATTATGTCATATAATGTGATCAAAAAATTGACATATTTTTGTCACCCCAAACCCTAATTTCATGGAATGGCCTTGCCCATTATGTTGTTGGGTGTGTTGTTTGCCTTCACAAGTTTGCTAGCACCTTACCTTACTTAACACAATGGGTGAGGGGTTTGACCATTCATTCCATATTATAAATAACTAATGGGTACTCATGACCTTTGGGCACTATGAAATCCCCCGGTTTTTTTTAAACTTGGTTCATGTTTTAGTTTTTTTTTAGAAACTTTTTTTTTAAAATGTGTTTTCTGTTTTTATTATTATTTTGTATAATAAAAATAAAGTGTTTTTTTTTTTTCATTTTTATATTTTTGTTTATTTGGATGCAAGTTTGAAGTTTGAAGAAAGAAGATACACCTCATTCTTTTTCAAGTAGGGTTTTTCTTCGTTATTATAAGTTTTATTTTTTAAAAAATTTTACTTTTTATTTGGTTTCTTCATTTTTGTAAATTTTTTTTTAAAATTATTTTACTATATTTTTCTTTCCTTGTTTCATTTGTTTCCATTCTTTTTTTATAGTTTTTGCGTTTTTATTTATTTATTGTTTATATTTGTTTCATGTTTTTATTTTTTCTGTTTTTATTTTGTCTATCTTCATTTTTTTCTTTATTTATTTATTTATTTATTTAGTTTCTAGTGGGTACCCGTGACCTTCAAACACGATGAAATCCCATGTTTCTTTAAACTTGGTTCATGTTTTAGTTTTTTTTAGAAATTTTTATCTTTTTTATTTTTTATCCCGGATGAGGGGACGGATGATGGGACGGATGGATGGAAAAAACAACTAGCACAAGTAGACAAAACCAGCGATATTATAGAAGTAAATTGAATGAGTCAATTGTTTTCACTTCTTTCCTTCTATTGAAATGTTTGGAGGTTGAGATAAAAGACCGAGTCAAGACATGTAAGTTGTGAGCTAGCTGACTAGATTGGGATGCCTTGATTGATTGAGCTTGATGGTTTCTTATTAGTTGAAGGGATGAAAGTCGAGGTTCACAGACTTTAAGGTTCATGGGTCTCCATACATCACAAGAGTTCGTGCTCAATGAGAGAGCTCAATTTGTGTTAATTGTTCATTCATGGCATGTTATGAATAGTGTCACTAAGCATCATCCATTGTGACAACATCACAAAAAATTGCACTTAAGCATTAACTACATCAACTTTATCCTTTTCTTTATATTAAGCATTTTATCCATAATGTTTTTGTTCATTTTTTTTTTCTTCTAAAAGACCCCTTTTCTTCAAGCTTTCTTGAAACACTCCTTTGCATTTTCTATTTTTCAGCTTTTCAAGTTTTCAAGCATTTCAACTCTTTGATTTTCGAATTCTATTCTCATAGCATTGTTCTTCCACGTGCTTTTTTTTTTCATGACAAGGTCACATTCTCATTCTCACATATTCTTCTCTCTTCTTATAATTTTTATTTATTTGTTATTGTTGTTGTTCTCATGTTTTGCTTCAAGTTCAATTCACATGTTTTTTTTTTTTTGGCATTATGTTTGTTTTTCCTTTGATCTTCTTGTTTTGTGTTTTGATTGTGTAGACTTTGAATTTGCATTGCATTCAATTTAATTCTCACATTCGTATCATGAGTCATTGTAATACACCTTTTTAGTTTTTTGAATTGCCAACAATCTATTTCTTCATCTTTTTGTTGTTAAAGTTGTTTCTTATCTTCACAAAATTTGAGCTTATGTTATCACATTATAATCAATTATTGGCTCTTTCATTTTATATTACAATTTTTGTTGTTTCCCCTTATAATGTCATGAAATGATCAACCAAAAATGATTATACTCATATTCCATGTAACTTTTATTGATTAAAAAGGTGTTAAACGACTTTCAAGAATAAGTCATACGATTTTAAACTTTTTTTTATTGAACTCAAAATGAACAATTCAAAACAATTTCTTGAATCTTGGTACATTCTTATTTTTGCTACATTGCATGAGTACCTTATGTTTTGTGCTTTCAATATTTTGTCACCTAATGTGAGTCATTTAATGAAGCTCAAAAGCAAGACTTGGTTATCCAGGTTTCTTTTAATGGAGTTTGATAGAAAAATTTCGCATGAATAAAAGTACAATGTTCAAAACTATAGAGTAACTTTCATCATGCATATAGAAACAAATGAAACACAAAGTATAGGAAAAGCCAAAGATGTTCCAAATGGGTGATGTGTGATTTTCAAATTAGCACATGTTGCAAACTTTCAAACATATAATGAGCTTTTTATAGTGGAGGCAAATAAATAATTTCACTCATTTTGCATCAATTTGTGTATGTCGTGATGATGTTTGCAAGAATTTAATCAATTAACATACAAAGGGGGAGATTTTAGTTGTTATGAAGGATTTCAAGAAATGTGTGATTCATATAATGTTCATTGAATGTTATGGATGCCACACACATTTCAATTTCAAAACCTCAATGTGAATTTACAAAAAACTATTATAAATGGTTGTTGCATTTTCAGACAAGATATATTAGTCTATAACAAAATAATTACTATTTTTATTTTATTTTAAAAGTGTCACTAACTCCAAGATATTGTCCAAATTTATTCCATACAAGAATGAACAATATATTGGGTCATTTATTCCTCCCACATTGTTTTTCACCTTACATATATTAAACAACAATGGAATACACTTTGATTTTTTAGATACCATGGTACCTTATCTAGCTCATCATTCAAGTGTGAAATATTTATTTTATTTTTCAAAATCAAGTTCAACAATAAAAATGGAAATTTATGAAAATTTCAACTTGATATCATGCCAAAATAAAAATATTCAACAATGATGCTGATTGTTACAATATTGTCCATAAAAAGATTTCATTAAAAAAAAATCTAAATAATTTCCTCTCCTCACCACAATTATTCGTTATGAGTAATAGGGTCTCCACTTTATTTAACAATTTAAATGAGTCATGGTAAACATTAAAACTATTATTAAGCATTGGTAAATAATTGATTAGTGATTCATTTAAACCTATTAGATATCAAATAATGAAAAATAAATAAATAAATCTTACAAAACTACCTCAAGTTCTGAAATTTCAACATTGACAAACAAGTAATTTAAAAAAGTTTCCATGATTTGGGTATTTTCGTTAATTTTTATGCACTCTCTTTATTTTGGTTCAAACTACCAACACTAGAAAGCCACCTTCGAATTCCTTGAAGACATAAAGAAAAAAGACAAAGTTGAAGGAAAAGCCCTTGGGGCAAAAAAAAAAAAAAATTATAATATATAAAACAACTGAATTTTTTTTTAAATAACAACCAAACCTAAAAATGACCCCATTGAAAGAAAAAGGCCAAGATTTTGTTTAGAACTTCTATATGATATGAAACACATAAAAAGACAATTGAATTATAGAAAATGTATATTAAAAACGACCTTCCAAAAATTGCTCACAAAATTTGAATCACATGTATCCTCCTTGCCATTCCTAGTGTAAGGTGAAAACTAGATAAAATAAACATTAAATTTGTCTTGGCTATCTACTTGAAAAATAAAGAAGAATAAATTTGGTAAAATCTTTAGAAACAAGACTAAATTTGAAAGAAACCTTACATACATTAGATTTTTGGGTTCATCATGCCCTCCATCCTTTTTTTAATGTCTTGCAACCGTTGTTTTGGTTGCCTTTCAACTTGTAAAAATACTCAAAAAATTATGACACCATTGCTACTTGCATTTCGAGATCCTCCATCGGAAGATCTCAAACTTAACATTCAAAGGTTTATGCAACTATTGAAATTTAGTTTTAGGTGAATCAAGAAACAAACTTGTGCACAAAATTGATGAAGTTTTTAAAAAACAAGCACTACATACAATTGAAGGCTAGAACAACTTGGAAATTCATTATGCAAGGAATGATCATTTTTCTTTTGGAAAAAAAAAAAAAACTTCACATGATTAAAGTTCAATTTCTAATCTCAAAATTCGATTTAGTAGAATCTAATCAATCCTTCAATATTTTATCATGAACAATGCAATGAAAAGGAAAATTTTCAAGATTTGCCTTCAATTCCTATCAACTAAAATTTCCTTTTCATTGCATTGTTCATGATGATCTTATCATGGAAACTTAATGTTGCTATTATCTTCACCTTTGTCTCTTGTGAGCACCATGTTCATCACGTTTGTTAAACTATAATTGTTTTAACCATGTTCATTTGTATATTATTTATTACCTTCTTTTTGCATTTAAAATATTATAATTATCTTCCCATCACAATTTTTTATGTTTCAAAACATCTTTTTTTCTATAACCAAGCTCAATTCGTGAATTTCATCTATTGAGTTGACTAACACTTGACTCCCTTTTTGAGTTGTTTATGCCATGTTCTTGTGTGTAGAAGAATAGTTCAACTTGACACTATTGCTACTTGCATTTTGAGATCATCCATTTCGAACTCTTGTAGTCACTAATTCTAATGTATTAGCATGGTTAACAGGGGCATGAATGGCCCAAGACATTTGATGACGCCATTGACCTTGTTTAAGATGTTCATTAAAGCACATCCAACATCTAACTTCATTAATGCTTGGGGGATCTCCATACCACACTCGTGCTTATCTTCTTAACCCTATGAAATTCAATATCATAGTATGTAGCTTTACCCATTTCAACATCTTCTAGTTGAATAATTATTTCTTCATTTTTCATTCCAATAATAACAATGAAAATTTCTTGAGATTTTCATACTTTCAAAGACATGACCATGTAATGTAGACTTGGAATAAACAAATTGACCATGTACACTAAGTAACAACAAAATTTTAAAACTTATGGCATTGTGTGCAACTAATTTTTGGAACAAATTGGCATTCATTGAAAATAATTTAATTGTTGTTGGAATGGTAAATGTACACTAACAAGTATCTCTTCTACATTGAGGTTATGGATACTTGTTTGTTTTGTGAATCATGTACATGAGGTAATGAAAGTGGGGTGGTTTGAACATTGGTCTGCTTCCCATGAGTTCCAAAACCATTTCACAAATGCTTATGTTGACAAATTGAAGCACATGGGACATAGCTTATGTTATTGCTCATTGACGAATAATCCTTTGTTATGCCTATTATTAAACATGTTAAAACATTTCTTGAATTTTCCAAAAATCAACCCACATTTGCCCTTTACATGCAAGATTGTTCTTCATGTGCTATAAAAGAAACTTGTTAACACAACACTTGTAAAAATATTCTTCTTTCACTTTGCCATAGTTGTTTCAAATTATTTTTGCACATTATACTTTCTCCAAAGAAGCTACATGCTCATTCGTCTTGACCTTCATAAGGGCCATCACCTTTTCATGCTCCCAATTTGGTTGTCTTTGTTTTCTTGTGTGAATTCCAACGGTGGAAAACTTTAGCTTGTGTTGGAAGTTTTTTCTTCCCTTTGTTTCATTTTTTTTTTTGTAAAACCATGTTCATCAACTTTGTCGGATGGGTAATATATTGATGTGTTATTACATTTGTGTTCTTGCAAACTCAATGTATAGATGATGTACATTCAAGATGTAGATTTAAGCAAACTAAAGTTGAAAAACGTTGAAGACCATGTAAACAAAAGATGAAGTTCATAAAATGGGGAGTGCTTACCTTTTGTCATTTGGTCAATGTACCTGTGGTGATGGACTTGAACTGAATGGAAAAGCATGCCTCCCAAGCTTGATGTGGATATATATTACTATCCAGCCCAGGCACAACTGCATCCATGTGTTGTTGCATCTGGGGCCTGCTTCATGAAGAAAACAAATGCAAATGGACATGATGCTCTTGATCTTGATCAAAGATTTCCTTTTGTGATAACCAGCAAAGACCCTGACTTTCCATGTCACAAGGTTTGCCAACAATCTATAACTAAAGCTGAGAACTAGTTTCAAAGACTACATGAAAAATTCAGCAAAGGGTAGCTGTTTTAAGAGCCCTTTTGCTGCTTTGTTGATGTGGCGAAGTTCCTGGACATGGGATTCATCAGGGTCTACTGGGATGATATGTGCTCTCTTCCCCTCCTGGAAGTGGTCCACCACTCTATTAGCTGCTTCTAGACCAGTCACATATGCTTTTTCCTGTCCACACCAGACCCTCAAATTTGTTGGTCATAAAACGTCAATGATGTGCTCTTGTATTTTCTCTCCCATGTTGATCAAGCCCCCCTGTTGCCATATCTGCAACAGAAGACACTTTGACCGCTTCTGACCCTAAGAAATAATCAACTACTTAGAATTGGCACAATTGTCTTCAATTCTTTATTATTGCTTAGTTCAGAATTTTGGATAGAACTTTTCTTCTGGCTTTAGTGTCCTATGATGATTATTCCACTCGATGGGACTGATTTCTTCTCCAGCCTTCTACTTGTGACTTCTTGGAATATGTAGGTCAGTCACTATTGCACACCCATGCCCTTTGTGCCCTCAAACATATAGTACTCTACTCTCATCAAAAGCTAGCTAGCAGACTCATGAGCAAATGTAGTAAGGCTTGTTAACTGACCTGTGACCAAGAGCCATGGCGATTGACTATCCAGTCACCAGCCATAAACACATTTGGAAAACTTGTTGTGCCCTGCATCATGTACTGGTAAGAACCTGCAAACAAGAAACACCAACAGCACTGATGGTTATGCTGACTTATCAAACCTACTCATGAGCTTGTCAATGGACCATGAAGAAAGCTTGCTACACATCCTCGTGCATCTCTTGTTCAACTGTCACTTCAAAATGCTACTGCAAGCTTTCTGAATTCACTAAAAGCCTGAAGATGATTAATAATCTCCTGACAGCACACTGCCTCTGTTCAAGGGGCAGGTGGGCTGCAGGTACAAATGGTGTTAACATACTGAGAATGATGAACAGAAAGCACATGCCTGGGAAGAAGTGGGTCACAGCTTTTGGAAAGCGAACAACAGCTTGGTCCACTACCTCAGCATCCCTAAACCCATTAATGCAAGTGGCCAGATACTCCTTCACCTTTTTCACAATCTGGTCATCACTTAATGGTAGAAATTGGTTTGCATGATACTGCCTCAAATCCATATCACCCAATCATCAACCACCCACATCAAAGTAAATATTCATAACAACTCCCATCCCTTTTTGATAGGCAAATGCCCACATCTCTGAGACTTCATGACACAAAACTGCAATATTTAGACTAAAATACCAGGTGCAGCAATGACTTAAATCTGTTGATGCCATATGTAAGAACATAGCCCATCATAGGACTGAAAGCTTGACAATCATGGGAAGAGATTTGTGCCCAGCATCATGCATATTAGTGTTGGAACCTACAATGAATTTCAGCACGAGATAATTGAGTCTTACAAAGTCAGCTTCAACGACAGTGCCCGGCTCATCTCTGTATTCATCATGTAATGAGTTGAGATCAAAGAATGTCCATCCTGTAGTAGAATCAAACCCAAAGCAGGCATTGCTGGGCATGGGAATGTGAACCTGTTTTTGCACCTCATGAATCAGTGTGTAGAAGTGTCTGGTTGTTTAACATCAAAAGAGTTACCTGCATCATCTATCTCTGAAGTCCAGCTTTTATGCAGGCCATGGTGATCTATTTTGTAAGGGGTTTGGTTTTCACCTCTTGATGAATGCATACAGCTCCTAGCAGCCATAGCAGATCACTTTCTCATCACATGGGCTTCTTGTCAAATGTCAATGAAGGGAAGGTACCTTCCGGTCAAGCCAAAGCCGTACAGCCAAAATGTCCACAGCACCCAAGTTAGCTGTGTTGACAAACTCTTCTCTTGTTTTCAAAACCTTACTGCACATAATCAAGGGCACATTCAACTCGATGAGTTTGCATACATAATGACTTGATGAAATAGACAAAATTGTCAGAGAATGTATTACAATTTACTCCCTTGTTCAATAAAAGTTCTGCAATGGTCAATATGTCTAAGTGTGCTGTACCAAACACCACAAATGGCAATAATTTTGGATGATCAGGAAAGAAGGTAAGTGCTTCAAACATATCTTGACTAGCTTTGTTCATCTGTTTCCTCCACAGTGTTTAGCATCTACAGTCTTCTGGATCCTAGGTTAGAGATTAAGTCAATGTTCTGTAGAATAAAGGCCAGCCCATTCAGACAACTCGCCAATAAGAAGCATAGTCAATCAGACTTGATAACCCACCTATTGGCAACAATGCGCTGCATTGCAGTGATACCCACTGAGAACACTACAGCATCTGTTTGAAACTCTTCCTCTCCACAACGGACACCAGTCATAGCCCCTGTCGCTTCATTCAGAACAAGATCAGTGACTCTTTTCCCAGACAAGAACTGACAGCCTCCACCACGCATGGATGTCACCCATGGTTTGAAAATCATCTCCCCAACTGTTCCTCTACACCACACCACATCAAAGTCTGGCTGCAAACCACATAGAATAAAAAGTCATTTAAAAGTGGAAGACAATCACTCACTTGGGATCAGAATCAAAAGCCTGAAGAAACCCTTGTTTTGTCACTATCACCACAGGAACTCATCCAGAGTCTGACATCAATTCCCTCAAGGTGTGACTTACAGATATTGGGCTGAAATTAGATGAAGAGATGGAGAAGAACAAAACAAACACAAGAGACAGTCTTCAATCAGTCTTCAGGGCAGAGAACCTGATGAGCCAGAATGAAGTAGTACAACATGCCAAGACAGGCAGCAGCACTGCAAAGCTCGCCTGGTGCAAACAGGCCCACCAGCAACATTGGGTTGAAGGCATCCTGATACACTCGATCAGAGCATCCAAACTCACGAAACAGCTCCCTTGCCGTCCCTATGACCAATTACAAGTACAGCATGTGAGAATGAAGTAACTTTTTCCATCTGTTTCCAAGGTGCCAATCCAAAACCATGTGTTACATTTTGCATGAGTACTTTGTTTGTTTAACAGGAATGTATCTTGAAGCTTACTTGCATCGTAGTCTCGCCATGCTGTGTCACTGTAGTCAAAATCAATCACTGCCACACATATGGAAAATTTTCAGTCAGAAGGACTGTTGTCACTCTATGTCATCTCAACTTCTCCTTGTCATCACTGAACATCCAGTTTGGAAATGACTCAAGCAAGCCCAGATTCCCTTCCAACAAAATATAGTTTCTTAAGAGAGGAAGTGCTGAAGAGTTAGAGCATGATAAGGTTTTATATCGGGGTATGGAATGGTTGGATGCTTGCTACACAGGAGACAGTGAATTTCAGCATAGCTAAGAAAGGTGACCATAGGTTGCATGATAGAACATGGAAGCCATGAATATACACACAGCAAGGTATCACCTGCATACATGAGAGGGAGGGCTGTCAACCGATCCACTAGTGGTAGCAGCTTGAACTGCAGCCACAGCACAAGCTCTGTCAACACACAGCACTAAAACTTTTTTCACAAACTCAGAAGGACGTGTGCCTCATGCTAATAGAGAGGTTCATGAAATCCTGAACAAAGCAAGGCCAAAGGCATAACCTGTGTATAGACAAAAGTACCAAGAGGACTTGGCAACTGTGGCAAGGCCTGGAATATGGGCGACTCCACCTGTCTTAATCCAAAATTGAGATTTGACGTCAGCAGAAAATGTACCAAAACTCTCTTAAAATAACCATGAGCCAGATTCCTTGTGCAACTGGACATAATTATTCCTCAAGTTGCATGCATATCACTATATCACAACCCTGGTTCATGAACTGCTGGAAAAGTTGACCACAATAAACAATCCCAAGACTTTATTTATGTAGATGTTTTGAGAATGATTGTGCAATGGCTGTGTTGGAGCCAACAATATGTTGTGGAGCAGGTCAGGACAACACAGACAAAAAGTCCTCAGGAAGTTCTAAGTGCTGCCATTTTACCTCCAGACCGTTAGGTGAGTATTGGGCAGATCGTGTCCATGTCGTGAATGGTTGCAGACCAAGCTCATCAACAAGAGAGAAAATGTTCTGATATGGGTACCAAAATCCTGCACCCCACATGCAGCGACAAATTTCATTTCACATGACAACTCCAGCCTTGTGCAAGAGAGCTGAACAGCACAAATGCAGCCTTTGCAGAGCAACCAAAGAATGAAAAGTTCTGGAGGTTTTTCTGCAAGGCAATTGAACCACAAGCAATCTTCCAGTCTTGCTTGTAGCACATGAAATAAATGGCATTGCAGTACTTACCATGAATTCCAACCTCTACAGAACGCCCTGATGCAGTCTTCCAGCCTGCTACGAGGCCCCCAGGTTGTGCTCCTGCTTCCAAGAGCGTTACCTCATATCCCTGCAACCTCCCTCCAGCACCCCCATGTCTCACAGGTCACAAAATACCATTCCCCGCAGAGGATTTGAGCCTGCTGCAATGGGTCTTTTGAGTCTGAAAAGATCTTCAGCGATATGATTGCAGGAGCCAAAGATAAGATCCGTAGAAGAAGAAGAACTTCGTCTGCATTGTGAGGAGCAAAGAAGCCCTACCTGCTTGGTGAGATGGTGAGCAGCTCCAAGTCCAGCCCATCCAGCACCGACTACAACCACCTTCTTGTTCTTGTTCTTCTGCTGCTTCTTCTCCTCGTCCGTCACCGTATCTTCTTCTTCCTCGGCCGCTCCCGCCAGTGCCACCACCAATTTGCTGGCAAGTTTGCACGGTCTCGCATTCCTTCCACTCGAATACTTCAGCCTTCCGATTTGTCTTCTGCAGCAACTCGTGGAATCCACCAAAAGTTTTGTTGTTGCAAGTCTCAGACTCCGTGGTCCGCGAAGATCTGTTCCTGATGATAAAAGACTGGATGTCCATTGTGTTTGCAAGCATTCTCCCGCCATCTCTCTCTCTCTCAGGTTCCGATTTCTAAACAAACTTTAGCAAAAAGGAAGGAATCACATAACACTCTTGCACAACATTTTCTTCCTTTGTCGAATTACAGAGTAATGAGCGACATTGCAGCAATAAGAGAAAGCAAACTCGTGTTCTATACCTCTCTCTCGTCAGATATCTCTCTCGACAAACAGAAAAACAGTCTGATAAGCAGAATAAACAGAGTCCACAAACCCGATCGCCAAGCAAAAGAACATTATTCAACATCCGCTTGTGAAAAAAGCTCAAGAACAGACGCAGCAAAAGGAGCTCTCAAATTCTAACCAAATCCGAGGAATAACAAACAAACACATCGCGCGACGCTGGTTGAAGGAAGTGGAGCTTTACGCGGGTGCTCCAAAAACTCAAAAGGACGACGTGGTTCCTGTGGCTCGCATCAATCGACGCCTTATCAAGAAAATGCTTTTGTTGCAGGAAAGTTTCTTGCAACAGATGGCGATATTGCCATATCGAGATTCGATGCAAAGACTGATGATCAAACTGCTTCGAATTCCAGAACGCAAAGACAGATTGATGAGCGTCCGATTCAAGTTCCAGAACGCAAAGACTGATCAAGCTTCGAATTCTAGAATTCCAGAAATCACAGGCTCATCGAGCTTCCGAATTCTAGGATGCAAAGAACGTTTGAGATTCGAATTTCCGGAAAGCAAAGATTGATCGAGCTTCGAATTTCCAGGATGCAAAGACAGAGCTGAGATTCGGATTCAAGGAAGCTCACAGGATTGATACAGTGGATGACGACAAGGAAAAAAATCGGTCCAAGATACAACAAAATGATACAGATCGTCTTTGCAGTGTTCCATTGCACAAGAATTGACGGAGTTTAAAGCTTCTCTGGAGGCATGAATCTTCTTCTTCTTCAATGAAGGAGGTGGAGAAAGCTCAAAGATTATTGAATCAAGAAAGCTCAACGACTTTTACCTCAAGAAAGCCCAAAGATCTCTGGCATTTTCAACTGATGACGGCAGTATGACACATCCAATTGCAAAAGGGCATGAATCTTCTTCTTCTGCAATGAGGTGGAGAAAGCTCAGAGACTATTGAATCAAGCAAGCTGAAAGATCTCTGGCTTCTTCTTACACAGACGGCAGTATGACAAATCCAATTGCAAATCGGCATAATCTTCTTCCACAATGAGGTGGAGAAAACTCAAAGATTATTATAATTCAGTCAAGAAAGCTCAAAGATCGTTGGCTTCTTCCACTGTAACTGGCAGTATGGCACCTCCAACATTGCAAAACCGATCATTGTGAACATATCCAAAGATAAATTTGCAACAATCAGTCTTTGAGAATCACACATTGATGAGGTAGAAGAAGAACAACACTACCTTTCCCATGAATTATGGTTGTTGAGCTTAGTGCCTGATTTGCAGCAACTTCCAAACCAAAATTTTCCCCATAATTGCAGTGTAAACAAAACTCACATAAAAAAAAAACACCCTGCTCTGCTTGCAACAAGTTTCCTCCACCTTCGAGGCTTTTTTTTTGCAAGTGCAAAGTGGAATTGACTGTTGCAACAACAAGACGTCTACGAGCTGCTTCTCGGATCTATTCGCTTTGAAGAGAGCTCTGCAATCGACATTTGCACCCAAAAACAAAAATCAGCTCAAAATCAGCAGCTTTCTACTCTAGGGAAAGTTCCTTCCCATTTTTTATATTTTATTTTTTTCAAATGATGTGAAAAATAAAATAAGGTCCAACTTATTGGAAAATTTGTAATTTTTTTCATTTATTTAAATGCAAATAGGGTGCTTAAAATTACATTGAAAATTCTTAAATAATTTTAGTTTTAATAAAATATTCTTTTGATATTTTATTATTTCATAGCATACCCAAAAATATTTATTTCGCGTGTTTCATAAAATATACAAATACTAATTTCTCTTGGGTTTTATTATTATCCTAGAAAAAAAATTCACAATTTTATTTTATTTTTTTCCAAAATCCTCTTCATCAATAAATAAATAATTTATGAAATTTTGGGTATAACCTACCGACTTCTTTGATTGGTTTTTTTTGGGACCTTGAACCTTTTTACATAATAAAGCTATCCATTAAGAAAGGAGGACATATGACCAAAACCCTAAACCCACCATGAACTAAGGGCCACTTTAGACAAGGGTCCAAGGACCAAAGGCCTAAGGACCAATTTGAAGCAAATTGTACCTTGAATTGGACCCTTTTTCACATTTTTAAAAACCTTGGGTACAATGAATGTGTCTCAAGGCTTGGGTATGATTCAAGGGTCAGATATCAAAAATGTGTGTGATTAACATGTGAGAGGCTTAGGTTAACTTTTGGTTTTTTCTCTCTTCTTTCTTTTCATGGTTTTTTTTTCTTTTTTTTTCTTTTTTTTCTTTTTTATTATATATATATATAAAATAAATTTATTCATTTATATAAATTAAAATTTTAAAATTTATCTATAAATAAAAATTTTACTACACACAATGGATGAATGTAGGCACAAGATATTGGTGGCCTCTTATTTTTATAGGGTCATGTATTGAGTGAGTGATTAAATATGTGGTTGCAAAGTTGCAATGAATAAATATTGAACAACATTGGAATATGATGAGTGCAATGTTCTTGTTTTGTATGGAGTTTGTTGACATGGCATTAAGAGTTCGCAGCATGTGAAGGCATTAGAAGATAATGGGATACATGAATCAACTTTTGGGGAGTTTTTTTTGGAAAAATGTTTTAACAAGGAACAAGGTTAAATTATGACACATTTTGTTCATTGATTAGGGTTGTGGGTTCAAGTTCTGAACGAAAAAATACACACATGAGATAAAACATCCATGTTGAAACTAGAATTGCGATGGCTCTTGCACTATTAGGTAATGGAAATTCTTTACAAATGTGTAGAGAGGTCTATGGCATTGCAGAAATACAACATCAATTATAATGAGAGAATTTTGTTCAACAATTAAAAACATTTGAAATTAATGATCTTTAAATTAACTAAAAACAAGATCAAAGAAATCACTAGTGGTTTTGAAAGCTTATATAGAATTCCATACATTTTAGATATTATAAATGGTAGTCAAATTTCAATTGTTGCACTTAAGGTAGACCCAAAATCATATTATTGTTGAAAAGGGTTTTACTCCACATTGATTCAAGGAATTATGGATGCAATGTATTGTTTTGGGATTATAATTAAAGGTGGGTAGGAAGTATCCATAATTGGGCTCTTTTTCACAAAAAAATTGTAGGAAATCATGTGACAATGGATAAATTATTACTTCATAAGTTGATAAAAAATGTCACTTATCCAATGCGACCATGGTTTTATTCTCCCTTCGAAGGTGAGAAGGATGGACTACTAAGATACAAAGCACAGTGGAATTTTATACAATTTAGTACAATGATGTTCATGGAAATAACTTTTGGAATGTTGAAAGATAGATTCAAAATTCTACTAAAAAGCTTGTAGACATTCCATTACACCACATGCTAGACTTGATCATGACTTGCATATGTTTGCACAACATGTGCATTGTTAATTTGAATGGCTTTGAAATGGAATAGCCTTTGGAGGTTCAAAAGGATGCACAAATTGAAGCAAATACAACATTTGGGAACTTGATATTTTTAAGGTAGATAAATGAGTAATCAAACAAATGAAAACGTTATAAATTCCAAGGATGGTGGATGGAAATGACATAAATGACATGGAACATCAAGATGGAAATGAAGATCATGTGTTGACAACCATGGAAAACAATCCCAATAAGAAAGCAAAAAAGGGAAAAATTAAGAGGATGTTGATAGAAGCAACGACAATTCATGAAACATTAGCAAAAAAATTTATTGAATTCAAATTTTTTTTAAAAGGCAACCTTACCTTCTTAAATACTTTTAAATGTGGGTCAAAATGTGATGAATGATTCATAGGTTCACATCTTATGTAACCTATACTTATCTATGAAACATCTAATTGGGCATCCATGTTCTTAAACAAAACATTGGTTTCAACAAATTGTTGTAACATTGTTATACCATTTTTAACCATGGTTGAAAAATGTTCATACACATTAAACTTTTGTTTTTTGTTATGTTTTCTAACCTTATCCAAGGTGAAAGGTTTTTTCAACCTAAACTTCTTAAATTTCATTAGCATAAGCATTCACATTTCCATTTTGATGCCACCAACTGTCCAATGCATCATAGAAAGGACATTCATGACGATCATTATTTGAAATTTTGTTTGCAACTTTGCCATCTTTGTATTGTTTGTAAACTGCGTTAAACTTTTATTTCCAAGCAATTGTGGTCCTCAAGAATCCAAGGATGGAAGCCAACATTCAAGCATGAAATTTCAACCATGTATCCAACTTTAAAAAATAAACCAATTAAGTAAAAACCCATGAAATATAAGTTGAAAACGCCCTAAAATTTAAAAACCATAAATGAAATACATGGATAAACGAAATGGAAACCATGTCAAATTATTTGAAACAATGATGGTCTAGTGGTTAACTCATATCCCTTCCCCTAAGGAGATGAAAGTTCAATCCCCATAGTGGTCAATTTGAACAAAGGTGAATGGGGGGAAAAGGGCCAAAGGCAAAAAGCAAAGCTTAAAGCCTTTGAAAAAACCCAATTGGCCCACTCTAAATATGATCTTTTGCAAAAAACAAATTCTTATTTGCTGCAAATTTCAAACTATGTTGACATGCATATCTAGGATTTCAAAATTGACAAAAAAAATTAAAGAATGAAGACAAATTTTACTTTTTTTTTTCATTTTTGGTAAGTTCAAACTCCATTTTTCCTCTTAAAATAATGAGGTGTAATTTTTCATCATCCACCCAATTTTTTCCAACTTTTTTGCCTCTTTCATCTTCATATTTCATCACAACTACCTTCTTCTTTGGTTTTTTTTTTTTTTTTTGAATGGGAACCGGTTTAATTAAGGATATTTTATAGATCCACATCTCCTTCCACTTGTAAAAATTGGTGCTTCAACCCTTCACTTTCTACCCCA
>Ga0116227_10006565_pt1 | contig 23468 bp, 20 predicted proteins | sample S1TSphgellanicum_FD_89693 | JGI IMG/M metagenome (GOLD analysis project Ga0116227, IMG submission 89693) | Host-associated microbial communities from peat moss isolated from Minnesota, USA - S1T2_Fb - Sphagnum magellanicum MG | ecosystem: Host-associated > Plants > Peat moss > Unclassified...
ATGACCAAAATAGTTGAAAGTTGATCTTGTAGTTGCAAATATTCTCAAATCTAGTCGCAAACGACTATAAGTCGCATGTAGTCGTAAATTGACTGGTTACATTTTGGCTGATTTCTACTAGTGGTGGTTAATGAGTCTTGCAAATGTTTGGTGTTTTTTCCTGAGACTTTTCATTTTACATTTGATCCCTAATTTCATTTATTAGGCCTCCTTTTTTAATGCCTTCTAATTGCATAATATTTATTCATGAAGTGTAACTAATTTGATCCAAGATTATAATTGCTAGAAGCAAATGTAACTTTTTAAAAGGTTAAACTTGACTAAAATGTTCACATTGACCAAAGGACAAAGGCTTGGGGCATGAAAAAACATGTTATTTTCTATTAATACATTCAATTAAATTGACTTTTTTTGTTAAATATCAACTTGACATCTAGTAAAACAGGACAAGCAAAAGAAAAAGATCCATCAAGATGACTAAGGCTTAATCAAATTGGTTAGACTAATTTGACACTAACTATGCCTAGGCCAATGCTACCTATCTCATATACTAAACTAACCTACTAGCTAGGCCTATGCTACCTACCTAACATAACTATTTAGCTTATTAGCAAGACCTAGATACCTATGTCACCTAGCATAGCTACCTAGCTTATTGGATAGGCTTAGGCTACCTATTTAACATCACTAAGTTAGGTTGTGCTTGTAGCGAATTACCACTTGGGTATGTTATTAATTAATGTGCGGTGATTATTTAATCACATATGTTTATCACATTACACTAAAACTTGACATCTATGACTAGAACAAAATATCACTAGTGACTAAACTAATTCATGTTCAGTTATAATTACCATGTTTTTGCCTTTAAACATAAACTTGTAACCGTGAATACAGCTACATGGAAGGTAGTAAATAAGGCCATAAAAGCTTGTAAATAAATAAGCATAGAATTAATGCATATATATATTTAAATTATGAATTTTTTGACTTAAAATGTATGATTTTGTCCTATTATGTAGCTTATGTAACCCCTACATAGGACTTTATGTTAGACCCTATGCACCTAGGTAGCCCCTAAGTAGCTTAGGTAGCCCATATGAAACCTTAGTAAGCCTAAGTAGCTTCTAATACATGTATGAAGTAACTTCTATAGTTTGCAGGTAACTAACATAACTTATGGAGACCTATGGAGCCCCTAGTTGGCCCTTAGGTAGCCTTTTTACCTATGTAGTCCCTAGGTACTAAATAGCCTAGGCAACCTTTTGACAACCTTTAGGTAGGCCTCTAAATAGCCTATGTAGGTTTTAGGTAAGTCATAGGTAGTTTTTAATGACCTCTAGATAGTTGACATGTAGCCCCTAAGTAGTTTACATAGGAGAAAATATGTCTAGAAAAAAAGATTGTCCACTTTAAAGGTTTGAATACTTTAAATGTGCAAATTAGGACTCTTGATTTGCATCAAATTTTGAGTATGAAAACTTTGCAAATAATGGAAACTATTCTAAGTTTTTTTTGTTGATCCAAATTATTGTGTTTGCCTTGTGGTTTTTCAAAGATACATAAATATAATTTCAGGTAATGTCCACCCTCTAGGTGATTTTTTTGAGTGTGTTTTCATCCTTTCAAACTTTTTCAAATGCTAGATTGACATATTAAAAAAACATTGTTATACAAATATGACACAAGTTTTCAACATTAATCTAGTTTATGAAACTTGTAAAAATGTCAAAAAAATAGTAGTTATATTTGAATTGATTCCTATTAGCATGATTGCACCCCCACATTGTTTACATATGTGATTATTGTGTAGGCTATGGGGGTGAACTTCAAAGTGTGGTGTAATGGAACTTGAAATTTGCAAGATCTAGGTCATGATGTAGGTGTTGATAGGATTGCTTTATGTTGGAACCAATAGTAATATAAGAACATGGAGAGCCTTTCTATATAGAACATGTTTACGGATGTGATTCCATTTAGACCAAACTCTACTTCTATTTCCAATTGCTCTATTTTTATTCTCAACAAACATGCACTACGACTTGCCTTTACTTTTATTTTTAATTGCTCTTCTTTTGTTTTGAACAACTTGTACTAGGAACTAGCTTTGGTTTTATTTCTAAGCACTTTACTTTTGCTCTTAGCACCATTGCTCAAAGAACTAGGAATTTCAAGAAATTTTGAAACTCCTCTCTCAATTGCATTAGTAAATAACTTATTTGTGATCAATTTGAAAGAGGAAGGAAGATAAGTGGGATTTGACCAAATGAATTCCATCGACAAAGAGGCATGTTTGGACATCCTATAACCCATGGCGATGTAAGGTAAAGCTAGGTCCCAATCCTTTTTGTTCCCAGTGAGGCAAATCTTTCAAAGTCCCTTCTTGCATGTCTGAACCATCTTTTTTGCAAGGTCATTAACTTGGGGATGATCCTTTGAAGTCCAATGATGGTTAATGAAAGCATGATCAAGTAGGTTTTGGAATTCTCCTTTGAATTTTGATACTTGATCAGTAAGGCATTTAGCACAAGCCCCAAACCTACTTAGGACTTGTTGTAAGAAAACCTAGCTAGTGTTGTGTGATGATTTGTCTGACAACGCAACAAGTTCGACCCACTTTGAAAAATGCTCAATCATAATCATGATGTAGACATTACCCCTAGAGGTCTGTGGTAACTCTCCAGTTAAATCACATGACCAATGATAAAACATGCCCTGAATAGGGAGTGGAAAACGCGTGAGCTATCGAAAGGAGAAGGAAGTTCTCATTCTATCACATTGTTCACACCTAGCAATGACGTTTCAGACTTGAGCATACATACCTCTCTAATGGTAATGAGAAGTGAAAAGGCTATAAATACGTTTAACTCCAAAGTGTTCAAACTTTGATTGTACCTTTTGAATAAGATTAGATCATTCATGTGGTGGAAAAACCACTTTATCGCCTTATGCTAAGCATCGGACGAGGTGATTGTCCCTCCATGAGTAGCATTTGGATTGTTGTTGTATGCAATCCCGATGACTCGATGTAACTTGGGGAAAATATTCCCCATGTTGAAAAAATCTCAGAGTGTCCAAGTCCTCCCATATATCCATAATGGGATGCTCAACCAGGTTGCATTGTAATAGTGTAAGATAACTAAATACATAAGATACATGTACTGCTGGAATCTAGTCAAAGTCTTGCCTGGCTTCTTAGAAATCTTCAGAGGTAGTGAAAGGTCTCCGCAACATGGTATTTGCATTTTGATGTGTAATACCATGTCGATGAATAATCTTGAACTCATACTCCTGAAGTATAAGCGTTTAATGAGTTAATTTATTAGTAAGCTTGTCGTTGGTCATCAACCACTTGATAGGTTGGTGGTCGGTATACAAAGTGAACTTGGTCCCATAAAGATAGGGCCTAAAATGTATGACGATCCATACAACAGCAAGACACTCCCCCTAATATGAAGAGTATTTGCTTTCAGCCTTGTTGTTGTTTCAAGATGCATTGGTGATAACATATTCCTTGCCTTCCTCATCAAGTTGGCCAAGAATAACACCAATACCAAAAGCACATTAGTTAGTGTGTAGAATGAAGACCTTGCTGAAATCAAGTCTTCTCAAAATGGGGAACTCTGAAAGCTTTTCCTTGAGTGTGTTGAAAGCTTCTTGAGCCTCTTCACTCCATGTCTAAGCAACATCCTTCTTTAATAATGCATAGAGAGGATGAACAACAGTATTAAAGTCTTGGACATAAATCTTGTAGTAATTACATAGTCCAATGAAGTTCCTCAAAGTGTGAACATCAATAAGATTGGGCATTTCTAAAATGGCTATTACTTTGGCCCAATGAGCCATAATACCATTTGGCAAAATTTTGTGTCCAAGGTAGACTACGGAGGTGATAATAAACTCACACTTTTTAGGATGGATCTTCATATTGACTTCGTGGAGCCTTTTGAATAACTTCTCAAGATGAGCCAAGTGCTGCAGGAATCCTTTGCTATGCACTAAGACATCATCTATGTAACATTTTAGGAAATCTACCCTTTCGAGAACCTAGTCCATGACTCGCTGAAAGAAGACAGGTGCATTCTTTAATCTAAAAAGCATCACAAGCCATTCCCACAACTTGTTACTTCCATGGAATGTCGTTTTCTTATGATCCTTTGCAACGAGCATAATTTGGTTGAAGCCTTGCTTTAGATCGACAATTGTGAAGATGTTTGAATCTCCAATGCTATCAAACAATTTTTTGGGGATGGGCATGGGGTACCTGTCCTGAGGTGTAACCAGGTTCAAAGGCCTATAATCCTTGCACATCCTTTTTTTAGTCCATAATCTAGTTGAATCCTTCTTTGCTTGCATTACTATAGCAGCTACGAAATCAAAACTTAATGGCTGAATGAGACTAACTTCATGGAGCTCTTTACATCTTTTATCTACTAGTTCCCACTCATGCTTGCTCAACCTATGCCTCTTTCGATAGATGGGTGTTTCATTTGAAAGGTCTATAGAGAATTGCATGGCCTTACACCTACCTAAGTCTTTCATTGAAAATGCGAACACATTTTCATACTTAATTAACAAGTTTGTGACCTGGTCTTTCTCCTTCTTGGTGAGCTAGTTCCCCATAACAAAAGGGTAGTTGAAAACATATGGAATGGAGTTGGAAAGTGTGTTTAAAGAACCTAGTGTATTGGGTTCTCCACTGTCCAACTACGTAGATTCGTAAAAGGTTGTAATTATTTCTTCAAAAATTAATGTACCTCTAGGTGTATCAGAAACAACTTGAGTCAAATTACATGGTACCTCTTCCCCCTCACACTAAAAGTGAAGTGTAAGGTGTTGAAGATAGGTAAGTGTACTTGGTCAGGGTGCCATGTAGTCACATCGTTAGAACTACAAGCTAATTGAATCAGTGCTAGTGTTGTGTACATTTGAAAGAGTACATAGGTTACTAATAACCATGTAAAGGAGTTCAGGTCCATGCTTTTTCCCAATAGAATGTTATGTTCTAATCTAGTCACCTTGGTGTGATTAGTAGTGCTAGTTTGGAACCTCATAACCCTTTTTGTTTCTTCTGGGCTTGGTTCATCCCAAGTGGTTGAAGCATGACAATATACTAGGCTTGGTCCATTTCCTTGAAAGGTGTGTGCTCTTGGGAAGGAGATAAAGGTGGGCCAAACACCCCTTGGTTTTTTTATTATCTTCACAAGGAGGTTTCTCTTGCCTTGTAACTGGTTGGCAGGAGCTTAATCATCCAATATGTGAGAAACCTGTAGGTTGGGGTCTCTAATGGTGTATTTCAGAACCAATTACAGAACTGAGAGTGGTGCAAGGTTGGTCCACTAGTTGTGTAGGTGGTGCGCATAAGAATCGTGTTGTGTTGCATCAAATAGGAGCGACTTTCCAAGGTAATGTTTGACCAGTGTGCAGTGCTCTTGGACTTTTTCCCTCTAGTCAAGTTGAAAAAGGGTGTTCTTAATTACACAACCAAACATAGGAGAAATGGATTGAGCCTAGGTGATTAATCATACCATGTCAGTGAAGAGACTGGATCTTGTGTCACTCAAGCCTTCTCCAAATCCAGCCGTTGAAAATCCTTGACACTCCCAACTTGAAATGATGCGATCCACGGGGCCAAGTAATTCCATATGCTTCTTTTGAATTAAGTCTATGTCAAAAGGCAAGAAAGTGAAATTGGCCTTCCATGCGGTGGTTACAAACTGTTGTGGAAATTTGGTTGTGAGCTCCATCATTTTCGATGCCACCATTTGCTTTGCAATAGGATCAATGTCTACGTAGAAATACCTCCGAACCACCATCCTTGATTATAGTAGGGCTTCGAGACCTATACTAATACCACCAAAGAACTCTAGTAATGTAATCCCTTCCTTAGGCAGTGTTCAGGTGATTAGCTGACGAAGTATTAGATTAATCGATTCGCCATGGTTCTCCATGTTTTCGAAACTAGATAGAGCTTTGACCAAAGGCCCGTGGGCTGCTTTGAACATCTGTAAAACCTCTGGTTCGCGTTGAATGTTAATAGGAACCACCCTCAAGCTTTCAGTAGCTTGGGCATAAGCTATCTCCTCTTCATTTTCTTTTATCCACTTGTGGTTAACTTATTATATGTAGGAAATAATGTGTGCTTCCTTGAGCATACAATGGTGAGCCATAGGACTGTGGTTCCCATGTAAATCAATGGGTATATATCCCAAGTGGTGGCCATTAGTCTCCCAATGCACTTGGTAGTACGCATGCCCGAACTAATTGTCAATTGTGAAACCTAATGGAAGTAGGGCCTTTTGCCCAATGAGCACATCGTAATTGGTGGCATTGGTGACTAAACATTTGACCTATAGGCAAAGCTCCTAATCTGGACCTTCATTGAAGTTAAATGCAATCAAATCCAAGCTCTCCCCAAGTACCGCCTCTACGTTCCCACTAGTGATGCAAATTTGTCACATAAATTTCCATAGTTTAGAATCGAACATGCCCATCTTCTTGGCGAATTGAACTCCAAGAATCACTGGTTGGCACCTATATCAAAAAGTACCATTTTGGGTGTATGTCCTTTCACCTGGATTGTTGACTCAGTATTGTCAACAATGACAACTCCGATGGCAATGGAAGTTCTCTCACTAGGCACCACCTTCAGAAATGAATGAAAGACTTTGTGAAGAGAACGACTATCCACAATGCCTTTGCTAAGTAACAAATCCACAAGTGAAGTGTTCTTAGTTCCCTATTGATATGCGAATGTAGAATTAGAGGTAGGAAAGCCCACTAGTTTAGCCATGCAAGAATTAATGACCAAATTACAAATGCCATTTGTAACACGTGAGCCAATTGAGTGTCTTTCCAAGGTGTTAGATGGGACCCCTATAGCATGTGGATTCGAGATTGGTAGAGGACCTGATGTAGGGTTTAGGGTATCCTTTAGTACTGTAATTATATCCTTGGTGTTAAACTTCAAATTTTGAAAATTAAACAATGGTGTACTCACAAGCTTTGCGCCACTTCACGCATTTGAAATTGGCACTCCATAAGCTAATTAGTGGAAAATTATGTGTTTTCTTTATGTACATGTATTCTTGGGACATGCGAATTTGATGCCCCAACAACTTGTGGTGTAGTAGTCTCCTCCCCTTCGTCAACAAGGTGCGTTTTTCTTCCATGTTGAAAGGATGAAAAGATTGTGGCATGACTGTTCGAGCTCCTTTAGCCTTGGTAATAGGATTTGAACCAGATGTGAGTCTATTAGTCTGAATTACCTACCTAGTGGTAGAAACTCTGAATGCCTTAGTAGCCTCTTATGCTACGAAGTAGGAAGGACAAAAAGAAGTGGCAAATTCTGGTGGGAAACTATAATTGTGTGCACTAGCAAGAACATACTCCCTAACCATGGCATTGTGTGAAAGGCCATAAAATGACCTAGGAGGTCCCTCCTGTGATCCTGAACCCTGTATAGGTTAGGCATGACTAGTTGGTTGGGAAGACTTGCCTTTTAGATTAGCAAGTTGGGCCTTCAATGATTCGAGTTCATTTTGTAGAGTTTAAACTTGAGCAGCATGGGCTTCAAGTACCTCCCTCTTGTCAACATTGTGCTATTTCTTCTTAGCATTCTTATTGGAATTACCGTTGGTGGGGAAAGCTTGAGTTGAAGGCTAAGGTGCCTTGGCTTTTGGTTGAGGGGTAACAGAAGATGCTAGCAAAGTTTGTTGTGGTAATCGGAGTTACTTCCATTCCAGGAACTTGGCAAAACAAACAACTTTCTAATGTCCCTCTTTTTCACAATAATCACAAAAGAAATCTTCGAAAGGAATGTTGCACTCACTGGCTTTGTGAGTAGGATGGCCGCAGTAGTTGCAAAAAGGTAGGATGAGTGCATCGCTTTAACCCTTGAAGAAGAATATGATGATATGGTTGGTGCAGGTGGTGGAGGTTAAGGCCTTGAACGTGATGGAGGCCTCATAACATTGGCTTCATAGTGTGCATGAGCCAGTTCTAGCTTTTTAGAAATGTTATACACATCTAGCAAAGTGTACATGTTTCTAAATTTTGCAAAAACCTATCGCAAAACCTGCGCATGGAATGTTGGAGTACTTTCTAATGAACGAAGATACCAATGGGCAACTTCCAGGTCTGTGATGCTATGAGTATCCTCTTTAAGCTTGAGAAGCCTCATGTAGAGCATATTGAAGGTTTCATCCTTCTATCGAGAGAAGGTGGCGAACTGCAGAATTTTTTCAGAACTTTTGATCGAAAATTCTAGTTCAAGAATTCGAAAGAATTCCCCACTGGATCAACAAAAGCTCGTGCATCGATGGTGGGAGGAATGTTTGCGATAATAGCAATGAATTGTTGAGGATAAATGTTTAATGAAATAGGTATCAAATTTGGATTATTGGGCATAGTCCCATGATGTGTAATGGCAACTTGTAGTGTAGTTTGAGAGGCTGTGGTAATGGATGTGGCATAAGTTGGATTGGGGATTTGGGTGACGCCTAAAATTCTCAGAGAATGTTGCTCGTAGACATCCAATGTCTCACAATGCACATAATGGGGTAGTTGTTTGAATGCGAACCCTTTAGTGTAATTAGTGCCATACTTGAATTCCAATTCACAAATTATAGTTGAGAAAGTTGCCTTGAACTCCCTCAAAGAAATGGTACTTGACCTTTAGCTGAATTTCTCCATTCTCCTAGAGGAACTGTTGATTTCCATGGTGTATATGGGTGTAGAGGTAACGGCTGGCAGCAGAATGTACGGTGATGGTGTGAAAGCTGTTGTGGTAATAGGTGTACCCCACTAATTTACCCCTCCAAATGGACTTTGATGTACCGTTGATGTAGTGTAACCTAAACTTGAATTCTTGGTAGGAATTGTATTGGATGATAGTGGCGTTATAGACGCTTGATGGTATCATTGTGAAGATTATGAGTTCAAAGAAATCGGTTCAAATGATTGTGTTATTTCGTAGTTGATACTTTGGCTTTGGCTAAGTAGTAGTGCTCTCATCATCTGAGGACATGATTGTTGTCCCATGCCCCAAAATTTTGTAGCAATGTAGAACACTAGCTCTAAAGTTCTAACACAACTTATGTAATTAAATGTAATTGAAATGGAAGCTGAAATGTGAAGTGCTTCAAAAAATGTACCTTAAGCAATTTTCAATTTCTATAATCACCAGTGCTAAATGACGAAGTAGAAGAAGAAAAAATTGTATATTTATGTATTAATAAGATTACGTAAGTGTATGTATTAATTAAAAAATAACGTAGATATATGTATTAATATGAAATATGTAGATGTATGTATTAATAGGAAAGTATGTAAATGTATGTATTAAATTTAAAAAACCTATATACGATCTTGAAAAATACGTACATATAGTTTGAAGAAAATGGTATGTTAACAGGGATGAACGATGATGGACGGACGTCAGTGGACAGAATGAAATTGGGCGGACGAAACTGTGACGGATGGATGTCGTCGGATGATGACGTGATGGCCATAATGCTGTGATGGTGACGGTGATTATGACGACAACATAACTGCCATGGTGTTGTGACGACGACGACAACTCTAACAGTAATGATGTTGCAAATCATCCCAGAGTTTTGTAGCGATGGTAGACGGCGACATGACGTTACATATCACTTGGGAGTTTTGCAGCGATGGTGGACGGAAAAGAAGAGATTTTTTTTTTTTCCTTCTTACTTGAAGCTGCACTTGGTTTTACAGTCTTCTTTGTCTTCTTTTGTGTCTTTCGTTTCGCTCGCCTCCTCTCTCTACCTTCACTCTCTAACTCTTTTTGTGTGTTGTGGAGCTTATGTTTCTTGGTGTAGCAACAGCGTTAGCCTATGCATCCACTACTTTTGCAGCTTAGACATTGTTGAAGTAAAGTAGTAAGTTGTTACATAAAATTGGCAGCAATGAGGCTCGTGTTCAAATGTGCGAGAGCAAGTTTAGTTCTAGTATCTGGTATGGACCTAATCATCCCAAGTACTTGGGCCCATTCTCTAGAGATACCCCTTCATAATTGACTAGAGAGTTCATTAATGACTATGGCTGGGGCATTACAGGATTGTTAGTGGACCCTAAGACTTTCACCAAGAATAGGGAATTGGCAGTGATTCACTCACGTTGGGCCATGTTTGGAACTTTGGGTTGCGTTAGATTTGAACTTCTGGCTAAGAATGGCGTCCCATTTGGAGAATCAGTATGGTTCAAGGCAATTCTCAGATCTTCACGGACGGCGGCCTTGACTACTTGGGCAAGTTGCAAGAGGAGCTTTGCGTCACAACTGCTTCCTTTGCCCTTGCTAGAATCGTGGTAGGAGGAGTACACGAAGTTACTACTAAAGTTGTTCTTGTTATGGAAGAAAAGACGACGTTTATGCTGTTGCTAGTTATGGTTGTTGTTCTTGTTGTAGCTATAGTATAAGAGTAGAAAAAGAAGAAGAAGTAGCAGCAATTCAAGAACACAAGAAACTAGCAAGCAAAAGAAACCCAAGAAACTTAAAGCTAGGAAAAATTGCCACTTTCAACATTAAGTGACAAAGGGCAAGTTTTTCTAGAATTAAATTGAAAAGAAGGAAAGAAAACATAGTGTATGTAAATGATGGCCATGTAATAAGTGCCATGAACATTTAGAAATCTAATCTAACTATGGAAAAAACTTTCCTTGACAAAGGAATTTTAGAAAAACTGATAAGAGAAGGGAAGAGCTTGACCTTTTATATAGCCGTCAACAAAGCTAAAATCCTAAACAAGCCATAACCCTAAAACACCTAATAACATATAGTAATTTAAGAATGTGCATTAACCCTAAGAGCATACATTAACCTTAAAGGCATGATTGGCATGCCCATAACCGGCCGTCATGTATGAGGACAAGCATACATGCATGACACCACTCAATAATCCTCAACTCCTCATTTGGATTGTCAATTTTGACAATAAAAGGGTAACTAAAAGTGGGCTATTTAGTTTTCAAGTTTAGGTTAAGGGAGCTTTGTCTTCAATGTGCACATACTTGAATCCTTTGTTGATTGGTACTTTGATCCTTTTGTAAGATTATGATTGATGAGGTGTTATGCTTTGGGTTAGAGAGTGGACATGCAGGAGGTACCCTTTTGTGGTGCTCTTGTTGTTGAACCTCCCTTCACCAAAAGAGAATTGCCCTTGTCTTATGACCCCTAGTTGACTATCACAACAGATTACTTATTACCAAACACAATGAGGCAAATGAACCTCCCAAATATTTTGGCATATGTAAGTTACAAAGCTCATGAACAAACACACCAATTCCATCTTGGAATGGAAAGTTTTAAAACTTCAACCACAAGTTTTAGAAACTGGATATTCAGTTTTAGGATCTCCTTGGATGTGGTCACCAGCTGGTCTATTTTTATTAACCAGTCATAACCTCAACTTGTTTGGACATTTGCTCAACAGTGGGTGCTCGGTGATAGGTGTGTTTACCCTACTCCCTATCCTATGGATGGTTGAGAGTGAAGGTGTGTAATGTATTCAATGTGTAACAAGCAAATAAAAACCTATCCAAAGGTTCCATCCACGCTCCTACCAAGGACACCATGCAAGTAAGATGGGACCATATTGGTTTTGAGCCCTATTTTCCAAAATATATATTATAGACCAAACAGATCTAGTAGCAGCTTGAGTACAAAAAGCTGTGTTAATTAGTTCAACATGGGTATTGGTGAGGTCTTAATATCACACTAATAGGGATCTTGCATACCCATATTCTTACAAAATTCCTTAGTATTCCTCACCAAGCTGTCATTGATATTCTAGTCCAACACTGGTTGGAACAAAATAATGTTCACTAATGTTCAAACCCTAAACCCTAACCCACCCAAAACCCAATACTTGAACATTTTTGAGAATGCTATTGATCTGTGTAGTATTTAATGTTGTTGCCAAGAGGTGCAAATATAATAATTTCATTTGGTGGAATTCTGTCTGTAACTAACTCAGTGACATTGTTTTTCAAATTTCAGATGTTGCGTAATTGGCTAGCATCCCAAGAGCAATTTAGCATTTAAACGGCGACAAGTTTTTAAAATCTCTAAACAGTAAACAAACTAGTTTTTAAAACTGTCACCTAAACTAAAAGCAGACTCCAAATATGGCAAAAAGTTTTCCAAAAATAATTTCCTCAAAATTTGGTGATTTTTTAATAAGAAAAAGGTGAATATTGAGACATAATATTCCCTTTTAAGTAGAAAAGTTTTTAGGATCGGAGTTTGTTCTGGTGACCTCCAGGAACTCATTGTCTAAATCTCTAGCGATTTGTTGGGTTTCTTCCTCAAAATATGGCAATTTGTGCACTTTTTTGTTCCTGAAAAACCCTTTGTACACTTTGCACTGGATTGTTTTTTTTTGTTGCCATGGTGTTAGGAATTTGCCCAAAAGAAAACACTGTTTCGACGTATACAGAGAGAGGATTTTTCATGGAAAGAATAACCCAAATTCACCATATTAAAAAATAAATCCAGAATTCCAGATTTTTATGATAAGTTCCAGTAGGTAGGCAAGAATGTAGGAGGATCCTTATTTTTTGAAAAACATTCCTATCTGATATAGAGCCAAATTTGGCCAAACGTTTTTCTGGATCATTTTCATTAAATTGGCGAAATAAGCACTGGAGTCTGGCTCCCACCACATTTACAGGGCAGAAAGTAGTGCTTGTTCTTATTTCTACTCAACTACTCCAAATGCAATCTCCAGACCTTGATTCAGGTTTTGCTGTGCACGGTAGCCTTTTTAAGAAATGGCTAAATTTCGCCAAAATGATAAATTGAAAACTAAAAATTAAAATAAAGTGGTTTTGGAGGTTTTCAGTTGCCACAAGTACTCAGGGAAAAAAAAGAGAGTAAAAGTTGCCAGATTTATATATTTGATTTTCATTGTGTAGCCAAAGATATGGAAGGATGATTAAAGATTTTTTACTTTATTTCTGGCTAAATCTTCCTAGGGATGATCACCACTTTGGCTACACACAAAAATTCCCTAGAAAAACACTGGCACTGCTCAGCCCATAAAGTGAAGTACATAAAATCGCCACAGTGAACCAGCACCCACCAGCGCACAATGAAGGATGAATGGTGAGTAATCAGGAAACAGTTTTCTGTTGGGTTTCAGTTCCCTTGCTAACCATGGTGGTTAGCTCAGTTGCTTTTTTTTCTACCTACCTACTACTAACAACCCACAAGCAGGTAGGTAGTAAAAACAGCCCTTACCTATGTATGAACCATTTACTTGCCTAGTAGTTATCTATTAGTTACCTATTTTCTTACCAATCTACCTATATATGAGACCTATTATTTCCTACAGAATCGGTTACCAAGGTGAAACCAAATATTAACTCAGTCGAGGTTCATCCACAACCAAGTAATAATGGGCATCCAATGGATGGTGCGCTCGTGGGTGCTAGAGTCCTGTGGCCCATAAGAGCACATACACACAGATGATGGTGATGATTGAAGATATATTCCCTTTCCAAGACAACCCCAAAAACAATAAGGATATATTCAAGAAGAAGACACCCCAAAACACAAAACCCTAATTTTGGTGAACTGATCAATGGGTTATGGGCCAAAAAGACTTGGCTTTAGTTTGGTGGACGGATGCTTTTGTGCTGACTTGGTGTGCCATCGGGTCAAAAATTGAAAGGGATTCTGTCAATGGTTTCATGCTTAGGTAGCACTGCAGTCATGCAGTAGCCTACTACGCCTAAAGTGAAGATGAAGAAAAGCCCCCAAAGGTTTAAAAAGCTTATTCCCATGCACTTCATAGAAATTTGGTGGCTAAAGTGACACCGCATGAAAGCCTCGTGAAATGGATTTTATGTTCCAGTTGTAAACTCAAGCAAGTTCGAGGCCTGAAAATTAGCGGAGTCAGACAAAAATGCCTAAAGGTTATAATGTTTTTAGAGCTACAATCAATTTTTGGGCACCAAATTGGACCCAAAGTTTACAATTAAAGTGCAATGATTTACAATTTACATGTGAACTTAGTGTCCCAAATTGGTTCAAGCTTTGAAGCTTTTGCATTTTAATTAGCCAACTTTGGGGACCCAAGTGGGGTGCACATGTAAAAGCTTTTTATTTATATAAGCGACATGCTAATGTCATCATGAAGGAATTATTGTCCGAGGGAAGTAGAAGACAACGTATATCTAAATAAAAAGGCCACAATCCAATCCACTTTTAAAACTAACAATCTTGATGCGAATTGAAATCGTCCATTAACCAACAACGAATTGAGGTAGTAGCTCCTTTTTTCTTGGAGGTGTGGGGCTTTTGTCGGTACCACAATCCTCGCTTGAGATCACCCGTCCTAGTGCAATAACGAACTTTAATAGACACTTTTGCTTGATGTATTCAGTTGCAAGATGGTGCGTTAGCTCCAACATCTTGCCTACTTGAATTGCAAACTTTTCTTCCATTTGATGAACTTATGTGTGTATGAAAAATACACACATATGTGGTGTGTAGGAAGGAGAGCCCAAGTTAATTGTGCTTGTATAAAGGTCTCTTCCTACAAGCTAGATAGGCTTTGTTTGAACCTTGTGAGGTGGGTAGAACATATCTTGGCTCAATTTGCCTCATGCATGTGTATGTGATTATTTGATTCTGAATGCTATGTTAGGAAGGCAGCAGCAAGTATACTTGTTTTGACACTGCCCCATTCATCATGCAAATACAAGGATGCACGAAAGGCATGTGTCTTGCAGGAAGAGTATGGAGGAGCTAGTAGAGTGATGAAGGAATCCCAGGACAGCTGGGAAACAATGAATATTATGGAAGTCAAAAGTAAACTTGACCAAGGAGTTCAGAATTTGGACCCCACAATTATAAGAAGAATCCAACTTTGAAAACTAGGGGACTTTGGAAAATGCATGGGATTGTTACCTACGACAAAGTCTATAGGGAGGAGCTACAACAAGGCCAAGAAAGGGGACAACCTTAAAAAGTCCTAGCCTATTGTCTTATTTAAAAAAGTTTGGAATAAAAAGTCCCATCCCACAAGCCTGCCATTTTCCTCTCGACAAGCTAGAAAATGGGATCACAAGGACTTTGGTGTCCCATGTAGCCTAAGACTTTTCTGTTGACTTGATGTTGTCTCATCCATTCAGACGTTTTGCATATGCTTAGGGCCAACTGTGACTGGTTTCCGTGGAAAAGAAGAGAGCACGATGTTAAAAGCAACAGCAAGGTGACATCTACTGGTGTTGGCTAGATCTTACTAATGTTCCTATATCAGGTCAGGCATCGTCTCTGTCAGCTGGATCACTGAGTCTCACACAGGCCCTCAACATTGGTGAAGAGCCACTTAGTAACAATTTTCAATGTTGAAACATGTAATCCAGTTTACAATTCATTGGCTTGGTGATTCAAAATACTTGTTGATTCATGCATAAGACCAGCTCTAGCATGTGACCCCGCAAAAATATTTCTCACATTCAAGTTTAGTTATTTACGTTTTTCCAACTCTACCCATAAAACTAAAACTGGGACTGCACATAGATGGGTGACTACTAATACTAACAAACCACCTAGACCGACCATTATGGTTGGCTAATCAGAAACAGGGACCAACAGTCCTATGATCCTATCATATATATTAGGCTCTGCTGTGCCTTTTACCAGCCTCAGCATCCTGTGAAAAGATGCTGAGCGAAACCATTTTGCAGAGCCAAACAAGCATGTTTTGACTTTTCTTCACCCAAGTTTCTTTTGCTTGGCCACATACTGAGCACCCAATGGAGGGTGAGGTTTGCAAATTCTGAGTACTGCCCAATATATGTTGTCAAGATCCGTTTTGGAATCAAAAATTTATTTGTACATCCCAGAAGGACGGACTTGTAGCATAAAGTGTTATAATCATCTCACAGGATCTATCTTGGAAAATTGGAATTCATGAGTAACCCAAAAACTTAGGGTTCAAAGGAGAAATTATTATCTTCTGAGATGAACTGTGAAAGAAGACAGAGCATGTCAGTGGAGTTTGCATGCGTGCCAAAGTGGTACCCCAGCCTGTAAAAGTTCTCATTGGGTCTCCTACAGAATAGTAAACATTAGATGATAAAGGTATAGTCAAGTAAAATTACATTCATCTTCCACTCTGTACCATACACACAATCCAAGCAAATGGTCTGTTATTTGTCACCAAGTACCACAAATAATCCAAGTGGTAGGCATAATCCATCTAACATCAGCGTCTAGACAAGACAATAATTGTGTTGTGTTTGTACACAATGCCACATGTTGGGGTTGCAGCTGACCTTGGTGATTATGATGCTTATCGAGATCAATGTGTTCTTCAGCACACTCCAAAAGAGTGAGCTCTTCTTCCCTCGAGACATTTGTGCTTGCATGACTCAATAAATTTGTGGCTTGTATGTGACTTAAGCCATGATCTGGTAGCGTGACCTTGTGTCAAATATTCATGTCATATTATTCTCCTGCACAAGCAAGCCTAGACTTAAGGTTGAGCCTTTGTCAAGCAAGGCTTGAAAGAAAGGCTTAGCTTTAGGGCACAGCAATTAAAGTGGGGAGGACCTACACGATATAGGCATAGAATGTGGTCAAAAAGAATTTCCGCCCGACATATTACCAATGGACACATTTTGGGAACAACAAACCCCAACCAACAAAAGTTGTGCAAAGGCACAATAGACCGACACCAACTCATGGACCCACAATCATAAGAAAAATCCAATATGAAAGAGGGACATTTGTTTCCCAAGAACTTTTAAAGTAGGACTGGTGAGCTGTGAGGTCCTAGAAGGCACACCAGTTGTAATACAAAAGCATATAATTCAACAAGAGACAAAGAATTAGTTGACCTATTGAGGGGGCGGACATGGCTCAAAACAATGCGCTAGTTGAAACCTAAATTTAAAGGTTTGTTTGGGCCAAAACTTCAAATGAGAACAAAGAAAGTATATCACTCACTCACTCACTCACTCAATGTCAAAAACCACTGACCCACTCGAATGGTAGTGAACTTTTCAATAACAACAAAAAAAAAAACTAAAATTCTTTTGGGTGTTTGCGCTACCTAATAATATCAAAATCAAAAATTGTACAATGTGCCTAAAGAACATGCACCTAATTATTTACAAGAATCCAAAGCTTGATATGGATCACCAGAAAAAAAGTGTACATACACCAATTTCCAAAAGCAAAGGATAGATATTACATTCAAACACATTGACACATGAAGAACTTGATCCGGGGATGGACAAGTGGGTGTTTCAAAGTGTGTTGCAAAAAAAATCAGAAGGGTGTTTTTATTCATTGTACAAAAAAGAGAAGTGAAAGCTTATTAGGTAGGTACATATGCAATCCCACCACCCCTCTTTAGGAAGAGCTTTTATGTCTTCAGATCCTAGAATTGCTTGAAGTGAATCAATCAGCTGGTTTTTGCATTCCAGCAAGTTATTCATAACAAGAGTAAACATGTGAAACTAATTCTGTGGAGTCCTGAACTTATCAAAAACACCAAAAAAAAAAAAAACTATATATGTCCCGTGGAGATGGCCTGATGTTACATCATTTCGGGCTAATTTAAACCTGCCAAATGTTTAGCACCATTTTGCAAAATGAATAGCAACAGCAAAACCCATGATAGATTAGGTCTCTCTGGACCTAGATCATCTTCAACAAGATCTAGTGCAACCCCAATTTCTCACACTCTGGCTCTTGAACATGAAGAAAAAATCCTTCTTCAGTCAAGTAGATCAAGGAAGAAGAAGATCTGGATCAGAAGCTCCAAAACTAAATTTGTTGAAGAGGAAAAAGAAGAAGAAGAAGAAAAAGAATAAGAACAAGGTGGCTTAGAAAAAAAAGCAGTTTAAGAAGAAGGAGAAGATTCTTGAAGAAGAAGATTATGATGATGATGTTACAAGATGGCAATTGAAGTGAAGAAGAAGAAGAAGAAGAAGAAGAGTTGTGAAATCTACAATATGGGCAGGAAACCATTGTCCTGAGCCTGGCAGGACTACGGCATGCTGCATGCATGGCTGCACACATGAGTTCTAAATGTTGGCAAATGGCCAATCCCACCAAGACAAAGCTCCATGCTCCTCCACTTGAGTTGCAGGTAAATAAGTAGAAGAAGAATCCTGATCCTGAAAGCAGCAGCTGGGACTCATGGTAGCTGCAGCAGCAGCAGCAGCAGCGTGATCATCTCTGAGGATGTTGATACTGCGTGGGTTACTATACGGTTGGGGAGAGAAAACACGCCCATAGACATCATCAGACTCGGTTAGATTCATCACTGCATTTGCAGACTGATCCAGGAGTGTATCTGCTGATCTTAGGATCTGCAGGGCCGGATAGGCGACCGGCTTGCACTGATCTTCCAGCTGCGTCTGAAGCGAAGAAGAATTGAGTCCACTGTCGATTGTGCGAGGGCTGTCAGCGTCCAGTATTTCGCTCGATGTGCAGCTGGCTGAGCTAATGGGTGATCCATCTTTCCTTCTCCGCAGAGGAGGAGCTTGATCGGCCATAACAAATGTTGATGATCTCGGCAGCAGCTGATTCACATCTCTAGTGCTGTTACAGAATTCCAGTTGTAGCTTCTCCGGTTTTACCAAAGCTGCTGGGTTGTTGGAACCTGGGGCCGGGTGTGGCCACGCTTGAGTGGTACTCCCCTGCTGCTGCACGACCTTGCAGGACACGTCTTCTTCTACAGCAGCAGCAGCAGCAGCAGCTTCGCATCCTGAATATTCCTCTTCAGGCTGAGCTTTTCCCGTTAGCCACTGCATCTGGTGATCGACCCAACAGAACAGAAGTTAGAATACGTTACGCAAGCTTCAGATACATTGCAGCTTGGGATCATTAAGTTCAGAAGTTGGGTGTATATTCTTCACCTTAGCCTTGAGCTCCTTTTTCTCTTCAATCACAGCTTGGAGTTCCGACTTCAATCTGTTGTAGTCCAGGATGAGAACTTCGTAGTCACGCTCTAGCTGTTTGGTTTTACAACGCGCGCGACGGTTCTGAAACCACACAGCCACTTGTCGTGGCTGAAGCCCTAGCTCCTTCGCCAGCTGCAGTTTCCTTTCAGGCTCAAGCTTGTTCTCCAGCCCGAAGTTCCTTTCCAGTGATCTCACTTGATCAAAGGTGAGCCTTCTCTTCTTCTCCACGTTCTGTGCACACTCGTCACCACCTGCATAGAAGTCATCCCCTGCCTCATCGATCACCGAAGCTGCTGCGTCATAAGCTGAAGCTGGATAGAAGGACGACTCGGCGCCGCGCTTCTGGCCACAACCGATAACTGCATCTTCCAGGCTTCCGGTTGACCGAGATGCTGCAGATCAAGACATAGATCCATCCCAAATTGTTCCTGAGCTGCTATACAATCATATATATATATTTTTTTGTCAAGTGAATTAATTCCTAGAAGCAGAAGAAACTAGCTAGCTGATGATCCTTCTTCTCATTGTAGTACTGGGTTTGGCCCATTATAACAAACCTTGAAGCTGCGCCACAGCTGCAGGAGAGCAAGAGGCAAGCATCGCCACCAATGTGTCTGTGGAGTTGCAGCTCTGGCTCCGCTGCATTATCATCAAATTCGGGGCTGCAGCCCCGAAATTAGCATGAGCTGCTGCTAGACTTCCAATATTGCAGTTCGTCATGGAATTTAGCTGGTCCAGGATCTGATCAACTCTTGCTTCTTCAGCTGCTGCATGACCTGATCCTGAATATGGACTCCTGCTCAACCATACGGGATAAAATTAAAGCTGGTCTACTACAGCAGCTGACTGTATAACAAGTCTTGTGATCAACTAGCTAGAGTTTAGCAATCTAGAGTTCTCTAGAGATCAGGAACAAATTCACGAAAGAGGCCAGCCGAGAGGTGCAGGGAGAGAGAGAGATATGTACAAAAATGAACTGCATCTTCACAAGGACGATAGCTAAGCGCCGAAGACAAATGAACTAGTTGATCCCTTTACGATATCTGGGACGGCAACTGGTTTACATGACAAGTATAAAAAGAAAAGCAGCAGCAGCAGCAGCAGCAGCAGCAATGGATTGCAGAGCTGGTAAAGAACTTGCTAGGCTATGTACCTGCAGCAGCTTCACACACTGTCACCCTAGTGCACAAAGCTACTACCTGGTGAGGCCCACAGCTAGTACCAGCTACGACATCGTCGACGCTGCAAGTTCCTTCTTTACATATGGTAGGCTATGTAAAGAAGCTCTTTCTTAGGTTCTTCTTCTGATGATCAACGGTCCCACCACATCATTGCATGATCCACCCTCCCCCATAGACTTCATCGTCTCCCAAACAAAATCAACAAATCCAAACCATGAGGAAGCTTCCCAAGAGAATTCCCAGCACACGGCTGCCCCCAACCCAACCGAATGCATGAATTAGCTCACACTTTATAATTCCCAATGGATCATCATCATCATCATGTCATCATCTTCTTCCTCTTGTCATGCCACGATGCTCAGCTGTATCCACCCATCCATCCATTCACCCATCATCTATCCTCCTACACGCTGACTACATCATGTCACCTTCATCTGCTCAAGATGAGATGATCTCATGAGAGAGATCATCATGTCAGCATAATCCTCACCTAAAGTCTAACCAGGCCAAAATTTCTTTAGTGTAGTTGGATCTGGGCAGCTTTTAAAAAAAAGGTATGATTACCTCAGCTGCCAAGCAAGAATCTTACTTACGGTTTTAGCAAGGTTCTTTACCCTTCATAAGATTCCTCCTTGCCAGTTCTTTAGGCACATTAAGGCCCTCAGATGCAGGGGGCATAACTAGGATGTGGAATCTGCCCCTTGGTTCTCCCTCGGGTAGACTCCTCATTCTGGTAATGCTCACCCGTGGACTGCTTCCTGCCCACCCCCAACCCTCGACTCTTGCCTCACTCTCGACTCCGATGCGGGGACTCTCGTATGCATGACTCACAACCTGCCCGGCCTGTGGACTCCTGACTCCCGGCCCCTCTTTGGGTCCTTACTTACTGCGGTAAGAGCTGCATCCATTTTCTTAGTGGAGTTGGAGGGCACTTTACAGGCCCCAATATTTCCTGGATGTAAAGGATGGGCATTTTGAAAATCCTAATGTCTGCCGAGTATGTATGTGGGCATTTCATTTTTAGAAATGCCCACTTTCTTTTTTCCCTATGATTCTTGGTGGGTATCCACCAGGTACCATAAGACAAAAATTACAATATATAACCTATTGCTGCAGCAGGTCTTCACTCTTTACAGGGTAAAGCCCAAGGATCACGCTTTACCGGATTTGGGCCTTTATTTTAAAACCCGTGGCCATGGGCTTTACCCTACACTAAATTTACTTTCAAACACAAACACGTGCACTGTAGACTATAAATTAAATTTTCCAGAATTTTAATTTTGTCTCTCTTGTATAATTTGTGTCCCCCCCGCCCCTTTTGTGTGTGGTTGTTTCCATTATTGGAAGGCTATGGGATTTAGGTGAGTAAATTAGGGTGATGTTACATCAGGCTAGGTTCTTGGGTTTGTAGATTGGAGGTTCTAAGTTCTATTAGAAGCATCAAATTTGGCACCTAACAGGACAACTGGTCTCCTTCCAAAATTGAATTAGAACTTAAACTAGGGATGTTGTCATGTTTGAAACAAGATTAGGTTTCCTAGGTAGACAAATATAACTTTATGGGAAAAAAAAAGAAAAGCTTGGACTTATATTTTAAGCAAGTTATTACGTTTGTTGGTTGTACATAATTTTAAGTGTTACAGAATGTCTACTTTAAACTATGTGCACTAGTTGAACAAATTGATATTACCAAAAAAAAACAAAAAGTTTAATTATGTGTAATGGACATGAAACTAGACTTGATTATTATCAGGATTGGTTCTAAATTCTTTGAAAAACTGACTGGAACCAAAGGTTTCAGAAATTCATTGAACTGGTCTCAAAACTAGACTAAAGGTTCTATAAAAAACTAAACAACACTCATTTTATCATGTGATACGCAGCATGTATGCGATACATGGCAAGTACCCATCAAGTATCACAAGAAAAAAAGAGGGCAAAAAAAATGGCAAAGAGGGCCTTACCCTCAAGGACAGGTGTTCCCCATATTAAGCCTCACCTCTGCATCGGCCATGCCCCTTATACTAGTGACATCCTCCCCATGGCCTTAACATATAGATATTCCTTGGTTATAATTTTCAACTCAAGGGTTGGACCATAGACCACAAGGAAAGGGTATCACCTAGAGTTGGGCACATGAAAACCACCTTCACCATGGTTAGTGCCAACCACCTATCACCCTAGAAGAAGCATTCATCAAATAATTGGTCATCTCAAGAGAGATCATCCATAGTTTGGCACACAATTAATGTCACAAATTTCTAGTGGATATAATTTTTTTAAAGCTTTTCACTAGTATACTAGTTAATTCTAGCTGTGTGGGAACTTGTTGAAGGCACCAAACCTTTTAGAAGAAGTCTGATGGTCCAATTCTTACTCTGAGAAGGCTGAACATGGGTTGAAGCTAGAAACTAACCTACAATTCGGCATTGGGGGAGAGGGGGGAAGGGGGGTTGCAGGACACAATTCCAAGCCAAAGATCAAATACTTATTGAATTGAACTAGTTCCCAAACTTGACCAATAGTCTCTTCAACTCTTTAATCTTGCAAATTGAAAGTAAGGAGCTGAGCTGCTATTGAATATTAAGGCAAGTGAAGTCGAGACTTTGTAAGCATTTGCTTACAAGGAGAGGACACTCAAACAGGTGTTAGGCTTTGCTGTGCCTTTTACCAGCCTTGGCAAACAGTGCAAAAATGTTAGCCCAAAACCATTTAGCTGAGCCAAACCAGCATGTTTCCACTTTTCTTCATCCAATTTTCATTTGTAAGGTCACATATTGAGGACCTATAGAGTTGCTCGAAGAGATTATTTCTGCACCAAATGCGCAGGCCTAGCTGCCCCCTAGCTGCTGAATTGGCAGGCTTGGAGGGGGCTGATTCTGCCTGCCGATTCTGCTAAATCCATATAGTAGTAACAGGTGATCTAAACATTAGAGAGCAGGTCAAATAGGGTGGGTTCTGCTAGGCACACATGATTATTACCCTGGCAGCACTTGTCCCTACTTGAGAACCACAACCGTGAGGCAAATGCATCTCAGGCTTCACTATGGAAGGTGCTAAATATTCCATTGAAATTCACAGGGTGAAAGCAAATGCCCTGTGCAGTGCCCATGAGGTTCTGTGCAAGGTTGGACAGATGATGTGGGTGGAGGTTTTAGATTTAACCAAAAAAAAAGACCCCAATGCAATGTGGTGGTAGTTGGAATTAGGCTAGTAGTAAAGTCTATCTGGTTCTACAATAGTGTGGTGCAGGCCTGGTTCTGCTGCACAAGGTTGGACAGATGTGGGTGAAGCTTTTTAGATTTAACCAAGGAAAAATAAAAACCCCTCTTGCAG
>Ga0116227_10006566_pt1 | contig 23464 bp, 27 predicted proteins | sample S1TSphgellanicum_FD_89693 | JGI IMG/M metagenome (GOLD analysis project Ga0116227, IMG submission 89693) | Host-associated microbial communities from peat moss isolated from Minnesota, USA - S1T2_Fb - Sphagnum magellanicum MG | ecosystem: Host-associated > Plants > Peat moss > Unclassified...
GCGGGGTTTGGTAGGTACTTATTTAAAGTGTTGGTAGGTAGGAAGGTGGAAGGGCAAGTAGGTAGATAAATAGATTGGGGTGGGGGGTGGGTAGGTGGGTGGAAATGAGAATAACACACTTTAAATTTATAGGTGAGCAAATAGATGGGGAAGAGTCTACTTTTAATTTAAATATATTGGCGATTAGGTTAGAGGGGGACATTGGGAGGTAATAGCGGGGTGGCTGGGAAAATTTTCAAAAGCAAAGAAATAAAAATTGTGGGCGGCGGGGAAAAATAAAGTTTCAAAAAAAAATTGAGATTGGGAAAAAAAAACTAGAAAGGGGGCAAGGAGAAAATAAAGTTGCAAAAAAAAACTGAGATGAAGGCTGAAAAATGGCAACAAAAAAAAAGTCAACCTGGGATGGCACATGGATAGAAAAGAAAATCTTATCAATGCACCACCCATCCATGCTGGTGGGTGTTGGTTCATTCTGGCCACAATTTTAAACTTTGGATTCATGAATTCAATTTTTATATCTTGCAATTCCTTTTGCCCAAATGATGTAAAATTGGCCAAATCCATCTTTTCTTTGGGTTGGGTGGTCTAGTACTAAGTTAGGGACTTTGGCCAAGTCTTGTTATTGCCCATTAATAATTATCCTAAAAATGCAACTAGTTTTCAAGATGGACCAAAATAAAACCAATTATATTTGTTGCCTTCAATTTTCTCAAAAACCCATATTGTAATTTTTCCATTTAAAATTTGCACATCTCTTTATAATTATTTGAAGATCTAAAAATGATTTTGTCATTTGAACTAAAGAATTGGTCATCTTGAATTGCAACATGTTACATGTATGTGAACAATTTGTAATTTATCCATAAACCTACCCTTGTGTTCTATAATCATGTTCATCATTGTCTTCGAAAAAATTCCTTTACAACTTGAATTCCATAATAGGTGCAAGTCCATTTTGACTTTATTGTGACATGTGACGTGCAGCTTAATGAAGGAATTAAAAAATCACAATTTTTTATCTTTTATTTTTGGGAATTTACACTTTTTTAAAAACTTGAAAAGTATGATTTCAATACATATAAAGGATTTTTGGGAAAAAATGGTCCTAATTTGCCAAAATTTAACAATAGGTTTTAACAAGTAACCAAAAAGTAAAAAGGCCCTTAAATTTGTCTATTTTCATATATCTTCAATAAATTTGGCTAAATCTTCTTGTGGGCAATCATTAGTTTGGCTACATCACAAAATTAAAAAGAAAAAAAGCCTTGAATGTGATATACAAATAAAATAGATAGTTGATCAATTGTTTTAATTTGTCATAGGTTGAAATAACATGCTTGTGTTGGATTATTTTATTTTCAATATGTCCCATTGGGTTCCCAACATGTTCCCCAATCTTAATGGTAGTATCAATGCATTGGAACCAAATTTTTGGAAAATTAATGTTCAATGTTATGAATTACACACAATTATCTAACAAATTAATAATCAATTTGTAAAAACATTGAATAAGTTCTATACATGTACACAAACTTCAAAAAACATTCAATATTTAAATTCATATTGTTATCAACAACCACCAAATAACTTAATTTACCACACTTATTATAGACAAACATTTTAGTACAAAAACATAATAAAGTTGTGCTTACCAAAAAATTGGCCCACCAATCAATTTCAAAACAAAAAACCATTCATGTCCATCATTTTTTAAGCTTTAAAATGATCCAAGGAAAATTGCAAGTTTGCATTCTATCTCTATATCAAACAACATTTGTTAATTTAATGACCTTGTTAATGGTATATTCAAAACATTAATAACCTATAATGGCAAACTCATAGTATGGATAACATTTCAAAATTCAAGAATTATAATGTTATTTAGAGAAAAAATTAATCATTATTACATTAGGGACATTGAAGAGGAATGGACACCATTGGACTAATCATTGAAATAATAATAATAATTGACAAAATGCAAACTCATATTATTAAAAAAATTCAATTTGCAACAAAAAGAACCATTTATCATTCACTTAGATTATGACCAAATGAATTGGTTTTTGATTCAAATAATATATAAAAAAATGACAAACATACACAATTTTATATTAGATTTGAACAAAATAACAATTATATTTATTAACTCCACTCCAACACAAAAAAATTCATGATGATCCTTGCATACATCGAAAACATGAAAAGATTAAAAGCATTTCTATATTGGATACATTTTATTTTTCAATTAAAAGACTTACTCCATTCCCATGTAATCATACAATTTTTGAATACAAACTATTTATGATAACATTATGAAGACATCAATCATGATAACTTATAAACATATCACACATTTAATGTTTTCTAGAAATAAAAATACAATGAATATGTCAACATACTTTTATATAACAATTCATAATGGTCATGGCATGAAGATGATGTATGATACACACATGCTCTTATGTTCCTACAACGCAAAAACATGTAATGGATCTGAATTTGTACTAGTTACATTTAATATAAAAACATGAAAAATGATTCACATCATATGTATTTAGAGATATTATTCATGTTCAATTTCTACAATCCTCAACAACCGTGAAACTTTCATTCAAAGTTCACAAAATGATTATATTAAGGGGCTTCAATATTAACATCCTAAATGAGAACAATGATTCAAAAGAAAACCAACTACTAATAGATTTTATGAATAAATTCAAATCAAAATCTCAATTTCATGAAAACACAACAAAAGCAAGATCTTAACTTGACCGTATATGAGCAAATGTTTCAAGAAATGAATGTAAATTGTGTGTAATAAAAGCATATTGACCAAATTTCCACAAACTAATTTACTTGTCAAAATTACCAAACACACTACCAATTTATAGCAATAAACCGATATTGTCTCAATTCGTATAATTTCATTATAATTCCATCATCAATATCATTTGACAATATTTGTGGGGATACACATCAATAAAAGATAGAACCACTTGTTGGGACATGTGACAAAGGTTCTTAAGAAAATTTATTTTCATACAAGTCATTATTTTTGGACTTCTTTTAAATTAGTTATCATTTTTCACAATTTTTGTTGCAAGAAAGCACAATCTTATATTCCATGAAGCTTTTACCTCAAATAACCCTTAAGGCCTCGCTAGGGGTTCCTAAATTGAGGCAAGTAGGGTCCCTAATATCAACGCCACATAGTGTCAAAACAAGAAAAAAAAATCAGTTTTCAATGAAATTCTTAAGCTCAAATGTTATTATGAGGCACAAACGTTATCATGAACCTAACCATGCATAGACCACAAGGGGTAAGAGGGGTAGGGTTCTTACACCTTCAAATGCCCCGTAGGGGATTAATCAAAGTAACAAAATACAATGCGGCACAGAGCTGGAGGGGCCCAAGCCCCCAAACCAGGGAAATCGAGCCAGAACTAACAAAAGGCCGTGGAGAAAGTAGATCCATCCTCTTTTCTAAGAAGGATAGTCATCGAGATAATTTGTGACCTTGCAATAGACTAGGAAAATTCTCCAAGTGCTTTGCTTTGGTATGTGACACTTTGGACTCGCACCCAAAGAGCTCATCAAAAAAGATGAGCTAGGAGCCACTTTTGACTTAAAAAAAATAAGGCACTTTGGTCACCCCCACAAACCAATGAATAAAAAGGCTTTGGAAATCAAGTTTGCTACTTTACATAAAGAGAAAGAGTTTACAATCATCATTCCTTTCAAGAACTAATGCAAAAATGTCATCATGTTACCCAATTGCATCACCTTTTGCTGCAATTGGGTTGGGTTGGGTATTTCTACAAATTATTGAAGGTTGGTGGTTGAGTCAAGCTACAGTTAGAACAATCATTTTGTTCTTGTAGTCACTTATCATTTCAGTCTTCCCACTCCATGCTATAAACCATCTAGAATGTGAAGCTAATATGCTGAGGAAAGAATTTTGAGGAACAAATTAACGAGAACTTAGAACTGCAAGTTATTTGAAAATTTTGGAGATTTTCAAAGCATCATGTTCTCGTAGGAGGAGAAAGGAGCTTCTTCCTTTCAATTTTGCCATTGGGTCCATATAGCGATTGATACAAAGGTCTAATCCGAAGTATCAGAATGATATTCAGTACAACACCGATTGCACACATGCCTGCCATGATCATAAATACAGAGAAGAAGCAATGTGCACCTGTGCAGTTTTGAGGTTCTTCAGCAGAACTTGAGCCCCATTCACTGACAACAGAGGAGAAGAAGAATTCCTTGGAAGAAGTTCCTATCGATTTCATCAGGACCCAATTCTTGCCATGTCCTTGCTGAGGAGTTCTTGAAGCTTCTTGGTCATACAACCAGCCTGCCAGCAAGCCCGAGAAGAGAAAGGATCCGAGGGGAAGGTTCAAAATGATGAAGTTGTACATGATGCCAAAGTGTTGGAGACCGAAAAGCTCAGATGCAGTTGGAACTGTGATGGAGATTTGGACACCATAGCATATGCCCACCACAATCGAGCCAACATACAGCGAACCTGGAGTTGCTGTTGCAAAGAGAATGTAACCGACCAGCATTAGCAACTGTGATAACACCATCCACACGGGCCTCGGAACTGCAGCTTTCCTGCACAGAAATTTTGGAGTGGGTCTGGAAATGTCAAAAAATATTTTGGAACTTTTGTGATGCAAATGTTTTGCTGCAACAACATCGTGTGTTGCCTTCATGGCAACTGAGACTTTTGCATTGCATTTAGACAAAGCCTGGAAAAACACAGAAAGGAAATACAAAACTTAGAAAAGAAAGCCTGGGAAGAGAACAAAACAGGGGGAGCATCATTCCAAACAAACAGACCTGACATAGTACTCAGAGATTGCACCAGCTCCAATCCGCCCAAAGAATCCCCAAATGCTAATGAAGGAGATGAACAAGGAGACATCTGAGTAACCCTGAGCTTGTCCAATCTGCCCAAGATTGTTGATGGCTGTAATACCCGTCCCAACACCACACAGAAATGTGAAAAACAGTAACCAGAAATCAATTGTCTGCAGCGCCTCCAGGAGCGTATGATCCTCTCCCAGTGCAGGAGGCACACGCCACTTCTTTCCTGAGCCTTCAAAACCTCCATCCACAAGTGTATGATGATGATCCTCCTCGCCTCCTGGTGCTGCTGTCACAGGTGCATGCCTTTTCCTCCTCTTCCCTACTTCAGAATCTCTTTCAAGGACCTGATTTGCCAAAAACATTTGGTCATCAAGAGGAGGATGTGGGGGAGTTACAATGCTGGGCACATCATCCATGGTGACACATTGCTCTGGGTGCTCCGCTCTCATGCTTTCCTCCTCACCATTCTCCAGATTCTCAAAAATGGGCTGATGGGTGGTGGCAGTGGGTTCACCTCCTTCTTGAAGCTCATCCTTCTGTTGATCATCTTCAAGCAACAGTGGTATTCTCATCTTGTCACCTTGTGATTGCTGTGCAGCAGAAGACCGATTCCTCATGTATTTAGAGTACAAGAGTTGGATGGGAACCACAAGCGGCGCAACAAGAAACAGCAGCAGAACTCCGGCGAAGAGTTTGTTAGCAAACGACGAGATGACGAAGAATTTCCCAATCAAGGTGAATGTCAACAGATAGAAAGCAAGAGCCATGGAGATGGAGTTGAGTATGGTGAAATTGGAGTATTCTAGGGTATCTTCCTCTTTGGTGGACGAGGGTGGAACCTCAGAGAGGAAGGCAATGGCCACCAAGCAGACAATGGCAGGCAAGAAGGTGAGCAGGAGAAGGAATGCAGATGCCTCACTGGTGAAGAGAGATGTACAAAGCTCTGTGAAGATGGCTGTGCTCAACCCTACATAACCCTTCAAAATCCCTGTCACATTTCCTCTACTACGTGGGAAGTTCCTCATACATGTCACAAGAACTGCCGTGTTCATCCATGTGGTGCTATTGCCCCCGAAGCAAAGAGCCAAAGCCATCTGCAACAGAAAAACAAAACAATGAGAAACCAAAAAAAAAAAAGCTTCTCGAGAAAGAAACTTAGCAAAAGAAACACCAGGGAGAGACCGACCAACAACGAGAAACAGACCCAACAGCGCACCTGCCAGAATGGTAAGGGAGAGATTCTTTGGCTGACAACGAGGTACTGGGCACCGTAACCGAGGAAGCCTTCGATCGCGCCTATGAGCAAGATGGCCCATGTGGGCAAGTAGTCTGCGAGGAAGCCTGCAAGCAAGCCGAAGCTTTTGCCCACGTCCTTGGCCACTCCCAAGCTGTTCAACTGCTTCTGGTTGTACTGCATCACTGTCTTGAGCGCTGCTGAGTAGTTTGCAAATGTGTAATTGTTTCCTGATATCGCTTGTACCCATATGGCTGTCACCAACCCAACCCATTTCTTGCTGATTCCTCTGTATGAGGAGTAGTCGCCTGGCATTCCTCCTCCTCCGTCTCCTCCTCTTCCTGTCTCTCGCATCCTCCCCTTGCCAAAACACCTCTTCTTTCTCCAAAACAACAACAAAACCAAAACTCGAGTCCTTCGTGTGATTTTCGAGTTCCTCTCGAGTTAGACTTCTTGTGAGTTTTTTAAAATTTGAAATTGTTGGAAACAGAAAACAAGAACAACAGCGGATCGAGGGGAGAAATCTCCTGAGCTTCTTTTTTTAAAGGGGTCTTCGAAATTGCAAAAAATATCAATGGATCGAGGATTTTTTTCTCGACAACTTCTTGTGATTTCTTTCTTTCTTAGGAATCAAAAAAACGAAGGACGGGGGCTTTTGTTTACCAACTTTCTTTGCTGTCGACAATGGGCCGGCATTAGCGGTGGCGGCGACCAGAAAACTTCTACCAGTTGGCAAAGTCAACCGGTCACTCCGCAGGGAGACAAAAGTACGAATGGGGAGCGGCGCATCGAAATCCACGACGGAAAGTCCGCCAAATGCAAATGCGAAGAAAAGAACGGCAAAATTTGGACGGTGGAGAATCACCGACGCAGCAGCAGCAGCAGCTGCGTTCGTCGGCAGACATGCATACCCGAGGGGGCGGGTATCAGAAACTGCTCCAAACCCCCTCCTCTCCGGGTATCCAAGTTGATGACCTTGGTTATCAAAAAGCAAATGCTCGGGTTTGACGTATACCCACGGTTATCTATTAAAATGTAATACCCGGATGTTATGTCATCTCAAACTCAACCTGGATACAAGCTTTTGAGGATTTTACCAGAAGTTATGTGAGAAGACTGGACAGAAGAAAAACCCAATTTTAAAAAAAAAAACTATTGAAGAGAAGTGAAACCAAGTTCCAATTTTGGACTCGCTTGGGGTGGTGTTATGTAGCTGTTACAATAGCATGCACACCGATAACAGCTATGGTTTCTTTTAAGGTTGAAATGGGGATCATGCAACAAAAGAAAAATTAGCCAAATTTTGACACTATGTGCTAGATGTTAAAGCTTCTAAAAAAGGTTCCTTGTATGCATCATAAAAAATCTGGTGATTTTGGAACATTCTTCCTTGGAAATATTGCAAATTTGTGCCACTTTTTTCATGAAAAATCCTTTGCATATGTCAAAATAATCATATTTCAACGATTGAAATTTGGCAAAAATTTGCGAGAGTAAAACAAACATTGGGTGGTGGTAGGTAGCTTACAATCGCATGCACATCAATAACAGCAATGAGAAAGCTAAGGCAAAAATAAGTTATGGGCATGACAAAGGTCTGTTCTATAGCCAAATTGCTTCTTTATTTAGACAATTATTATTGTTGGAACACGTACCTCACTCCAAATTGAGCATAGTGTTGCTTCCCCCTCACTGCTCAGGGTTCTCTTTTTTGGAACAATCACCAGATTTCAATAAATTTTTTAAGTTTGTAGCCATAAAAGTATATGATTAAATATTTGCATTCCATATATGGTCTATAGCCAGATTTGGCTAAATCTTCCCAGGAATGATCACCATTATTTCTGCATCTCGTTTGGATGACCTCCATGTAAGTAAGCTAAATCCGTTAAAAATTTCGCTTACAAAGAAGCATTGGGCTTGCACTTTCAAAATGAAGGTTGATTTAACCATTTGGCCAAGATGCGCACATTCTTGGCAAATTTTATTGATGTGAATGAAAATTTAGGCTATTGAGAAAATCCAAGTTCATTTGTGTTTTAAATTGACATGGTTTACCAATACTTAAGTGAGCATGATGAGACTAAAACAAGTTAATTGTGAATTAAAAAATGCACATGACATGAAAAAGGTACCATGGTCCAAAAACATTTAACCAAAAAAATTAAAACAATAAATATGAGGAAAAAAAAGGGATTAATTTCTACCCAAAAAATATCTTCAAAACCAAAATCATGTGAAGACGATATAAAAATTGATCCCCAAACCAGAATCAGAATTGGGAATTGGCCTTTGGCTAGGACTGGACCGAGAATTGCAACTGGCCCCAAAACCAGTTTTATCCAAGTTCCAATTTTAAAAAATGTAATGCTTTTTCGCCTTAGAAATGTTGGAGTGAAAAAAATTCAGGTATATAATTTTTTCAAATAATAAATTTGGGATGGGGGGGTGGCATTACAAATGTAGTTGTTACTTTTGGAACATGGGTTCAAGTATCAGGAAAATAAAAATTTTAAATGAATGAATGAGAACCACATTGATATATATATATATATAGAGACCCGGGTGAAGGAAAACCCCTTACCCAAATCCGGTTCTCAAAATATAATGTACAAGGTTTAATGCACAATCAATGAACAAGGTTGTGTATTTAATGCACAAGGTTTGAAGATTAATGCACAAAGTACGAAATAATTATAGTAGTTGTACAGCTGCTACTAGTGAAAATATATGTAGCAATGAAGGCGCTCAAGAAAAGGGAAAGACAGGATGAAACTCAAATGTATCACAAAAATACACAGTTTTTGCGAGTTTCAACTCCTCTCCCTCCCTTAATGTTAACGTGTTTTTTCTTGCAAGCTTTATTTTTGAATCTCATCCCCATTTATGACCAAACTCAGGGTTCAAGTGCTGTGTTTTCATTACTTTACGAATAACTATGATTTTTTAATTTTAAAAAAAGAAAGAATCAAATCAATAATTTGCTTATAATTTTTTTTTTAATTTGAAAATTCAATAATAATTGGTTGCTTGGTTTGTGCATGGGTTTTTTTTTTCAAAATGCTAAAAAGTTGAAACCCGGACTTGAGGTTCTCTTCAAAAGTAAAAAAACCAAACAACATTGAATTATACATCACTATACATACAATGTGCACCACACTAATAAGCTTCCTTGCACAAAATCCAAACCGTAAGAAACACTCATTCGGACCTACCAAAATTGGCAATGTTGAAAGCCTGTACACAATATAACATTTACTTTAAGCAATTGTACTTAAAAGTAGCAGCTATTTTTGAAAAGCATGTACTTCTAAGTGTACGGGAACGGCCCAGGAGCTAGGCATTACTAAAATAAGGACCCTCCTCTTGTTGAGGTGGAGCCCCGAGTGGGTTCTTATTTCAATAATGGCCCAGCCCCCCACACAACCAAATTGTATGTGCTTGGTTGTAAAGTGTGGTGGGTGGTTGTAAAGTATGGTGGGTGGTTGTAAAGTATGGTGGGACTTTTTTTTTTTGGTTGCCAAAGTGGCAAATCATCCATGGGAATATGTCAAAAACATTTGGCAATCGGCCTTCAAAACCTTTAGCCAAATTTGGCTATATATCAAAAATAAAACACAAAACTTTAAACGTCCTTCTATATTTTGGCGTGTACACACAGAAAACACAAATGTATGAATCTGATGATTTATTTTACATTTATTTTCCTCACTTCCAAGAAGTTCTTTTTCAAATTTGTGAATTTTAATTTAAAATTTTCTTTTTATTTTTTGCAAACTTTGGCCGGTGAAAGAAAGGTTGCTTGGGATTGGCACCTTGTGTACATTTGCTCAAGAAGGGCACAATGAGTTCAAGAAGCTTCAAGAAGCTCAAGTAACCCCCATAGGTGCCATAGGATTCACGAGAAAGCTATTTTGTTAATTGGCTTTAGGGCCCACAAGCTTAGATCCACTAGAATTTCCTCTTCTACATTTGCCTTGATATGCATGGTTGGTCTTGACTAAGCTCTTCATTTGAAGGGCTTAAAATTTATAACCCTTCAAACATGAATTGTTTCTTTTATAAGTTCATCTTGCATCTTATGCAATTTATAACCCACCCTTGGAAATGTTGTGCTTTTATACTTTCCTCCACCAAGGGTGCGGCATTTTCAACAGCAGAATGCCAATTGCAATAGGGTCATTATTATTATTATTATTATTAAATTTAAATAATTTTTTTTCCCGTGGTATCTATAAAAAATAATAGAAAAAATGAAAAGAGATTATGCCGATGATTTGTGTTAGAGTGGAGCATCCCCATAATAAGCACTAGCCTCGGGTGGTGCTTATTTCAAGAACACGCTCCTCTTCAAGTGCTACCTTACTCTTTGTGTGCTAAGTTTTTTTATTTGCCCAAAGTGTGATTGGTCATCTTGGCTTTTGGACATGGTAAGTACCTTTTTTCTAAGGAGGGGAAAGTTGTGCTCAAAGGATAGGTTCTTGAGTAATTTGACAAAATTGTTGAAAGACTAGATGTGTCTTTTAAAGTTCACAAGCCCACCACGAAGAAACATAAATTTATAGAAGACTTGGAGGTTGGTTAGTTCTCACCTACGGACAAATAACTAAAAACCCAAAAAAATGGTGAAGGATGACAAACGTGCAAAAAACTAACAAGTAATTGCAAAAAAAATAGCAAAGCATGCGAAACGTGTGGGAAATGTAAGAAATAATTGCCTCCATGTTGATAAGCACACCTAGTGTGAAGAAAGGGGAAAAAATAAAATAAAATTGTATGTCACTAGGAGTGGAGTAAAAGATAATTAATAACTAGTTGTTCATGGGCCACAATGTTGAAAGAAAGTGGAACGGAAGAAAAAGAAAGAAGGCAAAGGTTCATAAGAAAGGAAAAAAAAAAATTGATGTCAATACATTAGAAGAGGTAAAAGAAATAGAAAATGGGCAATTGAATAGTTATGGGGGGATTTAACATCAAAAATCTTCAAAAACCACTATGCATTGGATGTAATGTGAAGGAGTAGAAAGGAGTAGACTCATAGATTGATCGTTACAAAATGGTAAAGGTTGGTTTGGTTTGGTTCTTGACATTGCACAATTTGTATGGATTTAAGCAAAATCTTAGCATGCTCGTAGTGTGATGGAAGGGATTAACCTCCATTCAAACTATATGAACATGCAAGGAAGATAAAGCTAAATATATTTACAATCACTTTGTAATCAATTGAGATGACAAAACTTCACCCAATAAGGTCACATATTCAACTCATTATGCTTGTAACTATGGTGTTTCACAAATTGTCAACAATTTTGTAATCTTATGTGACCTACATGAAAATGTTCCTATTAAAGCCACAACAATTCCAACCCATCAAGAATATATTTGTATAAAGTTCAATACATTTTGTTGGCTAAACTTTCAAGATGTGAAGAACTAGAGTCTCCACTACAATGTTCACAACCATGTGGCTTAGTTGTTATCTTGGCTTATGTTCAAGTGTTGCTTGTGTTATTGCAAGTAATTGCAATCATGCATCTCAATGTCCTCTTGCACGATCATTAGTGACACATTCATTTAGGTGAAATAGTGTTGGGATTTCCCTCTTGTGCTCATGCTTTTCTTATGACAAATCCATGGCATGTCTATCAATGTCATTTTCATTTTTATGTTTTGATATATTGAGGTTTGGAAGGTTTTATTTTACACATACTATATAGATGTTGTTCATCTTGTTTTTATTCAATGCTCATCTATGCTTTTGATTGCTTCTTTTGTATCATTTGGACATTTGGTGTTTTGCCCATTCTTCATTAATATGCATATAGGCAACACACCTTTTTCAACAAATTTGAAAGTTGAAGAGGAGGATGTACATGGTTATAGTTACTTCATCAATATGTCACCATGGATTAAATTTTTTGTCCTTCTATTTTAATAGCCTTCATTTGGAAATGCCTCAAATTGGTATTGTGCTACTCGATAATATCTTTTTATTACAAGAATTCACATAAGGGTCAATGTCTTGTCCCAAAATGAAAAATGGTGATGGCATAAATTGGGAGCCACAAAACCATCTAAATGAACTTGAACAAAATGGAATTTCATTTTCTATGAGTTTGCTAGGGGAAAATACTCCTTTAAGAATTAAAAACTATGCAAATAAAAATATAGGGACTCATTTATTAGTTATTGGATAAAAATTATAATGTAATTAATTCATTAATGAGATTTTATTTATTTTCAAAATTAAAATATAATTAATATAAATACAAAATTAATCCCAATTTTTTAATTTAATAATAATAATAATATATGATAATGGGCATTTGTGAAATTACTGTTGTGAGAATACAATCATTGGATGAGGAGCAAGTGACACCTCTTGTTTTTAAGGAAAAAAAAAGAGGGAAAATGCCATGTTGTGTTGGAGTAGATCTCTTGAAAAACATGTTATTTCTAAACATTTTATCCTTGTGATGAACATCAAGATAAATCATGGCTTCAATTCAAATTATAATTACTAAAAAAATGGTATCAAAATTCAATACAAACATACAAGCAAATTAAATTTAAAATTACTTAAATGTGTGGATATCAAAAAACTTCAAGCAAAAGGTCAAATCAAAAGTTTCGGAGACATGAATACAATATTATGTACTAATATGATTTGTGAATTTTTCTTTTGTATGTTCAAAGGAAAAAATTTCAAAGCATCACTACCAACTTCCAATGCATATTTTTCCATTGCGTTGAAATATTACAATAGATTGTAAATCACCTACCATTGTGTGGGATCATGGTAACTAACATTGATACGAAGACTACATCATGCACACCATCAGGTAAATACTAATTTATAAAACAATGCAACCTAAAAGCACATGGGATCTTGTCAAAAAGCTTCATAAATTATAATGCATCACACCAATTTATCACCACTAAAATGGGTAATGGTCAAAATTTTGGATTGGTGGAAATTGCCACTATCAAGCATATATTGCCTATAAATAACTTTAGCCTCCATCCTCCAAATCTTATATAGTAAAAATGCAAACTTTTCATTTTGTCAATGTTGATCATATCATAAATATCACCCTTTGCCACACTTGTGGTCATGTTCATTGTATCTTCAAGGAGTGGATAATGTTGAAATGAATTCAAATTAAGATTAACAAGCTAATCAAGAGAAACTCACCAAACTCACTAAACCACCACAATATTCATACAACTTTTTTTTCATAATCCAAAACTTGTTGCATAACATAAATCATAAAAGAATGATTTTAAAAAATATCACCACAAATACAACCATCAATTTAACAAATATTGTAAAATGTAAACCCCATTACAAACAAAAACCGACAAAATGCATTTTTGGGTGAGTCTTTTACAAAACCATTTGACCTTACAAACATCCATCTTGTAGAAATGAATATCATAAACCATAAAACTGGGATAAAAACTCTTTCAACTCCACTAAAACACCTCCAATTATGGCCATCTTCATAACCTAGATCATAGGATAAGGACAACAAGCCCACTTGAAAAAACGTAGTTCCTACCTTCAAAAGACAAAGGCCACAAATATATTTGGAAACATGGGGCAACCACCTATTCCATTTGGTGTAGCTTAATTAGATAATCTTGATCTTGGACCAAATAGGACCTAAAACTTGCATGTCTAGTTGGATGGAGATCTCAAAAAGTTTTGTGATGGGTGTAACCCAAAAAAATCCCTTTTTTTTTTTTGCAAATGATAAGTTGGTAAACAAAACTAGTTGTGAATTACCGAAATTTTCAAAAAAGCACGATGAATGAAAAGAAATGAATAAGTATTTGGGATTTACCAATTTAATCAATCAACAACCTTTAGTAGTGTATAATCTCCTCTTGTTTTTGGCTGCATTTCACATATGAAATATGGAAAATCCTTCACCAATCCATGCTATCAAGATCTTATGTTTAGGTTCATGATAAGGTTCACCCATGCTTTGTGTGTGTTTGGGGGGGGGGGGGGGGGGTTGTGGGGGCACATGGCTCACATGTTGGGAATGTCCCCCCACCAAACACTTCCTTTAAAAGCCCTAGGGGGGGCCCTTCCAAACATGATTTATTTGGGGGAAAGGAAAAGGTGTCAACTTTCCGTCACACCTTTATGCCTCAATAGCATTGGAACTCAGCAATTACGTGAAATAGACATGGTCTATAGTATACATCTTTCATTAACATAATGATCTCAGAGGCAAGGTGATATTGCATTTTGCAAAACACCATAATTTCTTGGTGCACTAGTAGGAGGAGGGCTTGTCATATTTGGCCTGGCTCGAGTGTTATGTATGGAGGATATGTGTTGAAAAATGGAATAGAGACTTTTCTTTGGAGCATTCATCAAGTCAATTGGATGGGTAAGATTGATGTAATAGTGTCCCTCACATGTCACTTGTCCTACTTACTTTTTAGTGCAATCAAAGTAAGTAGGACAAGTGACATGTGAGGGACACTATTACATCAATTGAACCCTAAACCCTAAACCCTGGGCCCTTGGCCCCTACACTTTTTGTTAAATGAAAGACCCCACCTAGGTAGGTTAAATGAACCAAAACAACATTATTACATCCCTACATAAGGCCAACCAAGGCTGAAGCCCAATCAGGGGGATGCCAGGAATACCCACCAGATATTTAGCTGGAGGATAAACCTAGATGCCACTAAAATTAGAACCCACTTTATGTGAGTTGTGCCTTTTCAGAATCCATTTGAGCTCCACACACCACCAGTGATGATCAATTATTTTATTTTATTTTATTTTATTTCTTATGTTTTCATATGGTTTTCAATAATTCATGGTAATTTATGTCGACGTCAAATTTAAATTAAATTAATATACATTTCATGGACATAAAAGGACACGTGTTAATTTATTTTTTTCATATCTTGGGTTGGTGGATAATAAAAAAGAATGAAACAATTATAAAATGGAGGTAGTTATTAAGAAAGGTGAGAAATGGTTATTATAAAAGTTAATAGAAATAAGAAATAATTATCAAGAAAGAAATGAAGTAGTTAGGCTTGAAAATGAGAGAATTATCTTTTGGAAATGTCTCCTGGAATGGTCCATGGACTACTGACTGACGGTACTAAGGATTCCACCAACCAAAAAAATCCCTCATATACCAGTTCCGATTACTCATCACTGGAATTATATTTCACAGAAAACTCCAATCAGAGTTTGGACTATGTACACAAGGCAAAAGAACATGCAGGTCGGTTGATGCATGCAGGCTGATGATTGATTTCATTGCAAATGTCTGAACCATTGGCTGCTAGTGACTTGGAGCATCTCCAACTGTGCTCAGTATGTAACTCTGGATAGTAAAATTAAATGTCTAAGTTCAGCTGTTTTTTTTTTGGCAACCCCACCAAATGTTTACACAAGATGTTAAAAACTCCTCTATCATACTTTCTGTCTGGGTGTCAGCACAAAAAGTTCTTCAAACTTTGTTTTTATCTGCATGGAAAGTTGTACAAAAAGTTGTACAAACTTCACGAGTGTGAGTAGTACAGAAAGCTATCAATTCACCTTAATAAAATGTGCATGAGAGAAAATGAATGACAATATCAAGCACTGACCCAGTTGCACGATCGACAACCACAGAGCTTGTACTCCATTAGTGTATATATATATGGGGAGGTTCAATCAGAGGCAAACATTGGCTTGAAATTTGACAAAGTCACTGTTTGTGACATTTCTCTGGATTTTGGAACCTATTTTGTCGGTTGCACAATGAAATAATTCTTGTAGGACCATCAATGGTCACTCCAGAACAAAATTCAGATCCAACAAAATACAATGGCCTGTCAAGTACAGTTTGTAAGGGTGGACACTACATACTCCATCATCATGAGCTCTGCAAAGAGAATCTATTATGCTACAACAATGTGGAAAGGAGGACACTACATATACCCTACCGAGTACCAAGCTTTGTCCAAAGCAAAAATCTATGGCACCTTGTGCAATTTTGTGCACCGTGCAATTTGTTCTTCCTCTGCTATTGACATTTGTCCTCTATGGATTAAAAAATTGCATGTTTTGTTGTTTCTCATTGAGCTCAAACCTAGAACTTGAAGGAAATAGGACCGAGTAGCCTACCAACCAACAACCTACTTCCAAATCATTGACAAGAGTAAGATCTCAATTTGAATTGTCATGCTATCACCTAGGTAGAGCTTGTTAGGGGACATTTTGCATCTTTCATTTGGAAAAAATTTGGATCTATATCTATGCATAAGATATAACTCTTTTTAAATGATTCATACAAAAAAGATGAGTGCTTCGATTGGTCAATCACGATTATTGACCCATGTGATTGCAATTAGATGATCTTCAATCTACAATGTTTAGACTCCAAGATTTCATGTTTTATAGGTGAGGCTTGGGAAATAACTTACACACTATTATCGAAGTATCTTTAGTGCAAATCATTACATTCTCCTTGCAAAACCACAATTGTCGTGGATTTTGCAAGGGGCAATCAAAATTATGCCCTTGTGGCAAAATTGTGGCCCACCACAAATAGGGTAAAATGCATTAAAGCACGACTTTCACAATTGAACCAAGCTTTGAAGCACCAAATACTACAACATCAAATTCTAATTCCATCTTTACTATTGCCAAAAAAGTTTGTTTTTCAACAAATACAACAATACATTTGTTTTCAATTTTGTCATATGGCATTCTCAATCAATGCATGTTGGACATGAAATTGATGGAATTGTGAAGTTCAATTGAAACAATTGACATCTTCTAAATTCAACAACATTCTTTGTGGATGACTCAACAAAGCTTTTACCTTCAAAGTTTATGAAGCTCCAAATGGCACCCCAATTTTTTTGTCAAACAATAAATGTTTAGCATTCAAAACTTCAACAATTCATCATCATCACCACATCAGGAATTTCATTAATTCCATGATCCACATTACACTTTTTCTACTTTCTTACATCCTCAAAAATGTTGGAGAATTTGGGCAAATGTAATAGAATACTAAAAACCATGAAGTTGTCAATAAGTCAACCACTAGTTGCATGGCCATTGATGTTAGCCATGATGTTAGCAAGTCAGTGAATGAAGTCCACATTCGTAACATACAATTTCATTTGTATACTCAATGTATATGTTTGTGACTTCTTCAACTATCTTTGCAATTATTTTTCCAACTTATGATATTGAATCACATGTTTGAAATTTCGTCGTATCTAATGATGCCACATGGGAACATATAATTTTTGGGGTTTTGAAAATTTTCAATAGCAGTGATATTTCTTGACCTTTCAATGTTGAGCAATGAGATGGATACACATGACAACATTTGTTTGTTTCATATATGTTGATTGGTTGGCAATCAATATGCCATGTGATGACATACTTATGTTGCAATATAGTTGCAAATGGAATTGATAAATGTTTTAGTTGCATTTTTGTTTATCAAATGTCACAATTTCATTTGATAATGTTTATAAAACAACATGCAACTTGCACACAAAAGTGGGGAACTACGTCTTTTAAAGGTTGTTAGTGGTGATGAAGGTACATATCTACAATGCACATGGGGAATTAGTAATTCATTAAAGAGTTTCTTAGAAGCTTTAAACTTACAATTCATGCAAATGGATATGTTTGAAGGTGAACAATAATCAACTTATGGTTCTTTCTTACAGCCAAATCATGAAATGTATCATTTGTAGCCATAATGATTGGTTGAATTTTTTTTGGCATTGTGCACCATGTGGCATAAAAGTTCCATTGCTTACCACGACTTTTCAAAAGGCCAACTTGATCAAAATGTTCACATTGACCAAAGGATATGTTCATTTTGACTAAAAGTTTGGGGCATGAAAAACACATGTTACATTTGACCAATACATTTGATTAAAGTGACCTTTTCAAGCAGGTGTCAAATTGAAAATTTGGTCAAAATGGACAAATGTCCATAAAAAATGGCCATGGCTTACTCAAATTGGCCATATTGAATGGATATAATTGAATCAAATTGATCATCCTGATTTGACCCTTAAACAAATTGACCACTATGATTTGACACTTAATCAAATAAACCATATTCATTTGATGATTTAACCTACTTGTTAAGCCTAAGCTACCTATCTAACTTAACATAACTAGTAGGTTAAACTAAGCTTAAGTTACTTATTTAGCTTAGTATAGTTAACAGGTTAATAAGCTACTTGTTAAAAATAATTCTAGCTAGTAACCTAGTTAGGTAACCTAACTTAGACCTACCTTATAGGTTACCTAGGATGTAGCCTATGACTACTAAATAATTTATAAAACATTATTTAATTACAATACCAAACATTCTAGCTCATCTATTAACCTCATAAGAAGGTGAGCACATCGTTTGAAGAATACTTGCCATATAAAAATACATTGAAAGTATATTTAAATAGATTTGTCAAATCCATATTTAAAATTACTTCCGTTCCAAAAGTAAAATAAATAACTTGCAAATTACATGTTTTCACAAAGTCTATGGTATACATAGTGCCTTTCACTTTTGAAATTTGATTTTGAAATTATTTTAATCTACTTGCACCTATTTTTATAAAAGGTGACATTATGAAAGTAGGATGTAAACCTACTTGCATTTCATAATAACCTACTCACTTGCTTATTAATTTTTTTCTAAAATATTCTCACATAGTAGTAATAATCATACTAATTTCAAGTTTTTATTTTAATCAAATTACATGTTTCACAATTTTGTGATAGGTTTTGTGGTACTTGTCATTCAAACCCATAAAATTATAATAATTGATCTACTTGACCATGCTTGGATGCAATTTGGATTGGTTAATTACTTGTCAATCACATGCACATTTGATCTATAATGTTGAAAGGGGTGCATGACATGTTTGCTATTGTTGTTAACTTTCTTTCAAGCAATCAGGAAACATAATTTTTCATTATTGGGTTGTTGAAGAAGGTGGACACCAATGATGTATTTATAGTTCTTAAATTGCAACAATGAATATTAATAAATTTTCTTTGATTCAACAAATAATTGCTTATATGAAATACGAAAGGTCCAATTTGAAAACTTATGCAAATGCCACGAATTCATTGTATCATGAAATAGTAAGCTGGCACAATGAGCCATTTGATGGGTCATGTCATGGGCATGCACTTTCCAAGGTTTGTCAATATGTTATTACAAATAACAAATTGGTTCATGAACTAAACTATGCATCTATAAGGGGCAAAGATGATTGGGTGGTATCACAACGAATGTCACACCTTCAATCTCTTAAACCCATCAAACTTGAGGACAATGAAAGGAAAAAAATTAAAAGGTTTTTTGCTCAAATTTTTTTACAAATACAACCTCGAGTCTTGTATTACTTGAAATATAATTGGTTAGAAATTTTTGAATTTTGATATGGACAATGAATGCATAAGGAATAAAATCCAAAAATTTTACACAAGGGGTTTTTTTGGTCAAAAAACACAAAACAAATGCATTTTTGGGTATATGTTCTTGGATTTTAATTTTTATGAGTACTTTATATGCTCTCTATTTAATTTACTCAATAGTTATTTGATTGAGATAAATGTTATTTAATTACCAATTTGTCAAGAACAAAAATGTATAAAGTTATTATCATTAGTGACCACTTGGGGCCATGCCCTTTAATATGTAATGGATCAAATTTGAAGGCACAAGGACATTTTAAAAATAAAGGGTTAGGAATGGGGTTAAGAATATAATTTTTTAATTTGTTAATACATAATATTGGCTTTAAATGTTAATGATTTTTCATAGATGTGTGCATAGGTGCCTAGAAGGCATAGCCTAAACATGGTGCAAGTTAATAAAAACTAGTTATATAGACAAAATTAAATGTCTTTTATGGAATTAAGTTGGGTCCAATTTTCCTTTGATTTTGGCAAGGTGGTTTTTAACAATATCATCCAATCATATATTTGCTTATAAAAGATGTTCCAATTGACATGTAGAAGTTATTACTTGTCCCAAAAATCTAGCAATGGCAAGCAAACATGGTCCACAAAGCTTGCATAGATTTTGGATCAAGACCCATAACATTAAACATGCCTGTGAAGACAAAATAAACCCATTTTAATTGCAATGTGAATATTTTCTTACAATGAAATAGAAATGAATGCATATTATGTGCTTCATATGGTTGAACATGTTATGTTGTGATTATTTCTTTGCAAATCAACTATTATTACTATTTCAAAACATTTTATTTTTTAGACACCATTACATTGTGCTACAACAAACACATTGTGGCATTATGAAGTTGTGTGCATTTTTAAAAAATTAAACAATTTCATGAAGTCATGGTAAATTTTTTGTCACTAATTGTCAATGACCATGTTTTGAATCAAATTAATCGACATTGGTTGCTTGCAAATGCCTTGCAATTTTTCAAATTGATTTTTCAAAACATTTATGAAAAGCTTTTATGTCATATTGGTTTTGACAACTTGACTAAAATGGTTTTTTAAATCATGAGTTGCACAAATTCACAGATTGATGAAATGTAAAATATTGGAGGTTCTTGTGACCTTCATATTTTGCATGCATTTGATAGGAAAAAAACCATAACATGTTTAATTTGATGTTAAGGATCCAAGGTGCATGTGCTTAATCACCATGTATTTAGGTTGTGACAATGTTCTCATTGTGGTTGTTGAATATGATGAGAAATTGTTATTGCTTTTATTAATTGAAACATACAAGTTGATGTTTAACATGGATGTGGTTTCAATCACAAGTGGATTATTAAGGGTAGAAATTCCTAAGCTAATTAATGTCATGAATATTTTAGTAACTAATTAGTTACTAGTGGTAACTATTTATCATCTTCTATTTACTTAGGGGATGAAGCTAATGGGGTGGTTAGTCTTTAAATATAAAGATTGGAATTTGTTATTCAATCAACTAATGGAATGTGTGGAGTAGATTAGAATAAGGAGAAGAAAATAATGAAACCTACATGTGTGTTGGGCAACTTTCCTTAGTTCCCTATTTATCCTTTCAGGAGGAAGAAAGGGATCATTATCATTTTCAAGGTGTCATGGTAGGAAAAAATATGGAGGGGTTGGGAAAGTTGGTAGGAAAACCATGTTGTATTTGGTGTTGTATAATGGAAAATGTTTGAAGGTTATGTGAAATCAAATGCATTATTTCTTTTGTTTGTATTGACTTTTAGGAAGATAAAGAAAGTAGTTCTTTTTTAATTGATGTAGAATATTAATTTCTTAGTTTAATTTTTCTTCTTTTTTGCAATGAAATTACTCTATGTACTTGTTACTAGAGTATGAAGGTAGGGTTATTGCAAGAGGGTAGCTACCACTAGAGAGCAATAACATGAAAATTGGATTTAAGGGTTGTAGAGGATAGATTTGTGTCTTTTGTGGATGTCTTGTGTCTTGCATGTATGTTGTGTGGTTTCTATGTGTTGAGTGTGTTATGTGCATTCTATCAATCATTTGGTTGTGTTGTTGTGTTTTTTATGTGTCGAGGGTCTTATGTGTGTTTATTGTGTGGCTTGTGTGTCTTCATGCAAGTCTTATGTCTTGTGTGTGAATTTTTAGTTTTTTTATGCAACATCAAATTCTAGATGTGTTACACATCATGTGTTTGTGTCTTGCATGTGTTGAATGTCTTGTATATGTTGGGTGTCTTTTGTGTGTATTGTGTAATTTATGTGTTTTTCATATTTTTTATGTGGCTTGTGTGTCATGTGTTTTCAATTTGTTGTTAATGCTTTAAGTTTTTAGGGATGTGAGGTAAAGGTATGCAACATGGAACAAAAGAAGAGTTGCTTAAAACCATAAATGATATGATACCTTCATTTGAATGAACATTTGGGTTAATTATTGAATTTAGAAGACAACTTGTGTAGTTGTTGCAAAAGCTCCAAAACATAGTTCATGGAACTTCTTCTGTTTTAAAGTTCCACCATGAGCCTGACCTTTTTCTTTTAATGCATATGTTTGTAAGCTTATGCATTAATGCACAGTTTGAAGGTGTTTTGTTAATGCAAGAAAGGTTTTGTTTAGGGTTGTTTGCCTTCAATTTGAAGAACTTGTAAATTTGTGTTAAACTAATGAATTTTGGTCAAAGAATAAGACATGGTTTTGACAAAATATTTGGCAAATAACGTAAGAATATACTTGTCCAAGCATTTGTTAAAGAACTGGTTAGTGTACTTGATTGTATTAGGTGTCCAAAACCCTACCTATGTTTCATACTCACCCAATGTTGGGTTTCTAGAACTTGGACCCAATTATTATTTTAAAAATCAAATACCTATCCCACATTGTAATGTACCCTCTTACTTTCACCTCACGCTACCTAGATAATTATCTATTTAAATGGATAAGTATTGTAAGTAGGCAGGTAAGTAATGTATGTGATTAATATGCCCTAACATAGTTTATTTCATAGTTATGAGATCCACCAAACTGGGATGCTTGAGATCTTGTCCTTGGCGTCCTTTGGAAGGCTCTCGATGAGAAGGGGTGCATGGGCTTGGTTCCATGATGTTTGGACTTGCGGTGCAAAAGTTCTTGAATATTGAACGATTCCTTCACTGAAAATTAAATTGAATTAAATCGTAGGTGAAAATTTCAGAGGAATTGGAATGTGCCTTTGGTGTTGTTGGAAAGATCTTGACGAGCAGGATTTAATGGAATTTATTTGGTAAGATTTTGGATTCAGAATGTGGGAGATATTGATTTTAAAGTGATTTCTGCCTCTGAAAATTCCAAAAAAATTTAAAAATTAAAATTAAAAAAAAACCAATGTTGAGACTAAATCACTGATTTTGCAGAAAATCTGCAATTACGTAGCATTGCACAATTAAAAAAATGGGTTGCATAGCTCGGCTTGACATGTGGCTATGTTTTTGGTGCAACCCATTTTTGGCTGCTTGGGCCTTTATTCCAATTGAGTAATCAAAATCTGGTATATGGGGGATTTTTGGGAATTTTTCATATGGTTGTCCATGGAGTATTCCAAAAATAATTTCAGAAAATAATTACATAATTTTCAAGGTTAATTATTTCATTTCTTTCTTAATAACTGCCATTTTTTTCCAATTATTTTTCTTAATAAAAAATCTATCACCTTTTTTAATAATTACCTCCATTTTATAATTACCTCACTTTTTTTCTCTTTTCATCAATATGGATATGAAAAATCAAATTAACATGTGTCTTTTCATGCCTGTGAAATTTATATTAATTTAAATTAAAATTGACATTGACATAAATAATGATGAATTATTGAACACCATTTAAAAACA
>Ga0116227_10006567_pt1 | contig 23463 bp, 21 predicted proteins | sample S1TSphgellanicum_FD_89693 | JGI IMG/M metagenome (GOLD analysis project Ga0116227, IMG submission 89693) | Host-associated microbial communities from peat moss isolated from Minnesota, USA - S1T2_Fb - Sphagnum magellanicum MG | ecosystem: Host-associated > Plants > Peat moss > Unclassified...
AATAGCGCACGACGTTATCGGGGTAGCTCGTGTAGCCGACGGCGTTCGCGCCGCGCAACAACATTTGCAGGGCGACGTTGGGAACGGCGCGGCGAATCGCGCGCAGGCGCCACCACGGATCTTCCTTGAGGAAGCGCATCGCGACGTCGAACGTTGCGCCGCCCCAGCATTCGAGCGACAGCAGATTGGGCAGGCGCTGCGCGTACGCCGGCGCGATTCGCAGCATGTCGCGGGTGCGAACGCGCGTGGCGAGCAGCGACTGGTGCGCGTCGCGAAACGTCGTATCGGTGACGAGCACGCGCTCCTGCGCGAGCATCCACGCGGCGAAGCCGGCCGGCCCGAGTTCCGTCAGCAAGTCGCGCGCGCCCGGCTGGGGCGACGTGCCCCACGACGGCGGCACGGGCGGTTCCGTCCGGGCCTCCGCGTACACGCGACCCTTGACTTCGGGACTGCCGTTGACGATCGTTTCGCCGATGAACGACAAGACGCGCGTCGCCCGGTCGCGGTAACGGCGCAGATCGATCAGGTTGGCGTTATCGTCGAGAAAACGCGTCGTCAACGTGCCGGCGATAAACTCGGGATGCTCGAGCAAAGCGTCGAGAAAGGGCACGTTGGTCGCGACGCCGCGAATGCGAAATTCGCGCAAGGCGCGCAGCATGCGGCGCCGCGTTTCCTCGTGCTCGGGCGCCCAGACCGTGACCTTCTCCAACAGCGAATCGTAGAACGGCGTGACGACCGCGCCCGTGTAGGCCGTGCCGCCGTCGAGCCGGACGCCGAAACCCGTCGCCGGCCGGTACGCGGTCAGCTGACCGTAGGTCGGCGCGAAGTTGTTCTGCGGATCTTCGGTCGTGATGCGGCACTGCATCGCATACCCGCGCAAGACGATCTCTTCTTGCGGCGGCACGCCGCTTTCGGCCGTGCCGATGGCCGCGCCGCCCGCAATCCGGATCTGCGCCTTGACCAGATCGATGCCCGTCACGACTTCGGTCACGGTGTGCTCGACCTGGATGCGCGGGTTGACCTCGATGAAGTAAAACTGGCCCGAGTCGCGGTCGACCAGGAACTCCACGGTGCCGGCGTTATCGTAGGCCGCCGCCCGGCCGAGCTTCAACGCCGCTTCGGTGAGACCGGCGCGCAATTCGGGTGCGAGCCGCCGCGCAGGTGCTTCTTCGACGACCTTCTGATGGCGTCGCTGCACCGTGCAATCGCGTTCGCCCAAATGCACGACGGTGCCGTGCGCGTCGCCCAGGATCTGGACTTCGATGTGCCGCGCCGCTTCGACGTACTTCTCGACGAAGAGTTCGCCGTTGCCGAAGGCGGCTTCGGCTTCCTGGCGCGCGAGCGCCACCTGCTCGTTGAATTGCGCGGCGTCGCGCACGACGCGCATGCCGCGTCCGCCGCCGCCCCAGCTGGCCTTGAGCATGACCGGGAAGCCGATCGCCTCGACGGCGCGCGTCGCCTCGGCGGGATCGCGCGGCAAGGCGGCGCTGGCCGGCATCAGCGGGACGCCGGCCGTCGCGGCCATGGTGCGCGCCGAAACTTTATTACCGAAGTTTCTCATCGTTTCCGAGCGCGGCCCGACGAAGACGATGCCGGCCGCGCGCACGGCGTCGGCGAAATCGGGATTCTCCGAAAGAAAACCGTAGCCGGGATGGACCGCATCGGCACCGGCTTCCAACGCGACGCGCACGATCTCGTCGATGTCCAAATAGGCTTGCACGGGCGATCGGCCCGCGCCGACCAGGTAGCTTTCGTCGGCCTTGAACCGGTGCAGCGCGAAACGGTCTTCGCGCGAGAAGATGGCCACGGTCGCGAGGCCCAGTTCCGTCGCCGCGCGCAGGACGCGAATCGCGATCTCTCCGCGGTTCGCCACGAGCAGCTTGGCGATCTGGCGTTCGGCGCGCTTGGGACTCGACGACATTGGCGTGGTCGTTAGAGATGCGGGCGCAAGAATCCGCCGGAACGCTCCAACCGGGCGCGCGCCTCGACGGCATCGACGCCTTGCCGCTCGATGACGACCGCGACCTTGACGTTGCCGCCGGCTAGCGCCAGCAATTCGCGTGCACGCGCCTGGTCGACGCCGGTCAGCGTGCGCACCAGCCGCTCGGCGCGCACGCGCAGCTTATCGTTGGTCGCGACGACGTCGACCATCAAGTTATCGTGCACGCGCCCGAGCCGCACCATCACGGCGGTCGAAAGCGCGCTCAGGACGACCTTTTGCGCGGTGCCGGCACGCAAGCGGGTCGAGCCGGCCAGCGGCTCCGCGCCCGTATCGACCACGATCGACAGTTCGGCGGCGCCGGCCAGCGCGGAGCCCGCGACGCCGGTGAGGGCGACCGTCAGCGCGCCGGCCGCCCGGGCCGCCTCCAAGGCGGCGACGACGTAGCGCGCACCGCCGCTCGCGGAAATGCCGACCACCGCATCCTCCGGCCCGGCGCTCAGCGCACGCGCGCCGGCCGCGGCGTCGTCTTCGGCGCCTTCGACCGCGCGAACGAGGGCCGCCTCGCCGCCCGCGATGTGCGCGCGGACCAGGTCCGGCGCCGTGCCGAACGTCGGCGGACATTCGGCCGCATCGAGGATCGCCAAGCGCCCCGACGTTCCGGCGCCTACGTAGTGCAGCCGGCCGCCGGCGCGCAAGCGCCGCGCGATCGCGTCGACGGCCCGCGCGAGCGCGGGGCCGGCGTTCAGCACGGCGGCCGCCGCGGCGGCTTGCTCGCGCACGAGCAACTCGACGAGGTTCACGGTGGGCAGCAGGTCGAGGTCACGGGTTGCCGGGTTCCGCGCCTCGGTCGCCGGCGGCGGGTTGGCGCCCGTCAAAGCGCCTCCGCGAAGCGCAGCGCCGCGCGCACGGGCTCGTCGCGCAGCCGCACGATCGCGGCGCCGGGCACCTCGTTCGTCACCCGCGTTTCGAGCAGAAACGAGAGCAACGAGTTCTCCCGAAAGAGGCCGCCCGCGAACGCGATGACCGGAGATGCGTCGGCGAGGCCGCACTGCGTCACGACCCCGCGCACGAGGTCGCCGAGTTCTTGGGCTGCCGTCTGCACGATCTTGACGCTCGCGCGATTGCCTTTGCCCGCGAAAGCCAGGATCGTCGGCGCGAGGCTCGCCACGCGCGCGACGTCGAGCCCCTCGCCGTACACTGCGGCGAGCAGCGCGTCGCGGTCTTCGGCATCGAACACGCGCGCCGCGAAGAGCGTCGTCTCGTCCGCGGCCGCCCGCCCGTCGTACGCGCGCGCGAGCAGCTTGAGTGCCGCGAGCCCGATCGCGAAACCCGAGCCCTCGTCGCCCAGCAGGTACCCGGCGCCGCCCGCCCGGACCCGGACGTCGCCGTTCTCGCCGTACGCGACGCTGCCCGTTCCCGCGATCAGCACGACTCCCGGCCCCTCGGGAATCGCGGCGCGCAGCGCCGCCCGCGCGTCGTCCTCGACGGCGATCCGCGCCGTCGTGGGAAACGCGACTTGGAGCGCGGCCGCGAAGGCCTCCCGCACGCTCGCGCGGCCGGCGCCGGCCGCGGCCACGAAGAGCGCCTCGGGGTCGGTGTCCTCGACCAGTTGGCGCACGGTGCCCGCGATCGTCTCGACCGCGGCCGGAATGCCGCGGGAACTGGGGTTGGCCGGGCCACCGCGGACCGTGGACTCGTAGCTGCCGTCGCGCGACAGCGCGGCGACGGTCGACGACCCGCCGGCATCGACGCCGACGGCGATTCGTTCGCTCATCGGCGCTCCGTTCGCCGCGGGCACGGCTCGCATCTCCGTGGATTGACCTAGATGACACGACCTCGAAATAGGCGAGCGGGTTAGCCCGGTTCTCCGGTTTCCGCCCTCAACTTCGCGAGCGTTGCATCGAGCGCGCGCGGGACGATGGCGCCGAGCACGGCCGGGCGTGACGCGCCGGTGGCGCGCGGCACGTTCGCGGGCCGGCCGCGCAACGTTTCGTAGCCGAGCACCGCGAAGGCGATCGCCTCCTTTGCATCGGGGTCGATGCCGTACGCCTGCGAGCTGACGAGTTCGCCGCCGCCGGCGGTCACGCGTTCGGCGAGGCGGCTCATCAAGAAACGGTTGTGCGTGCCGCCGCCGCTCGCGACCATACGCGCACCGGCAGGCGCGTAATACTCGACCGAATCGGCAATCGTGGTCGCCGTGAAGGCGGCCAAGGTGGCGCAGCCGTCCTCGAGCGACAGGCCGTCGAAGAGACCCCCGTGCGCGTCGAGCAGCTGGGTCCCGAACCGTTCGCGGCCGGTTGATTTCGGCGGCGGCAACATCAGGTAAAACGCTTCGCGCGCGACCAGTTCGGCGACCGCGCGTTCGTCGACGGTTCCCCGCGCGGCGTACGCGCCGTCGCGATCGAAGCTTTCCGCGCCGCGCGTGCGCCGCTCGACGAACGCATCGAGCAGCATGTTGCCAGGCCCCGTGTCCCACGCGAGCGCCTCATCGTACGCGGCACCGCGCGCCAGGACGGTCACGTTCGCGATGCCGCCGAGGTTGACCGCGACGACGTCGCGCTCGGGCGACGCGAACAAGAGCGCATCCACGTACGGCACGAGCGGCGCGCCGTTGCCGCCGGCCGCGCAATCGGCGCGCCGGAAATCGAACACGACGCTCGCGCCCACCCGGTCGCGGATCAGATACGGATCGCCGATCTGCGCGGTCACGCCGGCGGCGCCGTCGTGATAGAGTGTCAGCCCGTGACTGGCCACGTAATCGACCGGCGCGCCCGAAGCGGCGGCGACCGCGGCTTGCGCGAAGCATTCGCCCAGTTCGCGATCGAGCGCCGCGACTTGCGCCGGTGCGGGCACGTTCGGCGGCAACGCCGCGCGCAAACGCGCGCGCAGCTCGGGCTCGAAGGCGCGCATCACGAACCGCACGACCTCCAAGCCGTAACCCGGACCGCGCGGCACGACATCGACGAGCGCCGCATCGACACCGTCGAGCGAAGTGCCCGACATCAAGCCGATCGCGCGCATCAGGCGAACTCGCGCACGGCGGCGTCGCAGACGGCCGCTCGCAGATCGCGCAGGTCGTTACGCCCGAAATACACCGCATTCGTCAGCAGCGTAACGCTCAGGTCGCGCGTGGGGTCGGCCCAGAGCGCGGTGCCCGTGAAGCCGGTGTGTCCGAAGGTCGCGCGGTCCATCAGCGTGCCGCACGAGTTTTCTTGCGTGGTCTTGAGCGCCCAGCCCAACCCCCGCCGAAGCACCGGATCGCTTGCCGCTTCGGCGATCGCTTCGCACGCGAGCGCCGCCGGGAGCAGCGCGGCGCGGCTCGCGCGGCCGCAGGCTGCAGCCAGGTACGGTTCCGCCACGGCCGCCACGTCGCGGGCCGTACCGAACAGCCCCGCGTGCCCGGCGACGCCGTTCATCAGATATGCCTTTTCGTCGTGCACGGCGCCGCGCACCCGGCCGCGCCAGGCGTCGAGTTCGGTGGCCGGAATGGACTCCGGTTCGTCGTTGCGCGGCCGGTAGGCCGTCGCCTCGCAACCCAGACGCGCGGTCACGTCCGCCATCACCGCCGGCAGCGACCGGCCCGCGGCGCGCGCCAGCCACGCGCCGAGCGTGATGAACCCGAGGTCGCTGTAGATCACGCGTTCGCCCGGCGCGGCGACCAGTTCGCGCGTCAGCGCGAAACGCTCGACGTCTTCGCCGAGCAAAGTCCGGTAATCCGCGCCCGATTGAAAGCCCGCGGTATGCGCGAGCAGCGCGCGCAATGAAACCGGCGCGTGCGCGCTGCCGCGCCACTGGGGAAAGACGCCCAGCAGCGTTTCATCGAGCGCCGCGCCGCCCTGCGCCACGACGTATAGGACCGCCGTGGCGATGAAGAGTTTCGTGAGCGATGCGAGATCGAAACGCGTCGTCACTTCGGTCGCGCGCGCGCCCGGGCCGTCGTCGAGTCCGCCGTACGCGCGCTCGAAAACCACGCTGCCGCGGCGTTCCACGCGCAGCACGGCGGCCGTGAAACGCACGCCCGTCGCGCCCCTCACGAGCGCATCCAAAGTCACGTCCCGATCAGCCACCGTCACCCTGAGCCTGTCGAAGGGTGAGCCTGTCGAAGGGTGAGCCTGTCGAAGGGTGAGCCTGTCGAAGGGGAAGGGGCGAGTAAGGCGTCGGCGAGCGCTTCGAGGTTGGGCTCTTCGTCGCCGTGTGTGGCGAACACCGTGCGCGCGCGAGCGAAGCAGGGCACGTCGAAAGCTTCGAGCGTGGACGCGACGATCGCCTCCGGCGCGACTTCCAATAACGCGTCGATCGCATGTCGCTGCGCCGGATGGGCGTGCGCGCGACGGGCGAGCACGACGACGTCGCGCGAGCCTTGCGCGCGCACGACGTCGACCAGCGCCTCGATCATCGCCGCATCGGGATCCAGCGTCACGCGCATCGATTCGCTCTTCACGCGCCGCCGGCGGAGCGCCAGGCTGAGCGAGGGCCGCCGCGCGACCGCCGCGATGCCGTCGCCCGCCACGCCCTCGAACGACACGACCGTCACCGGACGCGCGCGATCCAAGCGCGCGTCGCCGCGCACGCGTTGCAGTCCGCGGCGCGCGATTTCCACCCCGAGGCCGGCGTCTTCGCGCGCGTCTTCGGGCAACGCCGAACGCGCGTGCGCCGCGCGTAATGCCGCGACGCGGCCGGCTGCTTCTTCCAAACGCGCGAGCGGCACCTCGCCCGAGCGGACGGCGGCCGCGACCGCATCGCGCGCCGCGAACGCGGCCTCGAGACTGTGGCTAACGAGCAACGCGTCCGCGCCGGCGTTTAGCGCCAAGACCGCGCCGCGCGCCGTTCCCGGTCCGCGCGCGATCGCGTCCATCTGCAAGTCGTCGGTGAAGCAGACGCCGCGAAATCCAAGCTCACCGCGCAGCAGATCGGTCAGTACGGCGCGCGAGAGCGTGGCCGGCCGGTCGGCATCGACCGCCTCGACGACGACGTGGGCGGTCATCACCGCGCCCGCGCCGGCCGCGAAGGCGGCCGCGAACGGCACGAGTTCGCGTTGCCGCAGCATCTCGATCCCGGCCGAGACCACCGGCACCTCGACGTGCGAATCGAGCGCGGTCGCGCCGTGACCCGGGAAATGTTTTACCGTGGCCGTCACGCCGCCGGCTTGCAGTCCGCGCACGAGTGCCGCACCCAGCCGCGCGACGGAGTCCGGATCCGCGCCGAGCGAGCGAGTGCCGATCACCGTGCTCTCGGCCGCGAGGGCCAGGTCCAGCACCGGTGCGAAGTCGACGGTCGCTCCGATCCGGCGCACTTCGTACGCGAGCGCCGCTCCCGCCCGCTCGGCCAACACGCTGTCGCCCGCCGCGCCGAGGGTGCTCATCGAGGGCAGCGGTTCACCGAAACCCAGCCGCGCGACCCGTCCGCCTTCTTGATCGACGCATACGAGCGCCGGGTCCGGGCCGCCGCAGGCCGCGCGCGCGGCGCTGACCAGGGCGCGGGTCCTTTCGAGCGACGAGACGTTGCGGGCGAACAGCACGATCGCGCCGGGCGCCAGCCGCTCCAAGTCCGCGAGCTCCGCTCCCTCGAGCGAGGGACCCGCCAGCCCGACGCACAGGACCCCCGCCGCGAGGCGGTCGAGGCCGTCGGTCGCCGTGCTCAGAGCAGGTGGATGATCTGCGCGATGTAGGCCCCGCCCTTCTCGCTCAGCAGCACCTCGACGCGCGAGCCGCGTTTGATGTCCGCGATCTCGTAAAAATCCTTGCCTTTACCGGTGATGCTCGTGCTCGGCTGAATCAGGACGTCGTAGCAGCGTTTGCCCGCCAGCACCGTCATGCGGCTGCCGCGGTAGTCGATCTCGGAGACCTTCCCGTCGATGCTGCCCGCGTCGCGTCCGGGCGCCTCCGCCGCGGGTACGGACGCGGCGGCGACCGCCTGACCGGGGCAATCGGCGGCCTCGGCCAGCCGCGTCGAACCGGGCAGCGCCACGCCGAGCAGAACCCAGCCGGCGAGAACGACGATTAACAACCGTGGCATCACTGTTCTCTAACGTAGCTTGTCGGAGGCGGCGTTCCTTTCGCCGTGCGCCGTGGCGTTCATCGTGACCGTCATTCAAATGACCGGACGTAGGCGGCCCGCGCCGCCGCGCCCAACGCCGCGAGATCGCCCGCGCCGCCGGTTGCGGAAGAAAGATCGGAGAGTTGCGGCTGGTCGCGTTTGAGGATGGCGGCCAGGCCGGCGCGATCGCCGGTCGCGCAGGCCCGAGCGACCGCCGCCAGCGCCCGCACCCGGCGCACGGTCGCATCGGCCGGCGCCTTGCCGGCGAGCACGATGCGCAGCGCCACGAAGGCTTCGTCGGCGGCGCGGGCGCCAACCGCTTCGAGCGCGCGATAGAACGGCGCGGCCGCCGGATCCGGCGAGCGCTCGGCCAGGAGGGCGGCCACGACCTCCGGCTTGGAAACCGGGTCGCCGAGAAGATAGCGGTCGACGATTTCGAAGCCCACCGCAATGCGTTTCGCCGCCGCCGTACTCACCGGCTTCTTCAGCCTCGTCGCCTTGGCGTGGACCTCCCCCGCGGCTGCCGACGAGGCCTCGCTCCAAGCACTGCTGGACCGCGCGCGGGCGGCGGGCGGCGCGCCGTACCGCTACCACATCGTCAGCACCTCACGCGAGACGGCCGGCGGCCGCACGTACGACGTGACGACCGAAACCGAAGGTCTCAAATACCGCGCGCGCCACTGTTTTCAGGGGACCTGCACCGGCTTCTACTTCGACGGCGAACGCAGTTACGACGCCAACTTCAACGAGACGGCGCTGCCGCTCTCGACCCAGGTCGACGCGTTGCAGTTGACGCTGCGCGCGATCGCCTCGTACGCGTTCACCGCGCCCGACTTTCGCCAAAACGGCGGGACGCTCGTGGAGCGCGACCCGGTGCTGCGCGGCGGCCATAAGTTTCTGCGGCTCTCGGTGGCTCCGCGCCTGGGCGCGCTGCTGGAAGCGGTCATCGATCCCGCGACGGGCCTGGTCGCGGGCGTCATTTCCGACGAACGCGGGCTGGCGTTCGAGTTCAGCGACCAGCGCCGGGTCGACGACCGCGTGACCTTGCCGTTCACGATCTCGCTCAACGGCGCCGTCATCCAGCGTTTCGACAAGCGGTCGATCGTCGACCAGCGGCTCGCCGCGCCGCCGGGCCTCGTGCCCCAATTCGCCGGCGGCCCGGCCGCGGTCGCACTGCAACACGCCGCCGGCGGGCTCGCCCCGATCGTTCCGTGCAGCGTCGGCGCCGAGCACGCGCAATGCCTGCTCGACTCGGGCAACTCGGGTTTGGCGATGAGCGTGGAACTGGCGGCCCGGTTAGGCTTGACGCCGCAAAGCCTGGGGCCCGAGTTCGGCACGTCGCGCGAGGTCAGCGGCATCGTCAAAGCGCCGGCCTTGCAACTCGGCGGGGCGACGTTCCCCGCGGCGCAGTACGTCGTTCTGCGCGACGCCCATCGGAACGGCTACGACGTCGTGCTGGGTGCCGACGTCTTCGCCCACGCGCGGGTCACCGTCGATTACGGCAAGCATACGGTCACGTTCGCGAGCAGCGCGGGCCCCGCGCCGGCGGGCGGCGTCGCCCTGACCTTCGAGAACTACGTGCCGGTCGCGAGCGTCCGCGCGGCCGGCCAGACGCTCGCGCTCGGAGTCGATACGGGATCGGATGCGGCGCTGGAAGTGGGTTACGAGCTCTTCGCGCAGCACCGGGCCGATTTCAAACCGGGCGGGATCGGCGCGGGGCCGGACGCCGGCTTCGCCAACGTGCGTTTGGGAGCGTACGAGCTGATGGGCCAGTTCGTCGCCTCGAGCCGCGCGCCCGAACCGGTCGCGCAAGGCCGGATCGGCGAGTCGCTCCTCGACCATTTCGTCGCCACGTTCGACTACGCCGACGGCCGCCTAGGCCTCGCACCCCGCCCCGGCGACGTCGCCGTCAAAACCGCCCCAACCCGCTGACATCCGCACGGCGCCACGAACACGGCGTCACGAACACGGCGCCACGCAAAGGTGGTGTCCGCCCGTGGCTTAAAGGTGCGCGGCTTCGGGGGTGGCGGTGAAGCGGTAGGGCTGGTGCCCTTCGTAGGTCGTGTATCCGGTGATCTTGCCGTCGGTGAAGGTTCCGATGATGTGCGGTCCGTCGGGGCCGAGGTCGAGCCACACGTGGTCGCCGTCCAAGCCGCCGGTTACCGGCCGTAGCGTCCCGACGTCGTCGAAGCGATAGAAACCGCTCAGCACGCCATCCTTACCGATGTTGAGGTTCAGCGTGCCGGCGTAGTCGCCGCTGCCGAAGTAAACCGGTTCGAGCGCGGTTTCGTACGTCACGCGGGCGGGCAACGGCGGCAAGTTGGACGCAGCCGAAGCCGCCACACCGCCGCTCAGGGTCAGTGCCGCGATCGCGGCGAGGGTGCGAAGCATAGACATCGTGTTCCCCATAACCGCAACGCCAACCGCGGGCGTTGCGCGTGCCGGGCCGTGCGCGCGCCGCGCGTCGCGCGCGCGGGCGCCGCAATAAGCCCTATGCGACGGGCGGCGCACCGAAGGGTATGCCCGCTTTGGTGAAGGCGCGGTACACGCGGTCGTTGAGCTCGCGCTGGACCTGGAACTGGAGCAGGGGCCCGGTCTTTATGCTCGCGCGAATCGTCACGTAGTCGCGGTCGAGCGCGTCGAGCCCGATCCACTCGAGCGTGGCCGGCGGCGCCACCGCGGCCTTGACCAGCTCCATCGCCGCGAGGGCGTCGGCGTGCTGTTCGATCGAGACGCGGTAATCGAGGCCCGACCAATAGCGGGACTCGTTCTTCACCATCGAGACCGAGCCGTGCGCGATCGTGATCAGATTTTGCGACGCATCGCGCAGTTGCACCATCCGTAACGTCAAGTTTTCAACGAGGCCGCTGCTGCCGTTGATCGTGACGAAATCGCCCACGACGTATTGATCTTCGAAGAGCACGAGAAAGCCGCCGATGAAATCTCGCACGAAATTTTGAGCGGCGAAGGTGACCGCGACCGCGGCCACGCCGCCGATCGTCACGACCGAGCCGACCGGAATCCCGACTTGGCTCAGGCCTAGCAAGACCGCTAAGAACGTCACCGTGAAGCGGCTGAAACCGCCCACCGAGGTCGAGATCGTCGGACCGCGCAGCAGGGCGCGCGCGCGCTCGTCCGGCGGCCCGGCGGTTCCGAAATGCCAGGCCGCCCAACGCGTGATCGCGACGTCGAGGACGCGGATCGAGAGGCCGGCGAGAATCCAGATCCCCAGCACCGCGAGCGCGCGTCGCGCGACGATATGGGCCAGCGGCGTCGTCTGGGGGAAGAGCGACATCGCCCAGGTGATCGCCGCGAGCCAAATCAGCAAGACGACCCAGATGACGACGCCGATCGACGAATGCAAGAGCGCGAGCCGCTCCGCCGGCGCGCGTTTTTGCAAAGCGACGAGCAAGCGCCGGCGCTGGGCCCGGCGCGGCTCCGCATCCGCGGCGCCTTCCGGCACCGGACCACCCTCCGGGCCGGCCTTCGCGTCGACGATCTCCCGTTCGACGACCCGGATCCGGCGGCGCAGCAGGGTTATCCCGATGCCCGCGAAGAGCGTGAGGGCCACGATACCGATGCCCACCTCGCCCACGGTAAGCAAGCTCGCGCGTTGGAAGGCGGGCTGACGCTTGAGTAAGGCTTGCTCGAGTGCCGCTTGCACGATGCCCTGCCACTGCGCGGCGAGCGCCTCGACGCGCAACTGGTGGTAGCCGCCGTCGACCGAGGTGATCGTCAAGAGCGGCAGCGCATCGCGATGCGAGCGATCGACGAGTTGCAACGACGCTTGGTCGCCGTCGCGCCGGATCTGCACGATGATGCTGCGCGGATCGTAGACCGTCGCGGCCGCGCCGCCCGAACCCGTGGTGGCCAGTGCTTCGCCGAGCGCGGTCTCGATATAGCTTTGGCGCAGCGTAAGCGAGAGCTGATCCGGCGAGGCGTTCTGCAGCGTTGCGATACGGAAGAGCACCGCGCCGTCGAGCGTGATCGGCGCCGTCGTGTAGATGCCCTCCTGCCGGATTCCCGTTTGGGGGGCCGGCGCGGCCGAGGCCGTCGCTGCGCCGGTGAAGATTTGCGCGAGTCCGGCTTTCGACGCCGCAACGCCCCAAACCAGGACCAGCGCGGCGACTCGGACGGCACGAACGAGCATCCTACGGTCGCTACCGGCCCACGCCGCCGCCGTCCTTCAAGGAGGTCTACCGCGCCTCGGGCGGACCCGAGAGCCTTAACGACTCACGGCGGAAAGAAATCTCCTAATTATTGAGAGTCACTCGCAAGGGCCGACCGTGGCCTCGTTGAAAGCTCGCGTGCCGAGCAACTGAGCCGGCGCTGAAGGAGGGATCCATGATGCGTTTGACGCGTGGCGTTTCCGCCGTCGCCTGCATTGCAATCGTCTCGCTCATCACCACTCCGCGATTGCTCGCGGACGCGCCCTGGCCGACCGCCGATTCGTTCGTGAACGCGGCGGCTGATGCTTCGAATTGGGTTTTGCCGGCCCACGACTACAGCGGCAACCGTTACGTCGCCGGAGCCAAAATCGCTCCGGATAACGTCGCGAACCTGAAAAAAGCGTGGTCGACGAAGATCGACGCGCGCGGTCCGCTCGAAACGTCGCCCATCGTCTGGAACGGTACGATGTATGTGACCTCGTCGCACAACGACGTCTACGCGCTCGACGCCGCCAGCGGCGCGATCAAGTGGCATTTCCACTACACGCCGCACGTTATTGCTTTTTCCGCCAATCGCGGCGTCGCGCTCGGCGACGGAAAAGTCTACGAAGCCACGCTCGACGGACACCTGATCGCCCTCGACGCGACCACGGGCAAGACCGTCTGGAACGTCGTGGCCGCCAAGGACACCAAGAATACGTTCTACACGATGCAGCCGGTGCCGTATAAGAATATGCTGATCCTGGGCGCGTCCAACGGCGACTGGGGCGGCATCGGTTACGTGACCGCGTTCGACGCAGCGACCGGCAAACGGGTGTGGGATTGGAACACGATTCCGGGACCGGGCGAACCCGGCCACGATTCGTGGAGCGGCGACTCCTGGAAGCGCGGCGGCGGCGCCGTCTGGAGCGGCGTCGCGATCGACCCGTCCAGCGACACCCTTTACGTCGATGCCGGCAATCCGCAGCCGGACTTCCTGGGGACGATTCGTAAAGGAGCAAACCTTTACACGAACTCGATGATCGCGCTCGACATCAGCGGCGCCAAACCCAAGATCAAGTGGTATAGACAGTTCATCCCGCACGACACGCACGATTGGGATCCGGCGATGCCGCCCGTCCTCTTCACCGGAACCGTCGGCGGCGCGTCGCGCAAGCTCGTGGCCGCGGGCGACAAGGGCGGCAACTTCTGGGTCCTCGACGCCGGCGACGGTTCGGTCGTGTACCATCTGGCCGTCAGCACGCAGAAGGGCCAGAGCACCGAGCCCGATCGCGCCGGCGACGTCGCCTGCCCCAACACCAACGGCGGCGTCGAGTTCAACGGCGGCAGCTACTTGGCCGAGACCAACACCTTCTACGTCCCGAGCGTCGACCAGTGCGGGATCTGGAAGTCCGCGGGCACGGCGACCTACATCAACGGCCAATTCTATCTGGGCGGCTCGTTCCCGCCGCAGAACGGACCGAGCACGGGCTACATCAATGCGGTCGACGTATCGACCGGAAAATTCGCGTGGCGCAAGCACTTGGAGTTCCCGCAGATCGGCGGGGCGCTCTCGCTTTCGACGGGAGTCGTCTTCACCGGCGGCGTCAACGGCGACTTCTCGGCGTACTCGGCCAAGGACGGCAGCGTGCTCTGGCACTTTCCGACCGGCATGACGATCCAGGCACCGCCCGCATCGTATGCGCTCGGCGGCAAGCAGTACGTCGTGATCGCGGCCGGCCCGGCGGGGATCAACTTCGCCGACCCGCGCCTGCATCAGGGCGCACCGACCCTCGAGGGAACCTACAGCCACCCGGCGACCGCCGCCATCACGGCGTTCGCCTTGCCCTAGCTACGGAGTCCCGATGCGCACGTTCTCCTCGTTTCCGCTCCTCGTCCTGATCGCCGCCGCCGCGCTCGTTCCACGCGCGGCGACGGCGGCGGTCGACGCTCACGCGAGCGCCCTCGCGGCGTTGTCGGACGTGCGCGCTTCGATCGGGGAGATCGTGCGCATCGAGGACGGCGATGCCGTCGGTCACGGCGCGTACCTTCGCGCCGCGCACCGCGCGCTCAACGCCTTGGTCGGGCGCCGCGACGACGGCTACGTCGCGGCCTTCGGTGATCCCGGCGACGGCACCGGAACGCTCGGCCACCTCGATGCGATGCTCGACACCGAAGGCACGTCGCTCTGGACGCCCGCCGTCGACGGCGCAAAAGCCAACGTCTTGGCGGCGGCCGGCAACCTGGCCGATTCGATGCACGAAAAGCAGATGGAAGACTATCAGGCCGACCTGACGCACGCGATCGCCAACCTCGCGCTCGTGACCGGCCGTGCTTCGCAAACCGGCGTCTTCGGCGGACTCAGCGGCGCCCTCGCAAACACGTCGCTCGGCGTGCCGGCAGGCGCGACGGTCGTCTCCGGCTGCGGCCCAGCGTCCGGCACGCCCGCGTACGGGGTCGTGGCCGGGCGCCTCGCGTATGTCGCCGTTTCGCGGGCCGCGGCCTCGACGGCCCTGCCGCCGGATCTCAGCGTAAGCCGCATCGTCGTGCGCGGCGGCGGCCTCGTGCTCTACACCTCCGCGGCGGCGGATGCCGCGAGCCTCTGCCGGCAGTCGTCGCGACGCGAACCGAGCCGGCGCGAGCGCGCGCGCGATGTCGCCGGCCAGAGCTTCCCGGCGCTCTACACGGCGTCGCAGGCCCACGCCGGCGCGGCGGTATACCGGCAATATTGCATCCAATGTCACGGCGTGGACTTGCAGGGAACCGCCGGTCCCGGCGTGGCCGGTAAGGAGTTCCTCAGCTCCGCGCAGGGAAACGGCTGGACTCTCGGCGACTTGCGGACGCTGATCTTCGAGAACATGCCGTTCTCCAACCCGGGTTCGTTAACGCCAAAACAATACGCCGCGGTGACCGCGTTTCTGCTGGCGTCGAACTGCTACCCGGCGGGCGCGGCGCCGTTCCCGACGACCGCCCAAGCCAGCTTCGCGCACGTGAAAATCGTGACGCCCAAAGGCGCGAGACCGCCCGCCAAGAACGGCGTGTGCCCCGTCCGCTAAACCGCTAGGCGGGAACCGGCGCTTCCAGCTGGGCGAGGAACTCGCCGTGCTCCATCGGGCGTGAAAACATCGGGTAATTCTTTTCGGTCGCCAGCCGCTGCTCTTCTTCACTGACCGTCGCGGTGCAGTCCTTGAGCGTGATGACGTTATAGCCTTTCTCGTACGCGGTGCGCATCGTCGACTCGACGCAACAGTTCGTCAAGAATCCGCCGAGCGCGATCGTCGTGATGCCGCGGCTGCGCAAGATGAAATCCAGGTTCGTCGTTGCGAACGCGTCGAGGCCGCGCTTGCCTTCGACGACGATGTCACCCGGTGCGGGCGCGAGTTCGTCGACGATGGCCGCACCCCAGGTTCCCTTGACGAACGACTTGCTGTCGACGACGCCCTTGAGGATGCCGTAGGGCTCGGGCGAGATCTCGCCGTAGCCCTCGACGAACGTGATCGGCGCGTGCACGACGATGCCGCCGGCGGCGCGCACCTTATCGGCCGTGTCGACGGTATTGGCGAGCATGTTCGTGCTCTCCATCACCGGCTTCACCGCTTCGTGCAGCGTTCCGCCGGGTGACGTGAAATCGTTCTGGTACTCGATCAATACGAGCGCGGTCGTCTTCGGATCCATCGTTTTGATACCTCACTTTTCGCGAAACGTCGTATCGCCAAGGATACACCGCCCGAAACGGAATCGCAAGGCTGCACCGGAAGCGGCGCTGAAAGCAATCCCCGGTCGACGGCGAACCTGCGGGCCATGCCTCTGCAGGTTCTTTTCCGGGTGGCGCTTTCGAGCGCCCTCGCCTTTGCCGTACTACCAGCCGGTTCCGCCGCGCAAACGCAACCGGCCTCCTCGCCGCAAACATCGCCGGCAAGCTCCTCACCGCAAACGCCGCCGCCAGTTTACGATTCGGGATCGATCGCGGCGCTGAGCGCGATCGTCAAAGCGGCACGCGCCAGCACCTACGCATATGACCGCGACGAATTTCTCAGCGACGCGATCGGCCCGCGGCTCAGCGGCTCGCCCCAGGCAGATGCGGCCGTTCATTACGTCGCGGCGCAGTTGACCGCGCTCGGGCTCGACGTGCATTTGGAGCCCGTGACCGTCGCGCATTGGGTGCGCGGCGAGGAATCGGCGGCGCTGGTCGATTGGCCCGGACGCATGGCCGACACGACGCAGAAAATCGTATTGACGGCGCTGGGCATGAGCGTCGCGACGCCGGCCGACGGCCTGACGGCGCCGGTCGTCGTCGTCAGAGACTTCGATCAACTCGCGGCCCTCGGCGCATCCGTGCGCGGCAAGATCGTCCTCTACGACGTCCACTTCGATAAGCGCCTCGAGGCCGCAGGCGGCGGCGGCGAAGCGTACGGCGAACTGATCGGCTATCGCCTCGGCGGCCCGACCGTCGCCTCGAAGCTCGGTGCCGTCGCGACCCTCGTGCGTTCGCTCGGCGGCGCCGACTATCGCCTGCCGCACACGGGCACGACCGCGTATTTCGGCGGTGCCAAGCCGATCCCGGCCGCGGCGATTTCGGCGGAAGATGCCGACCTGATCGCGCGCCTCGCACAACGCGGACAGGTCACGATGCGCCTGACCTTAACGCCGCGGCGTCTGCCCGACGTCAAGACCGCCAACGTAATCGCGGATCTCGCGGGCAGCCAGTATCCGCAACAGGTCGTTATCGTATCGGGCCACCTCGATTCGTGGGACCTCGGCACCGGCGCGACGGACGACGGCGCGGGCGTCGCGCAAGCGATGGGTGCGATGGCGGTCTACCACGAACTCGGCTTGCGCCCGCGGCGCACGATCCGCTGCATCGCGTGGATGAACGAAGAGAACGGCACCGCCGGCGGCAATCAGTATGCGCTCGACGAACGCGACCATCTGGCCGACACCATCGCGGCGATCGAAACCGATTCCGGCGCCGACCGGCCGCTGGGCTTCGGAACGTCGCTCTCGTCGGCGAGCGCACCCTTCCTCGACCCGATCTCCGCGGCGCTCGTCGCGAACGGCAGCCCGCGCATTTCGTTCGGCGCGGGCTCGGAAGTCGACATCGGCCCGATCGTCAAACTCGGCGTGCCGGCCTACGCGCCGGTCCAAGACAGCCCCACGTACTTCGATTACCATCACACCGCGGCCGACACGTTCGATAAGGTCGATCCCGCGGGCATGGCCGCGAACACGGCCGTCGTCGCGGCGCTCGCGTTCGGCTTGGCCGACGCCCTGGCGTTACCGGCGCGCGAGCCGTACCACGAACGCTAACCGGGCCGGGTGGCCAGCTCCGGCGCATGACGTTCCATGCGCGGCTTGCGCGAATCCAGACCGGCGACCGCCTCGACGATCCCGGCGAGCCCGCGCGGGACGCTCGCGGCGCCGGCATAGCCGCGATATTTTCCGGACGAAGCCTCGTAATCGTGCAACCGCACGCCGAAGGCGCGCTCGATCGCGCTCGCGGTGCCGCGCGCAACGACGGCGCTTCCGGCGGCATCGCTATCGAGCACGTGGAGGCCATGCGTGCGTGCGAACGCTTCGGCCGCGCGCAGATCGCGCGGATCGGCACCGGCGGAGCCGCGGCGCAGGATCAGCGTGAGCGTTATCAATTCACCCGGAGCGGTGGGCTTGAGATCTCGGCTATCCGGGGAATGGTCGCATTCGCTGCCCGCGAGAACTTCATAACCAAGGGGTGTCATGGGCTACTCCAGTTTGTCGTGATGGTTGACCCAGCCGTCGCCGTCGATCCGCACGCCGGAGCATGCGACCGACGACGACGGCGTACGGGCGACGCTATCTTCGCACGAAGCCGTCCTCCGCGCGTCCTCGAAACGTCCTGACGGAGCCGCTGACTGTTAATCAGCGCGTCGCCGGCCCCTCGCCGCCGAGCGCAAGCAACCAGCCTCGACGATTTCTTGATGATTGCGTGGTAGGGTCGAGGCAATAGCGGCGATGAAGTCAGGCCGCCACGGGTGAAACGAACAGGCAGTGCGCATTTTGATCGTTGAGGACGACCGGCGGATCGCCGAGCCCGTCGCCGAGGATCTTCGCCGGCAGCATCACGCCGTCGACGTCGCCGCCGACGGTCAGGTGGGGTTGGACTACGCGGCCGAGGGATCGTACGATTTGATGCTGGTCGACATCATGCTGCCGGGGGTCGACGGCCTCACGCTGTGTCGAAAGCTCCGGGGTCTGGGCGAACAGGCAATGATCCTGATGGTCACGGCGCGAGATTCGATCGAAGACAAAGTCGCGGCGCTCGATGCGGGCGCCGACGACTACGTCGTGAAACCGTTCGATCTCGCGGAACTCTCGGCCCGCGTGCGCGCGGTCGGGCGGCGTACGCGCAACGCCGGCCCACTTCTGCAACACGGCTCGCTCGCGCTCGACCCAAGCGCGGTCAAGGTGACCTACAACGGCCGCCCGATCGCGCTGACGAAAACCGAATATGCGATCTTGGAGACCCTCATGCGCAATACGCAGCAGATCTTCACGCGGGCGATGCTTCAAGACAAAGTGACGACCTTCGATAACGAAAGCGGGACGGAGTCGATCAAGACCCACATTGCGAACCTGCGGCGCAAGTTGCGCGCGGCCGGGTGCAAGGATCCGGTCCAGACCCTCTACGGGACGGGTTATCGACTCGCCGAGATGTGAGGCAATTCAAGAGGCTGGCCTCGCGGCCGCTCCAGCGCAGGCTGGCGCTTTCGTACTTCGGAGCGTTCGCCGTCGTCATCGTCGTGTTCGCGATCGCCGTCCGCCTTTCGTTCACTTCGATCATAGAACAGGAAAACGCGGCCCGGCTTGCGACCCTGGCCCGCGCCGGCACGGCGGCGATCGAGCTGACGCCGTCCGGCTACACGGTCGACTCACGATCGCTCGGCGCGTTCGTCGTGCGCACGGCCACCGAAGGCCTACAGTGGTTCGACGTGAACAAACGGCTGCGAGCGACTCGAGGCCGCGCGCCGCAGCTATTCGTGCCGCCCGCGATCGGCCGAGCCCAATTGACGACGGAATCCGGCGCGCTCGATACATACACCGTCGTGATCGCCGATGCTCGGGGCAAGGTACTCGGCTACGTACGCGCCGGCGAAACGATCGACGAAGTGCAGCGCGGCCGAGCCGCCCTAGACCTGGGTCTGGTCTTCGGATCCATCGTCGCGATCGTGGCGGCGACGATCGGCGGCAGCGTCTTGGCCAGCGAGGCGCTCGCGCAGCGCGAAGAGAGCTACGAACGTTTGCGCGAGTTCACCGCCGACGCTTCTCACGAGTTGCGGACGCCGCTCGCGGCGCTAGCGACCACCGCCGGGCTCGCGCTACGCGAAGCGCCCGACCTGCCGCAGCCGACGCATCGGCGCCTCCTTGCGATCGCTTCACTCACCGACCAAATGAACCGCCTCGTCGACGACCTGCTGATCCTGGCGCGCGCCGGCCGGTCGCTCGAACGCGAGATGTTCGTCGTTCCCGTCGACTCGCTGCTCGAGCGCGTGAACGGCACCCAAGCGCCGCTCGCGGCGAAGAAATCCCTAGAGTTGCAGGTTCACCCGTGCCAGCCGATCCAGGTGTTCGGTAACCCGGACCAACTCGAGCGCATCGTCAACAACATCGTCGATAACGCGATTCGCTACACGGCGCCCGGCGGCTCGGTCGACGTCTCGTGCGCGAGCGACCACACGCACCTTCGCATCGTCGTTCGGGACACCGGCATCGGGATTCCGAGTGAATTTCGCGAACGCATCTTCGACCGGTTTTGGCGGGGCGATTATGCCCGCACCGGCGCCGGGGGCACGGGCCTCGGTCTGGCAATCGCCCGAGCGCTGGCGCGCCGCCATGGCGGCGACATCGCGGTCGCGAGCGAGGCCGGGCGGGGAAGCACGTTCACGCTCACCCTGCCGCTGCGTCCCCCGTCGCTCGCCTGATCTCGAAGCTCGCCGCGCTGCGTGCGGCGTCAGGCCGGGAAGAGCGCCGAGTTGGTCAAGAGAGCCACGGCCCCGGCAAAGCTCGCCAGAATGATGACGATCGTCAGGATGAAGGTCAGGACGAAGGTGAATCGGGCGAGCGACGAATCCGGCCGCCGCCGGTCCGCCGCCAGCAGCGACGCGCGGTCGCGTATCGTACGGTCGCGCGACATCTTATCGGCGAGCGCCGTGACGTACAGTTTCGCATCGGCGAGCGATGCGCCGGTCGCCGAGCGAACGAGCCGGATCGCCTTGACCAGCCGCCCCTCGGCGATCGCTTGCGCGATGCGGCATTCTTCTTCCGCGGTCACGCTCGCATATCTCCGAGCCGGCGGGTCGTCGCGCGCAAGCGCGCCGGCAGACCGCCGCCGAGCGCCTCGATACAGCGCACGGTCACGCGGATCGTCTCCTCGGGCGAAGCGGAATGCGAAGCATCGAAGACGTGGCACAGGAAATCGGAGAGGGACAAGGCGCGCCAGGGTGCGGGCAAGTCGAGCAACGCACGGGCGGCGACGCGCACGGGATGGACGATGTCGAAGTCGCGCGGCGGGCCGCTGTCCCAGGAAGCGACGGGCGGGAACATTGCGAACACGCCGGCGCCGTTCTCGACGCGCAGGACCGACGCGGGCCGGCTTCCGGCCGTCGACTGCCATAGCTCGATGACCTCGGCGAGGTCGCGCAATTCGAATTCTATTGCGGTATCGCCCGGCATCGCTCGCCTCCCGATAGATCGCACGCATTGGGAGCCGCCCCGATTGCAAACGCGCAACGTTGCGGAAGCGGTCGTCGCCGAATCGTAGCAAGAGAGGGTCAAGGAATCGTCAAGGGCGGCAGCCGCAGCGCACCCGGAAGTGGGGCGGCCTGCGTTCGCCTTTCCGCGCTCTTTCGCGCGAATTCACGCGCGGTCGGTATACGCCCGATGAACGAGCGCGAGTTTGTCGAGACGCTGGTCGCGAAGCGTCCCGTGCCGGCCATCGCGGCGTGCATAGGCAAAAGTCCCATCGGGCCGGGTCCGCGGCCTGCCCGGCGGATTGACGGCCAACCTCCTAAGCGGTACAAGGTAATCGCCCCCTAGCGTTAAGTCCACAGGAGCCCCGCATGCTTTGGTATAACAGCGGGCGCGTCGTCGCGCAGCGCACGTTAATGTGCGCTGCTGTCGTCGCGCTCTTTTCGAGTTTATATGCCGCGCCGGCCGCGGCTAACGTCCGGTTCCGCCCTCGCCCGATCACCCTCGATACGTCGCGCTTCCCGCGCCAGGTTCAAGTGCCGGGCGGCGTGATCGAGAGCTTCACCAAACACTACGTCAGTTCGAGCATGGACGCCAACGGCGACGAGAACCCGTACGGCATCACGGTCGCAGCCGTGACGGCCGGCGGAATCTTGACCGGAACGGTGTTCGTCTGCAACTTCAATAATTCGCAGAGCCTCGACAACATCCAAGGTCTCGGAACGTCGATCGAAGCGATTTACCCGTACGGTACGAACATCAAGCCGCGCCGCTGGCTGCAGGACGAACGCATCACGGGCTGCAACGCGCTTTCGATCGACCCCGCAAACCGGGTCTTCATCGCCAGCTACGACTCGAACTTGGTCTGGGGTCAACTGCCGCCCTTCAGTTGGGGCAACCCGTACGAACCTTCGACGGAATGGACCGGTCCTTGGGGCATCGCCTTCACGCAGTTCCAGGGCGTCGACCACCTGTACGTGACCGGCGCATACGATGGCGGCCTGTGGCGCTACGACTACGCCACCCATTCCTACATCGAGATCTGCAACAATTTCTTCGACAACCACGGGATCCCGGGCCAGATTCTCGCGCCTTCGGGCCTCTCGTACGATAGCGTCAACGATATCCTCTACTTCGTGGAGGGCTACGCGAACACGTTGATCTCGATCCGGCATCCGGAAAGAATCACCGCGGGCGGCCTCGAGCGCACGCCGTACGGCTTCACCGGAACGTACGGCTCGTATGCGACCGTGCTCAGCCAAGGCGGCTATATCAACGCCCCGATCAGCACCACGGTGCTCTACAACAGGCACGTCTTGGTCGAAAACACCGGCGACGACTATATGCTCGAGTTCGGCAGCGATGGCTCGTATTACGGGCGCTACCTCGCGGATACCGGCGCACCGGGTGCGCTCTTCGGCGTCGCCCCCTACGGAACGACGCAATCCACCACGCGCATCTACTACAACGACGACAACGACAACTCGCTGTACTATCTCTCCCAGCACTAAGCCAGGCGCAGCGTAGCCGACGGGAGGGGCCGATCGCCGGATCGGCCCCTCCTTCGCGTCCAAAGCGCCCCGTTTCGACCAGTCCGATTAGCCGCTCTTGGGTCGCGTTTGGCGGGACGGGCCAGGCTACGCTCGGCGGCGGCAGCGGCTCGCTTGCCGACGACGAAGATGGAATGGTGTTCAAACTGCAACCATGCAGCGCGTCGACCTTCGAGAACGCGCCGGCGATCTTCCGCGATTCGATCGAGATCGCGCGTCCCGCGTCCGCTGTTTGGGAAGAGCTCGTCGCCGACGGTGCACTCGGTTGGTGCCGCGCCCTCGCCGGCGCGGAGTGGACTTCGCCACGGCCCTTCGGTATCGGCACGACGCGGACGATGCGCGTTGCGGGCGCGCTCGTCATCCGCGAGCTATTTTTCCGCTGGGAGGAAGGTCGGCGTAAGTCGTTTTACGTCGTCGAAGCAAACTTGCCGCTGTTTAGGTATTTCGGCGAGGACTATCTCGTAGAAGAAACCGCGCCGAACGCGTGCCGATTTACGTGGACGATGGCCGGACAACCGTCCGCGATCGGCGCTCCCGGAGCGCCGATCCTTCGCGGCCTCGTGCAAAGCATTTTCTCGGACACACGCAAACATTTTGAGGCACCTCATGCCGAACGCTGATCACTTTGCATGCGCCTCGCCATCACCGTCAGTGGTCGTTGTTAACGACCTGGCGAGCTGCCCGCTTCATTTCGTCCCCTACCTTGCTGAGCGCCCCCGATACGCGTTCATTCGCGCCAGCGCGCACGCGGTAAAAGCCGTCTAAAGGGCGGACAAGGTAAGTAGCGCGTTAGCCTTCATCGTCTTCACCCCCGATACTTATCCCCGAGGCGATCAGTGTCATGCCCCATGAGTCGCTTCGTACGGTCACTTCATCAAGAGCTTCGCCACCTCACGTCTACGAGGCAATTGGCTATCGCCTAGGCTTGCTCAGCTTCTTGAGAGCGATTCCTGAAAAGAGAAAACCCCTACGCTGTAAGGGGTTGAGTGGCTCCCGAAGTTGGACTCGAACCAACGACCCGCTGATTAACAGTCAGCTGCTCTACCAACTGAGCTATTCGGGAACG
>Ga0116227_10006568_pt1 | contig 23462 bp, 14 predicted proteins | sample S1TSphgellanicum_FD_89693 | JGI IMG/M metagenome (GOLD analysis project Ga0116227, IMG submission 89693) | Host-associated microbial communities from peat moss isolated from Minnesota, USA - S1T2_Fb - Sphagnum magellanicum MG | ecosystem: Host-associated > Plants > Peat moss > Unclassified...
CAAATGGTTCTTTTTCTCGGGACTCCCAAAGTGGAGTCTCGAAACTGTCCCGGTTTGGACTCCTAGGACTTTGGGCGTTCATAACTTCTCGCCTCGAACTTGGATTGGGACGAGGTCTAAACCAAAGTTATAGCTCTCCTCGAGAGCTTTCCAACGGTGTGTCATACTTCACCTGCACGCACCGGAATCAGGTCAATTCCCGACTCTTAGTGGTCGAGAGTCAAACTGCCAGTTTGACTCTCGGCCCTTCTTTTGACCATAACTTGTGCTGCAGATGTCCAAATGGCTCATGTGAGCCCATTTTGGACATCTACACTTCAAGAACTTACCAACAGTATAAAGAACGCCTCAATGCGAGGTGTTTTCACCCTTGCAATCGCGCTCTGAGTTTTCGGGAGTCCCGAAGGACTCCCAAGTCCCATTTTCAGGAGTGTGAGTGGCGACCTCACACTTCCCTCAAAATGGGGTTGTGACATTTTACTTTTTATTTTTCTTTAATATCTTTTTTTTTAAATATTAAAATGTTTAGTAGGGAAAAACTTTGTGCATCATTGTGTTCTCAATTAAGGTTTTGTCTCTAGTTTTGTTTGTAATTCACTGTTCACCATGGATACTTGAGAATTAATAGTTGCATTGGGATCGATCGTCATCCTCATTGAAATTGTACCATGTTTTTTGGAAGAAGATGATTTAATCTCACCATCAATGTTGGGTGGTGATCTTCTTACTATGCTTGCAAACATTGTTTTGCACAATTTTCGACTAACATCCAAATTGGTGGTGATGGGGTTTGATTTAGGGTCTTGGGTGGTCATAAAGCACAACATGATTTTCTATTTTTCTACTCATATAATATAATGACAACTATTGGATTCAAAACTTTCCAATGTCTAAGTTGACATTGTTTAAGATCGCCAACCAACTAAAACCATTGATTGTAAAAAAAGACACAAAGTATTGTCTTGCAATCCTTATGGAGGTTTGGGTCACTTGTGTGATTTACAAGCTGTCACACGGTTTGCACTTATTGACCTACAATGAATTATTTATGATAGGTAGATCGACAATGGGGTTGGTTATGTGAAAAGTTGTTAGGGTTGTTATCATTGTGTTTAGAAGCCTAATCTTTTGGCCCATGGAACAAAAGATGGAGGTGGTAATGATGGAGTTTAAAGATTGACATGGCTTACCAAGCATGCATGGTGTCATAGACAGTACACACATCTCAATTCAAAACCCAAGCTTGCATTTGCGAAGGATTACTATTATCATAAAAGTGGAAGCTACTCAATTGTCGCACATGTAATTATGGATGTTAGGAGGAGCTTCATTGACCTCTATGTCGATTCACTTGGGAGCATCAGTGATTCTTGAGTTCCATGAAAATCTGATTTGTACAAACAAGCTCAACATCGAAGGTTTTTTAATTTCCTGAGAGGAAGTTAAAAAGGTTTTACACCTTACCTTTTTAGTGATAAGGGGTACTCATTGCTCCCATGGATCATGATATTTCACAAGGAAGGACAACACATTCTATGCTTGAGCTTTGTACCATAGAAAGCATAAATGAAAGCGATTGGTTGTTGAAAATGCCTTTGGCATTTTGAAACAAAGTTTTAAAAAGTTTTTGTACAAAATTGACATTGGTGTGAATTTAGTTCTAAATGTTTTCACATGTTGCTATCTTCTTCACAATCTAATCCTTAGATGATAGTTTTTATGTGACCTTTCTATAATTACCTTTAATATACGAATAATTTATATATGTGGAAACTCCTTATATCAAAATTTTAGTTTAAATAACCCATATTTTATAATTATTTTCATAGTTAGTTTTTTAGAGGAAAAGGAAAATTTTCATACATAAATTGCCATCAAATGTTGAAAATAATTTTAAATGCAACATTTTATATGTGAAGCAAGTTTTCAATGGAAATAGTTTTTTCAATGCAAATAGTTTTTCCAATGCAAGCAATTTTTCAATGCAAGCAGATTTTTTCATGAAAGCAGTTATTCAATGCAAGTAGTTTTTTTTAATGAAAGTAGATTTTTAATGCAAATGATTTTCCAATATAAGTATTTTCTCAATGCAAATAATTTTTCAATGTAAGAAATTTTTCAATGAAAACAATTTTGCAATACATGCAAATTTTTAATACAAATATTTTTTGATTTAATTTTTTTTCAATGCTAGCAATTTTTCAATTCAAGCAAGTTTTCCATTTAAATCATTTTCCCATGTAAAAAAGCTTTTTAATGTAAGGAATTTTCAAAAAAACATTAAAAGTAAATAATCTTGAATGAGTCATTAATTTTATCTATTTTGAATGTGTTTATGTGGGAACCATGGTTTTGTTTATATACATATCCATTAAATGAAGTTAATAATAATGGAAACACCTTCATTAAATCTTTTTGATTTTATATCTTATTTATTAGGTAATTATTTATCATCTTTTGAATTGAAGCAAAATAACATGGCACATTTAAATCAATATTTATTATTGAATATAGAAAAAGACCAACAATGTCCTATTCAAGAATTAAATCGAAGTTTTTTGTTTGATTTGCATCAAGGCATGGTCATGAATGAACATCAATATGTGACAAAAATGACATTAAATACTAAAATGGGAGGTTTGTGGGGAGATTTCACTACAATATTTTGGATAGCTAAATATTTACAAAGGTCAATTTACATTTGGAATAAAGTATCAAAATGCATTATGTCTCAATGTGGCATTGATTTTCAATATGTCCCCTTACATATAGCATACAGTTCTCAACATTTTGAACCAATTCAATATGTTAATGGTCTATCTAGATCTTTGCTTACTTTTCAAGTCAATGATTTTAAAGTTACCATAAATTTAGATGATTTTCCATTTCTTTCGGAATCAAAGATGCAACAACCTCCTATTCAATTATCACAACTAATTACATGTTTTTATTGGAATGAAAAATTTGATTATGCATTAATGGACATTTTGAAAAAATAATTGGGATTCACCATTGGAGTATGTTGTTTCATTATTCAACACTTCTTGTAATACAAATATTAGTTTAAAAAAAATTAAAAGTCATATTCAATACTTCAATTTTTTTTTGAAAAACAACACAAATGTTTATGTCATTGAAATTTTGTCTAATCCTTTCACTTCAATTCCCCTTATCAAACTTTTAAAAAATCCCAAAATTCAAATGGAACATTTTCATCTGATTGTTGAGCCTAATGTAACACCAAAATAATAATAATAATAATTGATTGGGCACTTTATGACAACAATATTTTTGAATTATTGGAGGTTTATCGAAAGTTAACTTATTACGCAAAAACATTTAAATTCATCAACATGTTTCCTAATATTAAAAGAACAAGATCACAAATTATGAATCACATGAAATATATATATATATACTAAAAAATCATAAGAATATTTCATAAATGACAAAGTTCAATCATCATATGTTCAATGCACTCTAAAAATAAATAAAAAACTAATTTTCACAAAACATTTTTTTGCAAAACATGACGTTCAATAAAATAAAATAAAACACAATATTAATTTTTAAAAATATATACATAATTCAATATACATTGACATTCATAATAAAAAAATCCAAGATGTTCCCATATTTCCATGTTTTCGTTGTGAAAGGTTATGTTTTTAAAAATAACTTAAATGTTTTTCAAATCAATTGTTAAAACAACTTTCTATATATTTTCAAATACAAATAGAACCTAGTTCAACATCATACATATGTACAATCTATTTACGTAATATTAGTGAAAATAAACCACCCTTATATCAAATACCAAATAAATTTTCTAGAACCAAAATTATTCCATCAATCTAAAAATTAACACAATAAGAAGAATGTCTTATATGTTTGTCCAAATAAGGTGATGGTCACTTACAATATTTAATTGAAACACCATTATACAAAGATTTGAATGTTAACATTCATCATCAATTGGCAATTTTGTTTGTTTTGCATATGAATTTAGAATTTAGAAATTCTTATTTGTAATAATGCATCATTTGATAACTTTGATTTTAAGAATGAAGGAATACATTGTACACCAACAAATTCAATGATAAATAATTTTTTAGATGTTCCAAAAATAATGAATTACGAAAATACTATATATTCTACTGCCCTAAGTCAAAATTTTCACCTTTTAAGTTTATTTAAAGATAAACATTCAAAAGAACTAAATTTTCCAATATTGTTCTATGGGCAACCTCAACAATTTTCTAAAGGTTTTTCATATTAAGAAATAGCTCAATGGGAATTATTTCATAAATTTGGGGATTTTTCAACAAATATTTTAAACATTTTTTTTAAAAATTGTTAAAATTTCCATCCAAAAAATCATAGGTTATGGTTAGGTGGGAATATGAAAAGGAAAACTTTGTGGTAGAACTTTAAAAGTTCATCAAATACAAGATAAACCAAATTTAGATAATATTTTCAAATCATACTTAAGTTATCGTGATTTGGAGGGTTTTTGTAATTCAATTAATTATTTTGAACAGTTATGAAAAAAATTATTTATAATGATTCAACAACTTGGTCCTCTAACCTTTTTTGTCACTTTTACATCTATTGAAAGATTATGAGATTCTTTCTTAAAATTTTAAACACATTACATGCTTCAAAATTAAATTTCTCAAATAAAATAAAAGACCTCCAATCTATTCATATAGTCAAATTAATACGAATTGACCCTATCACATGTGCAAGATATTATGATCATAAATTTATTTTTATTTTGCAAACTTATCACAAAAGATCATTATCTTTTTGGGTATATTTTTGATCATTTTTTGATCATTGAATTCCAAAATTGTGGGAGTGAACATGGCCATGGATTTTAATGGATAAAAAATGCACCTATGTATGGAGTGCACACAAATGAAGAAATTGAATAGTTTGTAAACATGTATATTTCTTGTGATGTGTCATTATTACCAAACCTATTACAAAATGCATAACAACATCAACACACACATACATGTAAGAAAAAAATGATGTTGTTTATAAATTTCATTATCTATTGCCTTTTATGTGTGAAACAAAAATTTTAGAACCTCTTCAAATAAATGAAAATTATCCATTTTCACAATAATACCTTTAAACACAAGCAAACAAAATACTTCAATCTTTAAAAGATTTAAAAGAAAATGATTATATTTCATTTTTTGAATATCTAATCTTTTTAGACTTTGATGAAAGTACATATATATTAAACTTGAGAAGTAAATTAACAAAGCCATACATTTTTTTAAAACAAACTCTTAAAAACATAAAAACTAATGCATTTAATATACATGTTATTCATTTGTGGTTTGTAAATACAAATATTTAATTTATCTTGGACTGATATGCAATTGTAACATATTGCACATTATATATGACAAAATTAAATAAATCAATAACATTAGAATTACATTCTATCATTAAAAAATGCATTCGAAATAATATAGATGTAAATACAAAAATTCAAAAATTAAGTAATGTTTTTTTGAATGCCCAACAAATGGTTGTTCAACTTGTTATTTACCTTGTGCTTTCTTTACCATTATATTATTCATCTCGAACATTTCAATTCATAAATATTTTTTCTTTTGAAGAATGTGCTTTTGTGTTAAAATCACAAGTTGCATTAAATGAATTGGAATAAAATTCAATTGATATAATCATAAACAAATATATTAAATGTCATAATTAATATGAATCGTTGTCATTAGTAGAGGGGTGAGAGTTTCTTTGGGAGGTATAAGTAAAATCATCACACCTTGATTTCTTAGACCCATCGAGCTTTGAAAAATCATAGGAAGCATTTAAATAAATATTTTCATAATTTTTTTTAATGAATACATTTATTAGTTTACATAGATTTTGAAATTTTAATAACCATAAAGAATATTGTGTATATTGATGATTCTAATCATTGCATTTAGAAAAAAGTTTTAGGAATGTGACGCTGGTTCCTTTCCTTAAATGTTTTAGTTAAAACAAAAACTTGAAACATAATATAAGAATTTTCTTAGGAATTTTTTTCTTAAGGTAATTTAAAAGTCATTCTATTTTTAAATTTTTATTAAAAAAATTAATTGAATAAGTATAATTTAGTTATGATTTTTCCAAAGTTAGGCTATTAATTTATGAAAAGGCCATTTTAATTAAAAATACAAATTTTTAACAATTTCAAAAATCTCAATTCCAAAATAAACTTTAAGCCATATATTAGAGCATGCAATTGATAAACATAAGAAAAAATAATTTATGGTTGTGAAAACACTTAAAGTAAAAGGGCCTAGGAAAATGATTTAGGTGTTTTTGTTCCTTTTTCATTCCTTGAGGTGGTTCCTAGTGGTACCACCCAAGCATACTTTCACCCATAGTTTAGTTTTTTTTATACCATTGAAAAAAACTATTCAAAACATTGCAAACCCAAAATTATTAAGTTTATAAATTATAATAAATATAAAGATATTGAAAATTGGTTGAAAGAACAAGTTTTATTGTATTCACCATTTTAAAATTTAGAAAACTCCCAACTTGGAACTAATGTAACCTACCATGATGCATATTGTTAACAACATGATGACATTTCTAAAATTAAATATATTTTCAACTACCAAATGCTATATCCAAATATAGATGAAATGGATGATTCAATAGATTCAAAATCAAAACCATTAAGTTTAATTAACATTTGGATTAACAATATAAATAATGAAGTAAATGATCCACGTCTTACAATTCCTATAACAAACACAATCAATATTGAACACTATGATTTATGATTTGACTTTGTCATTCAATCATGTAATGGATCAAACCAAAAATCACAATTTTTAAAAGATGAAAATTTCACAAAATCATCATATTCTATGATGATGGAATAATTTGAATATTATAGTTACTTAGACAATTAAATGAAGAACAAAGATTAATATTTGATGATGTTATGCATAAAAAACAATTGTACCTTGAATTTTAACAGGGGTTGTTGGAATTAATAAAAAATTTACATTGAAATTTATAATTCAAGGATTATTACAATTATACAATAGAGACGTATTTTCTAACTTAACAAAAAAATAAATTTTTTATTTATAGCATCAATAGGTAAAGTTGCCTTCAATATTGATGGTGTAACAATACATTTAACATTGAACATACCTATCCAACAATCCTTATCTAGTTTACCAAATTTATCATTAGATTCATTAAATAGGTTTACATGTCGATATGAACAATTACAACTTCTTGTGATAGATGAAATAGCACTTGTTGGTGCTCAAATGTTCAATGTTATAAATAATAGACTAAGATCCATAAAACACATTCAAAACAATTTTTTGGTGGTGTTGATGTTATCATGACATGTGATTTCTATCAAACACCCCTTGTGAAAGATAATTGGATCTTTCAAAATATCAAAAATAATGTTAATGCACTAACACCAAATTTTTGGCAAGCATATGTCCAATGTTATGAACTAAATAAAGTTATGCGATAGTGATATGGTCTTTATACAAACTTTGAACAAATTTTATACTACAACATAAAATACAAAGGATATTGATTTTATAAATTCAATTTCTAATTGACAACCACCCAACAATTTTACTATTCTGTATTTATTTTATACAAATAAACTTGTGCAAAAACACAATGAAATATGTTCACTAACACATTAGAGATCCCACATTTATTTTCAAAGCAATGGACATCAATTGTCAATCATGCCCACCATCTTACAAACTCTCAAATGATTTGAATAAAACTGTGGGTTTGCATTTTACAATTAATATAAAAAACAATATGTTATGTGAATTATGTGCTAGTAAGTATGCAACATCTAATGGTCTTGTGAATGGATTTGATGGCATTTTTAAAGCATCAAGAACATATTGTTCAAAATCCATTATATGGATAATGTTTTAGAATTTTACAATTGGAACATTAACCAGAGAAAAATATAATCATTATTACAACAATAACATTGAATCAAAATAGACACCAATTGAACCTATCATCAAAGATATAATAGTTCGTAAATCCCAATCATTTATCATAATAAAGATTCAATTTCCAATTCAATCTGCAACAGTAAGAACCATTCATCATTTTCAAGGATTATCACTAGATGAATTGGTTTTTGATCCCATTAACATTAAAAAACATGGGTTAACATATATAGCATTATCCCACATTTGAACAATTATTATTATTTTTAAAAACTCCTCTCTAACATGAAAATTTTTATGTGGATCCAAGAGTACATGTAAAAATGAATAGATTGAAAACAATTGCAATTTGGATACCATTAATTCCTTAATAACAAACTTACATAATTCTCATGTAATTATATAAGCCTTGAAATCAACTTCTTTATAGCAACATTGCAAAGACATCAATCATGATCATAACCTTCAAATGTCTCATATCTTATGTTTTATAAAAACAAGAATACACCGTGCATCAACATATGTGCAAAAATTTATAAATTCATCGAAACATTCGTATATTTCAATCCATGATGGTCATGGGTTAATGTTGATGTATGACATACACACTTAAATTCCTTCAATACAATAACTAGTGATGGTTGAAAATATATAGTAACAATTTTTAATATTAATACACAAATAAAATAAAAAATTATATGTGTGTAAATATTGCATGTAAATATTGCATTTTTCACCTAATTAATTCCTCCCAAAATGTTGGCACCTTGTGGCTTGAATTTGCATTTTTACCTTTTTTTCATGGACCATGTGCAAAACAAAATCATAAATATCAATACCAAGACATAAGAAATTTGAATGATTGTTCTATCCACGCGTACATCATCAAACATTATAACAACACACCTTTGATGGAAAATTTAAACCCAAAATGCAACAAAAACAAATATAAGAAATACCAAATTCTTAACCTTCAAAATGAATGAGACCAAAAATAAAAATCTTTCCATGTGAATTATATCCATTCAATATTGATATTTCAAACATCAAAATACTTCATGCACATTGCTAAAAATTGTCTACATTATCCAAGTTGGAAAAACTTCAATTTTCTTAAACAATATAATTATTTAAAACTTTATATTCATTTGTATGATTAAAGAAAAGACAATGGAACTACAGTTTCAATTTTTAAACAAGTACAATGAATTTTAAGATGTTTAAAAAACTTTATTTTTTAGTATAAATGTGAAAAAAAAAATTATGATCTTTCATAAAGCCAACAAACTTTCATCCAATATAACTTGAGTTCCTAATATAGCAGTAAATGTAATACCTTATTTTCAGGACAGAGCTTCTCGTGGCAAAGCCGCTTGCTTTAAATCCCTTTGTCCAGGTCAATAGTCAAACTCCCCTAACTGAGAAAACATGCACACAAGTATAAAACGTGAAAAAAGTTCATAAGTGTAGTGAAAGGCCGAGGACAAGGTCATTACCTGGCTCTGGTAATGCCCTTGTCCAAAGCATTGTTAGCCATAAAAAAAGAGGCCGATTATTAAGATCAAACAAAATAGATGTAGAATCAATGTCTAAGATAAACCTGTAAGAATGTATGACGCCCACTCTTAAATGCAGTGAACTTTACAAAGCTTAAGAACCTTCCTTGAAATTGAATCCATCCTCCTTATTGTGAAGATAAGTTACACCAAATAGTCATGCATATGTTTTACAGTAAAATTTTGGCAAGTGCCTTACAATCCAAACAATAATTCAATTTGAGTTATGCAAATTTAATACTTGGATGTAGTAGTTTTAGCTCGTGGACATGCATTAGTTTCACCATGTATCACATGGATGCATTTGTTGAATGCATTTAATGAATGGACCAATATTAGTGTTGTTCAAATCATTTGACTTGTATTAAAATCAATATTTTATTCAATGGACTTTGGTTTTAGGTTATCAACTCAAATATGAACACATATATGTGATTATATTGTCAATTAATGATTTTAAATTGAGTGGGTGGACATTTGATGCTTTTAACACATGGACTATTATTGTGACTATGAATTTGTATGTGGACTTCTTTTGTGTGCATATCATTGGGAAATTTCTACTAGGGACTCAATGTTGTAAAAAATCATGAGGAATCTAGAAATGAACTCATGTTTGAAAAATATTTTATAGAACTGTAGTTATGGAGTTTTTAATGACCAAAATTGATGAGTTTCTAAAATTGATGCATTCATTTTGATTTTTTTTCAATCTTGAATTTGTGCACACATGTACAAAATAATATTTTCTAGTTGAGACTCCCCAAATATGGAAAACATTATCTTAAAATTGATGAATTGTTATTATTTAACTATTTAACCAGCCTAGGGCTTGAAAAAGATACAACGGAATGAGGATATTACCAGGTGCCATTTTTGGTCCACTCATTCATGCATTTGCCTCACATGAATCAAGTTGCTTTTTATTGACAAACCATTGCCAATGCTTTAAAATTTTGTTTAAAAAACAAATAGTTCCCAAGTGTTTGAACAAATGGCACATGAATTTGATGTGTGTTGAAATGGTAGTACCACACACATGGCAATGGAAAGGTGGTAATGGTCAAATTTGACAAACATGCAGATTTTGTTATGTGTCCATCTATCTATTAGGGAAGATCATACTTTGTTTATTTTGTTTGTCACATGGAAATCTCCCAAACCACTTCTTTTTTTTCCTGCTCTCTTCTTCCCCATGCCTTGCTGGTCCCTTAGACCTGCCATTTTCCACACCACATTGATCCCCTGATTCCAATTGCCACTCTTCCCCTGCATTGCAATATGAGCTTAACCCTCAATGTCACTCATTTCAATTCCTTACATCAAGCCGCTCTCCAAATCCTCTCCCAATTGTTGCATTATTCAGTAAGCTACAAGTAAAGCTGCCCCAATAAAATTCCATATTTCTGCCAAACACTAAAAACAAAAAGAGCAAATGCAAAACAAAAAGAAAAAGAAATAAAAGGTTTGAATGCAGGTTTGTTGAAAGGAGAAAATCATGTTCTTTGTCTTTCTTTTCTTGGTTTTCTAGGTTCATATGGCCAAACCTTAAATGTATAGTATGATCTTATGGAACATCCTATCCATGATGTAAATGCAAATAAAGTCAGGCCACAAGTCCAAACAGTATAATGTTTGAATCACTCAAACAATTGACCTGACCGCAATGAAATTTATAGTTTTTGCTGGTTGCCATGTGTTTAGGTGTAGTTCTTTCATGGTTATTAGATCTTTGCATTATGTTTAGGATGTGGGTTGACAAGGGGGCCATTCTTGGACTGAGGGCTGGGTGTGAGGCTAGAGATGACTACCAGACCTGAATTTCCAGAACTGCTCCCATCAAGGTCTTTATCCAGTGAAAAGATCTGGTAGAATTTTCATAGCTGCATTTTAGTTTGAGGAGAGTGTTCCATCTTTGAGGAATCTAATGCATACTATGCCTCCTCTATTATAGCAGAAAAATTAAAGAGGGCAAGGCAGCCTCCACATACATTTAAAAGAAATTCTACCAGCTCTTTAAGGCTAGGTGTAAAGGGTGTGAGTCATCTTTGTCAATGGGAGAAATGCTTCCTTGTGAAAATTGAACATTATTTACATTTTTGACCAAAAGTATTTTGAAACCTGTGAAATTTCTCGCGTGACGTGTCATAAATTGAAATCTTCATTGCACTTTGGGCTATACAAAAGCTGGTTTTTTAATGAAAAGATAAATCCTTAAAAACTTAAAATACAGCTTTCAAGCATATGATGCACTTGAAATCATTAGCCCTGTTCAAAAAATTGCATTTTATTAAAATGAACTCCAATTTTGTCCCGTTCCAAGTTTTGAGAAGAACACCAATTCCAGCCCCAACTAAATTTTTTAATTGATGAAACAATCACTCCTAAACTTCTACTTCCAGTCAAAGGATAAAAGAATTTCAAACGTGACCAACCCCAATGCCTTCAATCTCAGTCCAATAGTGCCTACGCTATATAAGACACAGGATTAAAGATTGTGTAAATATTAGTGTTGGCAAGTTCTCTGGTTTGGTGTGTCAAACTTGGGGTTCAGATGCAAGTTCTTTTGACCCAAATTCGACTCAACACTTTTTTGGTGCAATCGGTACAAGGACTAGTGGAACTAGCATTTTGGTAGAACTAAAAATTTGAAAATAAACTCTTGAAAGCAAGTTCAAATTCTTGAGGAAAGCACATGGAAGTTTTTTGAAAAATCAAAATGTACAATGAACTTTTAAGGTAGGCGCAATCAAGCTTTTTGAAAAGTTAGCAAGCAAGTTAAACTTTATAAACAAGTGATTGGTTTTAATTTGTTGGAAAACCCAGGAAGGTAGAAGTACTCATCATTGAACACTACCTTATCACCAAATATTCATCATATCTTTTTCATCCTCATAAAAGAATGTGTAATGAAAGGCATCCCCAAAATAACGGGCCTCCTAGGTAGAGGCAATAGCTCTGTTTGGCCCCACATTTTGGGAATGTCACCCACCAGAAAAAACTCATGTAGATCATGAGTGTAAGAAGGGGAGAGTCCTTGCACTTATTTCTTAAGAGAATGGGTTCTTAACAATGTTCTGCAAGGCTATTGTTTTTGATATATCCTTAGATAAAGGCATATCATTTTAAAAATTTGTTTATCCATTGGGTAAAGGTATATTAGCAGTCAAAAAATTTAATCGAGTTAGAGTTTGGGTATTCAAAAAATGTTTTTCTAAGTACATGGTAGGGTCTAGGTGGGTGAAAGCACACTATGGCGGTTAAAAATTGTAGTTGCAAATACTGTTTTTCAAAATTGTGCAATTTTCAACTTCCACCAAGTCAATATTAAAAGAAATTTTCATAATTTATATTTAAAATAAGGTAGTTCAATAACCAAATAATGAAATTGTCAAAGGTACATTTTTTGATTAATACTCAATGATTAAAAAGTATATTTGTGAGAATTTAAATGTTGTCACAATATATTACAAAGTGCAAATATGCTTTAAAAATGATTCAAGTAATTGCAAAACTTAATGAAATACTAACTCATATATTGAATATGAATTGATTGTCCCATTTTATTTACAATTGAAAAGTTTGATTCATGTGATTTCACAAAAAACATCTAGACAAGTTTTTCATTGCAACAAGCATAAGTGTGTTGAAAAAAAACATTTTGTTAAAAAATTACTTTCATTTGAAAGATGACAACAATTATGTTGGAGGACTTTGTATTAAAATCCATTTTATATGTTTATCAAAATGCTAGATCAAATCAAAGAAAAAATGCTCCCAAAATATACCCCAAAAAACATTTGTTTGGCCTAAAACAACCCCATGTAATGTGCTTTCACCTACACCTTATCATACCCCTTTTTAGGGCAAGAAATGGACTTTTTAAAAAATTTAATTAAAAATGAAAGAAAATTTCCACATTTTGGAAATTTAAAAATAATTTTCAAAGTTCAAATATAATGTCAAAATGCAAGAATAAAAGTGTTTGATTCATACTTAACTAAGATAAACATGTTTAAGAATGAACAATTAATGTATTAGAAGACAATGGAATCATGGTCAATGTTCAGTTGATGATAAAGTTTTAAGATTATTTTTAGGTCATCTTTGGGTGGTCCAATTAATTTTGCTAAATATTGTGAAAGTTTTGGCTCCAAAGTAAAAAAAGGTGTTCCATTTGAAATATATGTTCGGTCCAACCACGCTATTATACTAATACAAAAGTGGGGTGTAGTTTGTTGGTTTAAATCACTATGAAATTTATAAAGTGAAATAAGTTCATTACTCTTTAATGATTTCACCTTGGTTAAAGTTATTTCATTATAATATCACTATGTAAACATTATGTTTCACTATTAGTTGATATAATTCATTATTATGATTTACTATGGTAAATAGGTTTATTTGTATGTTGTTTTTTAAAATACCCTATGTTATTTTATGATATACCTTATATTATTATAAATTATTATAAGTTTATACTCTAAACTATTATATATTTTACCTAAAGGTATTTTAGCCAACTTATTATAGGTATTTTATTTTAAGCTATTTTTAATTAAATTATTCAATTAACCTTAAGGTATACCATAAGTTATTTTATCATAAGTATAACAATTTAAAATAATCTAAAATATAATTAATAAATTTAAAATAAAATAACCTTAAATAATCAGATATCTTATGCAAAATAATATAAAATAATTTACAATAAAATAACTACTAATAGCCTATGATAATATAGCTTAGAATATCCAACAATAATTTATAATAAAATAACCACCAATAGCTATTAATATCCACCAATAAAATAGCCATTAATAGAATAATCATTAATAGCCACCAATAGAATAACCACAAATAGCCTATGGTAATATAATTTAAAATAACCAATAATAACATAAGGTGAAAGAACTTTCAATAACCAAAAGTAACCAATAATAGCTTCACATAGTTGAAAATAACCGGAGATGAAACAACTTACAATAATCGTAAATAAGCTAAAGTGAAATAGCTTATAATAACTAAAAATAATGTAGAATAGCAAAAAAAACTTATAATAGTCGAAAATAACCTAAGGTGAAATACCTTAAAATAATTAAAAGTAATTTAGAATAACTAAATGTAACCTAGGGTAAAATAGTTTAAAATAACCAAAAATAATTTTAAAAACCATAAATAATGTAAGGTGAAATATCTTGAAACAATGAAAACTAACCTTAGAATAGTTAAAAATAACTTAACATAGGTAATATTATTATATTAGCAAAAAGTTTATCCATCTATTAAACATTTTCTTTTTCAAAAAAATGATCATTGAAATGTTATTAAATAGTGATATTCAAAAAAAAATTGTTCAAAATATTTTACACTTTCAAAAGGAAATAAATTTAATTATGTGCATTATTGAAAAAAAAAATCAAATTTTAATCATTTCATTTGAACAAAATTTCAATAAGATATGAATTTTCAAACTTTATTTTTTTGTAATGTTTAAAATGAAGTATTTAATAAATAAAATGCAATGTAACACATTATCATAACAAGTGTGGTGGTTTAATGGTAGGTGTGTTCGCTTTCATCCTAAAGGTTAAGGGATCAAACCTCACAAATGATGTGTTTGGGGTTAATAATGATAAGTTGATCTAATATTTTCCTATGTAATACCTTAAAGTAGATGCCTACTTAGGTTAATTACATGGCCTATATACTTAAGTAGTGACACATGTCAATAATTCATAGGCTGAAGACCATGAAATTATTAATAATATTAAATATTACATTAAATATTAAATAATTTTAATTTAATTGATTTAGACATTGCTTAATTAATTAACTAGCATATGAATGGTTTGATAAATTATATTTCACTTGAAAATACCTTTGTTTCACTAAATACTAATGGACTAATTCATTGTCCATATCAACTGCTCCCCATTCACTAAAGGTTGACCAATTTCACCATGATAAAAATGTTCAAATCCACTAAAAATATAATGAAACACAAAAGTGAATTAGGACACATTTTGGTGTAATATTAAGAATTACATGTGCCGCATTAGACCATTGTTTTATTCTTAAAATATTTTTAGAATCTTTTTAATATGTCTTTCAAATAAATATTATTATTTTAAAATACTATTATGTTAAGGTGTATATTTTAAAAATCCCAAAATATGTCATTAAAAAATATTTTCAAATTGTGCTTTTAATGTCAAAACCATTTTTAAATTACTTTTATACAGCTTGTAATTAGTGGTTACAAAAGGTTACAAAAAGTCCTTATATGTATTTTTCACTCATTACATTGATTCTAAATTTTTATGATATGTACATAATGTATTCACAATAAAATTTTATAAGACATTATTTTATTTATTATTATTTTTTTATAATCCAAAGTTGGAAAAATTAAGCAATGATTATGATTACTTTTAGTACATGTTAGTATGATTGTAGCCCACTTCTCACAAACCTACCACTCCTAGCATGTGCATTTTTATGTGTTAGCAATCCATAATTTTAACACATATCGTTTGCCCAAAATTCTCACCTTCTTTCCTATATGATTGGGCCAAAAAGAGACACTACATCCTCACATAAAAATTATGCTTTGGGAAGCTTCCAAAGTTTTTTTTTTAAAGTTTGTTTTCTAGTGATAGGCCAATCAAATTTTCCAACTACTAAACAAAACCAAACAAGGAACTTGTGAAGCACCCCACTTAATTAATAAACTTTAGAGTTTATATTTGCCTTAATGTTTTTTACTTGGATGTCCAAACATATTGGATAATGAGTATAGATATTTTTTATATATAGGTAGGGTTATGAATAAGATATAATTTTTTTGCATTTACATACTCTTGAATATGTGTTTCATTAGGGTAGTGTGTTGATTTGAAAAAAATAATTTAAGTTATAATATATTTTATTTGTATATTTGAGTAAAAACTATACCCGCACAACAATGGTTCTCACACCTATAAGTATGCATAATTTTGCTCCCACCCTTCAAAAGTAGGTGTCATATCCCTCTTTATTTTTCTAGGAGGAATATACATGGATATAAGGTATGCTCTAAATACACTAGGAATCTTTTCCAAGACTTGTTTTATTGATGTCAAAAAGGTATTGAAGTGAGAAGCAACCTTTTTTTAATTGGTGAGAATTTTTTGAAAGTGAATTCAAAAATCAAATATTAAAAAAAGTGATTTTGAAGGGTTCCATTGCCAAAAGTGATAGGGGAAAAAGGAGAAATTGCTAGATTCCTATAGTTGACTTTCAATATGTAGCCATAAATATAGAATGTTGATTAAATAATTTGTATTTTGTATCTCATTTATATCCATAAATTTTGGCTAAATCTTCTTAAGGATAATCACTAGTTTTTAAACATCTTTCCGTGGATGATGGATGCTCACCACTTATGCTACATTAAAATATTCTTGAAGAAAACATTGATGAGAAGTGAGAACCTCACATCTATGAAAACCTTAAATCTTATGCTAGATTATTTCAAAATTGTGTTGTAACATTTTAGGTTAGCCCAACCAATCATATTACAGTGTGCCCTTCTTACCCATGACTGTTTTCTTTTCCTCCTTTTACCATCGAGGACCTTTTCTTGTGTTGGAAATAAAGGCCTAATAGGGTAATATGAATTACATAGGAGTTCTCTATGTTAATAAGGTATGAGAAGTCTGTATCGAACTGGCAACCTGCCTTACAACGAGTATGTTCCTACACCTTTCAGACCATCTAATTTTAGTGCTGATGATTCATCAAAATTGATTTAGGTAGGACAACTTCAAATTTCATAAGTTGTCTTTTGAACAATTCTAAACTAAAATTTGTTTAATTGATTCTCAAGTAAAAACTGAATGAAAGGATGTCTTTTCAGATATATGTCTTTTCAAAGCTTTTTTTTTCAACATCATAGTCATGAGGAAATTTTCAATATCTTATGCATCAATTTGCATCCCACTTCTCTTCAACTGAATTCGAATTCAAATCAATATATTTTTAATTAGATTTTTTTTTTTGAATTGAACGGAATTTCAGTTCAAATTTAATTTAATTCGAGTTGCATGCGATGTCATTGAATATTTTCATTAGAATGGAACTTAATTTCCACAACATCATTTTTTTCTTTCATCAGTTGATTGTCACTGGTAGTCCACAGCAGAGCAGAGCCCAAGTTTACCTTCATCAAGTCACTACTTCACATCAATCTGTATAAGATGCAGCGTGCTCCATCTTATGTATGTCAGTAAGAGTTGGGTTGGCCTCCTCTCAGGCTCCAAGTTCACCTCCTTGCAAATACACCCACTTGACCTACTTCTGATCTCTTATTTTGAAATACCTACATAGAATCAATAAATTTTAGAAACTTTCATTGCTATAAGTAGCCTGACTGTCACCAGGGTGTGAGATATGGCTCTGACACCTTTGCTTCTTCGGCATTTTTTTAGGGTGCACCTAAAAAAATTACCTAGAGGGTCGAATTGTCACCTTGGGAGTTGGGAAACCACAAAAATCCAAAAAGGTGTGCATTTTGCACAATTGTCGTTATATGGGAAGCGTATTTTTTCTAGAGATCTCATTGATTGATACCTTAGATTTTTGATGAAATGCAATTGATTGACCTCAAGATTCTATTTTCCATGTACATGGTCCAGAATCCAGACCAGTTGTCTTCGTTTCTTGATTTCCACAGGAACCTTTGATTCCAGTCATTTTCAGTAAGAATTTAGAGCTGGTTTGGTTTAAAGGTAGGACCTACCATCTTCATTGCACACAACGAAATCAAGAATCGATTCAAAACTTCTTTTAAAATTTTATTTTTTTTTGCTGTACTAGTTTGTTAAATTAATGGATATAGTTCAAAATAGAGATTATGTAATTTTAATTATGTACAACCAATCAAATGTAATAATTTGCCTACAACATAAGATGAAGCACATATATTTTTATAAGACTTTATTTAACCTAAACCTATTTAAATAGGACAACACCCCTATTCAGATTTTATTGTGAAAAGAGATCAATTACTTTATTAGGTTCTAATGTTGATTCGAATAAAACTTAAAAAGTCTGATAGGAGACTCTAGAAACTAACTTATAACTTGGAGTTAAACCTAGATAAATCCTAGAACTTGCCAACACTAGTCCAAACTAGTATTGGCCAGCTATTGAATTTTCATCTGATTATCAGACTAGTTATCAATCCTATTACTAATAACCTAATAACTACTGGCTGGTTATTGATTTTATAATAATTGGTTAATAACCCGATTGCTTGATATGGAATTTTCATATTTTTTATATCCTACTTAGATGATCTCATTATTTTCTAGGTAGGTTATCAATCTTAAAATTGTACATTGTTATGATAAAAATAAATAAATTTCACAAAACCATATAATTGGTAAGTTAGTTTGTGGTGCTCAACCAAATATTTGATAACATAGCTTTATGCATAATCAACAGTTATTACCAAAAATATTGGTAACTTAACCATAATCCAAAAACATTATATTGATATTGATAACTTGAACAATACCTGATTTTTAAAAATTATAACCTACTTGGCAACTGTGAAAAAATCATTAATTGGCCAACATTGGTTCAAACCAATGCTGGTCCATTATTTATTTATTTTCAAGATAGGTTTGGTAGGTTTTTTTTTTTTTTTTTGTGGTTTTTGGACCACATAAAATATGAATATCAAAAGATTCAAAACAATTAAACTAGTTAGTTATTGATTTCATTGTCTTGAACATGAAGCAATAAAAGAAAATTTTGAAAGATATTTGAAAAGTATATTTAAATTTTTCTAGAAGATTGGGTACCAAAAGTTTTTAAAAAAATTGATATAAGAGTTTTTAACAAAATTAATTAATTTAATTTTTAAAAAAAATTCCATTGGAAATTTCTAAAAGAATAGTCGATATATACATTTTTTTAAACATGGTTTTTAGAAGTTTTTAAAAGACATGGTTAGTAGTAGCTTCTAGAATATTATTTAGTATAAGCTTATAAAAAACATAGTTGATAATTTTTTTGTAAAAAGTTAAACTTTTAAAAGGTTCCATTGAATAATATAACTAGAATTCTCAAAGACATCATTTTTTTAATTTTGCAACTGTAAGTTGTGACCTTTATATTTTTAGCCCATATCATGTTTAGATTGCATGATGTCTTATTCAAGTAATAAAATCATTTAAAAAAAAATTCATTGTTGAATTCTTTGTTTATCAAATCCATATAATCTTTTTCAAATTGTATTTTTGTCTTGTCCTTGACATTCACTATCAAAATAATACCCTTAGTTATCAATTTTCTTGGTTAATGTTTTATAATAATTACCTATTATGCAAACAAGTCAATTCTCAAATATTTGCCTTGATAATCATTAGTTATACTGCCTAGTTAGGTCAGTTTTTAAAGGTGTTTTTTATTATATTTATATTTTCTTAATGTCATAAACATGTTCAAACTTTTAGGATTGATAAGCTACTTGGATGAAATTACAATCATCTAAGTGATTAAAAGTTGAAAATTCAATATTGACCCCTTAAGGGTCTTGCTAGTTCCTTGGATGTGATCTACTACCGGGTGGGTAGGTTCTTTACTCAATTTTTTAAACAATCAAAATTATTAGGTTGGTTATTAATAACCTTATTGACAATCGCATTGATCATATGGTGTTTTCTCATTGATTGGCCAACATTGGTCCTTACTCCAAACCATGGATCAAGGATGGGTCTTCCTTGTTTTCTTGGCATGGGCAAGGGGCCAGCTCAACGTGTTGTGTCCCTTAAATAATCTCAAAAGTTTTGTAAAGACTTGTTCCAATTTCAACCCTATTTGTATACAAACAAAGGGTTATGGTATTAGTGTACTAATGTAAAGAGGGTGTTGGATAGGCTTCTGTGTAGGTGTGTAGGAAAAAAAAAAAAAGCCACGATATTGCTGGATTTGGTGGACGAAATATTTTTCTTAGTTATCTTGAGTGGACTAATTGTTACATGTATAACAAGGTTTGGTAGGTTTGTAAGAAATTTAAAGGACCAATGAAAATGCTAGAAAGGGACCCTTTATTTTCAGTGTTCAGCAGAATAGAGTTGTATGCACCTCTGAAGATTTTTTTTTTTCAGGACATGGGATGGCTGTGTTTGGTGTTCTGAATTTATTTTTTCTTAGTTATCCTGGGTGAACTAAACGTCAATGTGTAATAGCTATTTACACACAGGATTCTAGCACATTACTTATGCATGTTGTTTTAGTAATCAGAAAGCACCTTACTCAAGTTATCTTTTCCTCAATTGTTTGGGAGGCATTTCAGAAAAATTGAGTGCCCACTTTAGTGGGCATTCCATTTGTTGAAATGCCTCGCATTTTATCTATTTTTTCATGACATCAGCCAGGTATCAGTGTATCCCAAGAAAACAAAAATTAAGCCATGGCCTCTGAATTACCTTACACAAGCCTTGTATGAAGGATATTTTCAATATCATTGTACCCTAAGGCGGCTAGGTCTTCCCTGGCCCCACTCTGCACAATCATTAGAGAGCATTGGCATTGTGTTGAAGATGGGGAGGTTACTTATCACTAGTTGTGTGACAGGGCCATGTTTGTGTAACTTTCCTAAAACAGATTTCTCTTCATATGCAGGCAACTATTTCTATCTTTTGATAATCATTTTAAACTGGAATATGGAAGGATGGCCTACTGAAGGACAATGATAGCATGTGATTATGCTTGACAATTAGCTATAACAACAAGAGCAGGGAACAAAACAATCCAGTCCCAAGTGTACAGTCACAGAATATATCAGCAATTACAACATAATCGTGCAATGACTTACTTTATGAAGATCTACATTTCAATTGCTGTCTAAATTACAAGAAGCTACGAATCTCCAAGGATTAGGCCACTCCGACTTTACTCTCATAAGCCAACTGGTCTTTCTTATGACAATTACAACATGTGACAGAATCCAATTGCTGATATAGCCATCATGATCCCCACAATACATAAATGAAAACCCCAAACTGTGTAAGAACTCAGACAGTAATATTTTAGGAGTTTACAAGCTTTTTGCACATAACTTTATTTCCACAATCGAAATGCTGACCTCTCCCACATACACATACAAAATACATGGGCTGACAGAAATAGAGTTCACAAAGGTAAGATTTGTTCTATAGGCTTAGACCAAAAACAAAAAAAAAGTTAACAAAGGTAAGATTTATTTTATAGGCTTAGACACAAAAAGAGTTAACAAAGGTAAGATTTGTTCTGTAAGCTTAGACAGAAAAAGATTTAACAAAGGTAAGATTTGTTCTGCAGGTTTAGTAGTAGGATTTGTCAACAATGTATGAACCCTTCCCAGTACAAACCTTTCTTCAGAGTTTTCAGGTATGTAGGTACTCTCTCCCATTCAACAGCACTAGACAAGATTACAACGAAACACTCCCAACAACATCACAAGGACAATACCATCAGACCAATTTCAAAATCCCTAAAGTCTCTCATCATTTCCTCAGAATCGACCCCTTTAATGTATTGCTAAACCTGCACTATCTAGGGTGAGGCACAAGCGCAGTGGAAAATCTGTGCCACTTCCAGATGCTAGGTTTTTAACTCGACATCAGACCTATCAAACAATTTTATGTAATCTCCTGGCAAACCAATAAATTTTAGAACATAAAAATTCCATGAGACTTAGCTGCCTTCCACAGTGTCAGGTGGTCCTTCATATAGTCTTTGCTTCCCTTGAATTGCGCCCACAAAACCAATAAAACAACACCCATTTTCACACCACAATGAAGAACACATCCAAACATCAACGTCAAGTGCACCAAATGTCATGCATAATCTGCAACAAAACAAGCCAAACACCAAAAAGGAAAGGAAATTTTAAAAACCATGCCTGTCATAACTAGTAATGTCACATACAGTCGATTCTTCAACCATGAATGATGAATGCCACAAAGTTGACAAACTCAAATGGCACGGCTGAAGTGGGTGGTTTGCACAAAAAAAAAAAACCTCAACCCTAAATCCACGTCACATAGCAAACAATTAGCACATTATTCCAAAATATTACTATGAGGGCATTCCTTGGCAATCCTCCAAAGACTATGACTAAAGTCAATTTACAAGGACCTAATGTTTCCAAACTCCAATATTTTTCTCATGCATTCAAAATTGATGGCATACACTGGTTCATACTCATGCTTTTGTAACTTGATGTGTAACTTGATGTAACTACACAATTACTTAGGTAATTGTTTAAAGGGGTAAGTTGAGTGATAGGATTCCATAATTTGGTCATGGTGCATTGACTTTCACATATTAATTTATGTGAAAATCATGTGCACCATGTGATTATTTCCTTGTGATTAATTATGAAAATCATGTGCACCATGTGATTATGTTTCCTTGTGATTAATTGTGAAAATCATGTGCACCATGTGATTATGTTTCCTTGTGATTAATTGTGGAATCACATGGTGCACATGATTTTCACAATGTGATTAATTGTGAAATCACATGGTCCTCCATGTGATTTTGTTTCCTTTTAATTATTGTGAAATCACATGGACAACCGTGTGGTGGATAAACTTTAGGAAGTTTCTTGACTAGTTTCCTTTTGGTTGGTATATAAGTGGGTGTTTGTGACTTTGAGAAACACCTTCACTTGTACAAAGTTATTGTATGAATGCAAAGTTGTTAGAATTGAAGTTTTGGTTTTGAAAGGCTTTTAGTTTTGAATGGTTTTGGTGTAGTTTGTGTTTAGTTCATGGTAGGAGAATGGTGAGGCTTGCATAGACAATAGAAGGGTGAGAGAATAATTTTGCAACCAAGAACATAGATTTCATAGCTATGTAGTAATCATACATAGTTTCGG
>Ga0116227_10006572_pt1 | contig 23456 bp, 19 predicted proteins | sample S1TSphgellanicum_FD_89693 | JGI IMG/M metagenome (GOLD analysis project Ga0116227, IMG submission 89693) | Host-associated microbial communities from peat moss isolated from Minnesota, USA - S1T2_Fb - Sphagnum magellanicum MG | ecosystem: Host-associated > Plants > Peat moss > Unclassified...
GTGGAGGTGCTTTATTGGAGTATATGGAAGGCAAAGAGTTGCCGGGTGTTAAGGCCATTAATGAATAAGCCTTTGATTTATAGGATATAAATAAGACCGGGGTAATTTATTTAACCGCACATGTAAAAAATATTTTTTTGCACATTTTATTTAAAACCGCTTAATTTTTAAAAATTAAGCGGTTTTTTTGTGTATCTTAAAATCAATCTTTTAACCTAAAAAAACATAAAAAAGATGTTGAAAACTTTTTTGTGGTAAAAAGTGGTAAAAAGTGGTAGAAGTGCTTACTTTTACACTACATAAAAAGTGTAGATACCACTATGACCCAACTTTTAGGAGAATTTGATTGCAAACTTGACGCGAAAGGCCGCCTTATGGTGCCTGCTTCGCTGAAGAAGCAATTGCCTAATGCGGAGAACGAGGGTCTTGTGGTTAACCGTGGTTTTGAGAAAAATCTAATTATTTATCCAAAAAATGTCTGGGATGCAATCGTTGCAGATTTAAGCAAACTTAATGTTTACGACCAGGAAAATAGAGCATTTATTAGGTCCTTTACGCGTGGGGCTACTGAACTTTCGCTTGATGCGGCCGGCCGGGTGCTTTTGCCTAAGTCATTGGTTGAGTATGCGGGTATTGGAAATGATCTTGTTTTGGCTTGTCAGTTAGACCGCATTGAGGTGTGGGATAAAAAAGCTTACGAAGATATTTTTGATGATGTCCCTGAAAATTTCGCAAATCTTGCCCAAAAAGTAATGGGTGGAAAGAAAGGAGGCGATGATGGCGAATAACTATCATGTTCCGGTGATGTTGAAGGAGTGCGTGGACGGTCTAAACATTAAGCCTGATGGTGTTTATGTTGATGTAACTTTTGGTGGCGGGGGCCATTCAAAAGAAATACTAAAGCATTTAGGGCCTAAAGGCACTTTAATTGCTTTTGACCAAGATCCTGATGCGCAAAAAAATATTCCTGATGACAAGCGTTTGGTTTTTATTGATCAAAACTTTGGGTTTTTAAAAAATAACCTTCGCTTAAAAGGTTTTAAGCAGGTAGACGGTATTTTGGCTGATCTTGGGGTTTCGTCTCATCAGTTTGATGTTCCGGAGCGTGGCTTTTCTATTCGCTATAATGGCGATTTGGATATGCGCATGGATCAGCACGGTAAATTAACCGCTACTGAGGTTTTGAATACCTATTCGGAAGATAAGCTGCATAAAATTTTCGGTATTTATGGCGAGGTTAAAAATGCAAAATCTTTAGCCCGTTCTATTGTTACTGCCCGTTTAGATAAACCTTTTACCGATATAAACAGTTTAAAGGCAGCTGTCGCATCATACATCCCGAAGGGAAAAGAAAATAAATATTTAGCACAGGTTTTTCAGGCATTGAGAATTGAAGTGAATGCTGAAATCCAGGTATTGGAAAATTTTTTACAACAAACTGCTGATGTGCTTGTAGCGGGTGGGCGTCTGGTTGTGATGTCTTATCATTCTTTAGAGGATAGGCCTGTTAAAAACTTCATGGCCAAAGGTAAATTTCAAGGTGAGGTGGATAAAGATTTTTTTGGAAATCAGCAAAAGCCCTTTAATGTAGTTACGCGGAAGGCGATAGTGGCAAGTGATGAGGAGATTGTGCAGAATAATAGAGCGCGCAGTGCAAAATTAAGAATTGCAGAAAAGATATGAACAGGTTTAGGGAGGATATAGAAGAAGAGGAAATAGGCCCGGAAACTGAGCTTAAGGCTAAGCCTGCAAAGAAAGAACGGCCTGAAGAAGGCAGGGCGGATGGAAATAATTTCTTCAGTAAATTTTTTCAGGATGGGGTAATATCAAAAGAGGCTGCAACAGATGCGTTGCCGTTTTTGTGCTTTTTGGCCTTTTTGGGTATGGTGTATATTGCGAATAGCCATTTTGCGGTAAATAACGTGCGCCGTATTGATAAGTTGAATAAAGAAGTAAAAGAGCTGCGCTACGAATATAAGTCGTTAAAGGCTGATTTGATGTTTAGGAGCAAGTTAACGGAGGTTGCAAAAAAAGTAGATACGCTTGGCATAAAAGAATTAATTGAACCACCAAAAAAAATAGTTGTTAAAAGCGATGAATATTAGAGCAAACATTTTGCTTCGTGTATATCTGGCATTTGGCTTAATTGTGCTATTTGCTTTAGCGGTATTTTTGCGTCTCGGCCAGGTGCAGTTTATACAAGGCCACAAATGGAAGGCTATGGCCGATAGCCTTTCAACAAAATACATGAAAATTGAAGCTGTGCGGGGTAATATTTATTCAAATGATGGAAGCTTGCTGGCTACGTCGGTTCCTGAATATGAGCTGCGCATGGATATGCTTGCGGGTGGAATTGCCGATAAAACAGTTTTTAATGAAAAAGTAGATTCTTTGGCAACTAAACTTTCGCAGTTTTTTTTAGATAAAACGCCAAAAGAATACTCCCGTTATTTACGCCTTGCGAGACAAGACAGTGCGCGCTATTTGTTGATTCATAGAAAAGTTTCTTATTCTGATTTAAAAATCATCAGAACTTTTCCGCTGTATAACATTGGTAAATTTAGCGGTGGCTTAATCGCTGTACAGCAAAACAAGCGCATTTTGCCATTTAAGGCGTTGGCTGCGCGTACGATTGGCTATAAAAATGAAAATGTAGCAAATGGCGTAGGCTTAGAAGGTGCTTATACACAATATATTAATGGTGAAACAGGTCGTAGGCTAATGCAGCGGATTGCCGGCGGCGTGTATGTTCCCGTAAATGACGAAGAAGAAGTAGCCCCTAAAGATGGTGCTGATATTATATCGACCATAGATATTAATATGCAGGATCTTGCACAAAATGCTTTAGAAAAACAGTTGATTAAGAGTAGGGCCGATCATGGTACTGTAATCGTTATGGAAGTGGCAACGGGTGAGGTTAGGGCTGTAGCGAATTTTTCTAAAGTAACTGAAGGTGTTTACAAAGAGCAGTTTAACTATGCAATTGCTGGTAATCAGGATCCGGGCTCAACTTTCAAATTGGCGTCTTATATGGCCTTGCTGGAGGATAAACTGGTTGATACCAATACAATGGTTGCAACAGGCAATTATCAAATCCCTGGTCATGTGATCAAAGATTCGCACGGCAGTATTGGAGTAGTTACCGTTAAAAAAGCATTTGAGCAGTCATCAAATGCAGCTATTGCTTCACTGGTGAATAATGGATACCGGAATGATCAGTCAAAATTTACTGATCATCTGTACAGGTGGCATTTAAATGAGAAAATGGGTTTACAGATACCGGGAGAAGCACAGCCCGTAATTAAAAATCCTAAAAATAAAAGCTGGAATAAAAACATGACTCTGCCGCAAATGGCCTATGGTTATGAAATGCAGCTTACCCCCCTAAAAATGCTTTCTTTTTATAATGCGGTTGCCAACAATGGAAAATACGTAGCCCCAATCTTTGTAAAGGAAATCAGAAGGTTAGGCAATCCTATCGAGCAATTTAAGGCCCGTGTAATTAACGATAAAATCTGCTCGGATGTGACCTTGAGTAAAATTAAAAATATGCTTGAAGGAGTGGTGACTGAGGGAAGTGGAAAACAAATTGTATACAATCCGTTATATAAAATTGCGGGGAAAACAGGTACCGCACAGGTTGCTGATGCAAATAAGGGATATAAAGGAAATAAACAGTACCAGGCATCATTTGTTGGCTATTTTCCTGCCGAAAAACCAAAATATTCTATCATTGTCGTGATTAATGATCCAAAAGGTGCTTATTATGGGGCTTTAGTTTCGGGGCCTGTTTTTAGGGAGATTGCCGATCGAATTTATGCCAGCGATATGCAAATGTACAATGATGTGCCTACCCATTTGGTTGGGAATACTGGAAACCCGCCAACCAAAGCCGGACAAAGTAAGGCCACACAAAAAGTGTACAAGGCATTTGGATTTAAACCGCTCTTTGCATCAAAATCAGAATACTATAATATTATTGATACCAGTGCAGGTATAGTTTATCAGGAAAATACAGAAAATAAAGGTGTAATGCCAAATGTAGAAGGAATGGGTTTGAAGGATGCGCTCTATCTTTTAGGCAATGCCGGATTAAAAACAAAAGTGCGGGGGATGGGAAAGGTGATTAATCAATCTATAGAGCCGGGAACTAAAGTAGGAAAAGGTATTGGTGTAGAAATTCAGTTAGAATAAGTAGACCCATAACAAGCAAAACTGTTTAACATTCAAAACGAGTACTTATAGATATGCAATTACAAGATTTACTTTATAGTGTAAAAATATTGGAATTGGTTGGTAAAACCGATAGGAGAATTGGTGGGCTAAATTTTGATTCACGTAAAGTAAAACAAGACGATATTTTCTTTGCTGTTGTTGGAGCAGTGGCAGATGGTCATCTTTATATTGAAGAAACCGTTGCTAAAGGAGCCAGTGTAATTGTTTGCGAGGTTTTGCCTGAGGTTAAACAAGAAGGGGTAACTTATATTAAAGTAGAAAATACGGCTGTTGCACTAGGCCAGATTGCCGGTAATTTTTATGGTCGTCCTTCATCAAAACTCAAGCTCGTTGGCATTACGGGTACAAATGGAAAAACAACTATTGCAACCATTCTATTTAAACTATTTAAAGGGCTTGGTTTTAAAGTTGGATTAATATCAACTGTAGAAAATTATATTAATGATCAGGTGGTATCAACAACGCATACTACGCCTAATCCAATTGCTTTAAATGAACTGTTGAGCGAAATGGTACATGCAGGCTGTACGTATTGTTTTATGGAGGTAAGCTCTCACGCAGTTGTACAGCACCGTATAGAAGGTTTAGCTTTTACAGGTGCCGTTTTTTCTAATATTACACATGATCACCTTGATTTTCATAAAACCTTCGATGCCTATTTAAAAGCAAAGAAAACCTTTTTTGATGATCTTCCAAAAACTGCTTTTGCTTTAACCAATATTGATGATAAAAATGGTGCTGTGATGTTGCAGAATACCAAGGCGCATAAAAAAACATATGGCCTAAAACAATTGGGAGATTTTAATGCAAAAATTATTGAAAACCAATTTAGTGGACTGCACCTGGACATAGATCATTCAGATGTTTATTTTAAACTCGTTGGAACATTCAATGCATATAATTTACTGGCGGTGTATGGTACAGCTATACTTTTAGGGCAAGATAAATTAAAGGTTTTAACTGTATTAAGCATGTTAACAGGGGCAGAGGGCCGTTTTGATTATATAACTTCTCCTAAAGGTATAATCGGCATTGTTGATTATGCGCATACTCCTGATGCTGTTCAAAATGTGTTAAGTACCATACACAATATCCGTAAGGGAACCGAACAGGTGATCACGGTAATTGGATGTGGCGGAGATCGTGATAAAACGAAGCGCCCAATCATGGCCCAGGTGGCTTGTGATTGGAGTGATAAAGTGATTTTAACTTCAGATAATCCACGTACAGAAGATCCGCAGGTTATTGTAAATGAAATGGAAACGGGTGTTTCGCCAAGCAATAAACGTAAAACCCTATCCATTATAGATAGACGGGAGGCCATTAAAACAGCCTGCCATTTAGCCCAAAGTGGAGATATTATTTTAATCGCTGGCAAAGGCCATGAGAAGTATCAGGAAATCAATGGTGTACGCAACCATTTTGATGATAAGGAAATATTACTTGAACAATTAAACCCTAAAGGCTAATGTTATATTTATTATTTGAATACCTGCATAAGCATTATGATATTCCTGGATTAAGGTTGTTCCAATACATCACCTTTAGGGCCTCTGTGTCCATTATTTTATCCTTAATTATTACAACAGTATACGGCCGAAGGATTATTGACTACCTGCACAGGAAACAAGTTGGTGAAACGGTAAGGAATTTAGGCTTAGAAGGCCAGATGCAAAAGCAGGGTACACCAACAATGGGTGGCATCATGATTTTGCTGGGCATATTAATTCCTACTTTACTTTTTGCAAATATTACCAATGTATATGTGGTTTTAATGATCATCACCACAGTTTGGATGGGTGCAATTGGCTTTTTAGACGATTATATAAAAGTATTTAAAAAAAATAAGGAAGGTTTAGCAGGCCGTTTTAAAGTAGTAGGGCAAGTAGGGCTAGGGCTTATCATTGGTTATACCATGTACTTCAATCCAAATATTGTGGTAAGAGAAACAGTGCAGGACAATGAAAAACCAACATCAGCTGCGCCGATGGTTTTACGTCAAAAAGGCGAAACCTTTTACTATACACAAGATGTAAAGTCTACAAAGACCAATATGCCTTTTTATAAAAATAATGAATTTGATTATGCAAAGGTGCTTAAGTTTTTAGGTAAAGACTATCATAAATATGCTTTTATTGTTTTTCTGATCTTTACCGTTTTTATCATCACAGCAGTATCAAACGGGGCAAATATTACAGATGGAATTGATGGTTTAGCAACAGGAACATCAGCTATTATAGGCACAACACTGGGTATTTTGGCTTATGTATCGGGTAATACTGTTATGGCTGATTATTTAAACATCATGTACATTCCCAACTCCGGAGAGCTGATGATTTTTGCGGGTGCTTTTGTGGGTGCATGCGTTGGTTTTCTTTGGTACAATTCTTACCCGGCTCAAGTTTTTATGGGCGATACAGGAAGTTTGGCCATTGGCGGGATCATCGCGGCTTATGCAATTATGATCCGCAAAGAGCTGTTAATTCCTGTATTATGCGGTATATTTTTAGTGGAACTGCTTTCGGTGATCACACAGGTATCCTATTTCAAATATACTAAACGAAAATATGGTGAAGGACGAAGGATTTTTTTAATGTCGCCACTGCACCACCACTATCAGAAGAAAGGATACCACGAAGCTAAAATTGTAAACCGTTTTTGGATTATTGGGATCATGCTGGCCATCATAACTATTGTCACGTTGAAATTAAGGTAGCTTAAGTTTGAAGATAAAAGGTTTAGGGCGAGTAGGAAGAATAAGATGATATAAGGTTATTAGGTGGTAAGTAAAAAATAAATAGTAAAAAATAAAATGAGCACAAATCAAAATATATCTACAAAGTTAACGCAGCCAGAAATGGTAGGCAATGGCCGTGTAGTTATTTTGGGTGCAGGTGAAAGTGGAGTTGGGGCTGCGCAATTGGCACAGCAAAAAGGATTTGATGTTTTTGTTTCTGATTTTGGCGTAATCGCTGATCAATATAAAGAAACTTTAGAAAAACTTTCTATCCCCTTCGAATCTGGAAAGCATTCTGAAGACCTGATCTTAAACGCTATTGAGGTTATAAAAAGCCCAGGCATACCTAAAACCGCTCCAATTGTTGAGCAGTTAGTGGCAAAGGGCATTCCGGTCATTTCAGAAATTGAATTTGCCAAACGTTATACAAATGCCAAAACCATTTGCATTACAGGCTCTAACGGAAAATCGACCACCAGCTTATTAACTTACCATATCTTAAAAAAAGCAGGATTGAACGTTGGACTGGCAGGCAATATCGGACAAAGCTTTGCTGCTCAGGTAGCAACAGAAAAATTTGATTGGTACGTGCTGGAAATATCAAGTTTTATGCTTGATGATATGTTTCAGTTTAAAGCAGATATTGCTGTTCTGTTAAATATTACTCCCGATCATTTAGACCGGTATGATTATAAATTAGAAAATTACGCTGCATCTAAAATGCGCATCATTCAGAATCAAAACCAAAATGATGTTTTTATTTATTGTGCAGATGATGATGAAACCTTAAAAGTGCTCAGCACCATTCAGCCTACAGCACAAACCTTTCCTTTTTCAATAATTAAAAAAATTGAACAGGGTGCTTATTTAGAGAACGATACCATACATATCCTTATTCAACCAAATAACCAACTAACCATGTCTATTTCAGAACTAGCCTTACAGGGTAAGCACAACATTTACAATTCTATGGCTTCTGGCATTGTAGCTAAAGTTTTAGAATTAAGAAATGACTCTATTCGAGAGAGTATGAGTGATTTTAAAAATATTGAGCACAGATTAGAGCATGTTGCCAAAATTTCAGGCATCAATTTTATCAACGACAGCAAGGCAACTAATGTAAATTCGACTTGGTATGCACTTGAAAGCATGACTACAGATGTAGTTTTGATCATGGGTGGGGTGGATAAAGGAAATGATTACAATATGCTTAAAGATCTGGTTAAGGGTAAAGTTAAAGCAATTGTTTGTTTAGGAAAAGATAATAAACGTATTCACGATGCTTTTGAAGACGATGTGGAAATCATTGTAAATACTTTTTCAGCTAACGAGGCTACACAAATAGCCTATCATTTAGCTAAACGTGGTGATACCGTTTTATTGTCGCCTGCGTGTGCAAGTTTTGATTTGTTTAAGAATTATGAAGACCGTGGCAATCAGTTTAAAGCGGCAGTTAAAGAATTATAAAAGGAGATTGTATTATGTTACAGGCACTACTTAATAAAACTAAAGGAGATAGATGGATCTGGTTGATCATTATCTTGCTTTCGCTTATATCGGTAATGGCTGTGTACAGTGCCACCGGTACCTTAGCCTATAAAAAGGGAGAAACAGTAGAAAAACTTTTGCTTACCAAGCACTTGATTTTTGTACTGATGGGTATTGGGATGATTTATATTGCCCATTTATTGGATTATAGGTATTATGCAGGTATTTCAAAAATTTTAATGATTATTACCATACCATTGCTGGTATATACATTGATTTTTGGAACAAATTTAAATGATGCCTCAAGGTGGGTGAAAATTCCTGTAATTGGCTTAACCTTTCAAACATCAGATTTGGCAAAATTGGCTTTGATTACATTTTTAGCTAGGATGCTCACTAAAAAGCAAGAAAACATTAAAGATGTAAAAGAGTCTTTTATACCAATTATGGCTTCTGTTTGTATCGTATTTGTTTTAATTGCACTAGCGAATATGTCAACAGCCTTAATGCTCTTTGGTGTAAGCATTTTGTTGCTGATTATTGGCCGGATCAGTATAAAGCAAATATCCATTGTATGCGCAGGTGGATTCATTTTACTCTTGATTGTGGGTTTTTTAGGCCCCAGAAGAGAAACATATAAATCCAGGATCAATACTTTCCTGCATCCTGAAATGCAGCATTCAGATAAAACATTTCAGGCCGACCAGGCTAAAATTGCATTGGCTACTGGAGGTGTATTTGGTAAGGGGCCGGGCAATAGTACACAGCGCAATTTTTTACCGCACCCTTACTCAGATTTTATTTTTGCAATCATTATAGAAGAATGGGGAACTGTTGGGGGCTTAATTGTCATGGTACTTTATTTAGTGCTCCTGTACCGGTGCATAAAGATTGTAACCAGAGCACCCAAAGCATTCGGAGCATTGTTAGCAGCAGGTTTGAGTTTTAGTTTAACCATACAGGCCTTTGCAAATATGGCCGTAGCTGTGGGTTTAGGCCCCGTAACCGGTGTTCCATTGCCCCTGGTAAGTATGGGCGGTACGTCAATGATTTTTACCAGTGTGGCATTTGGTATTATTTTAAGTGTGAGCAGAGACGTAGAAGAAAATACGGCCAATAAAGAAGATTTAGATAAAGTAAAAAACAATAAAGTAATTGTTGGAGAAATACCAGCAATGGCATAATTAAATCGTCATTGTAGGGAAGTATGACAAAACAGTCTGTTTAAAAAGATTGTCTATAGAGATTGTTTCGCACCTAGAAAAGACGAGTAAAAAGTAATAAAGATATAAAATGAATAATTACCCAAAAATTATCATATCAGGTGGTGGCACCGGCGGGCATATCTTTCCTGCCGTAGCCATAGCCAATGCATTAAAACGCATTGTGCCTACCTGTGAAATTTTGTTTGTGGGTGCTATTGGCCGTATGGAAATGGAAAAAGTTCCGGCGGCAGGTTATAAAATTATTGGATTAAATATTAGTGGTATACAACGGGGATCCATTATAAAAAATCTGGCATTACCATTTAAACTAATTGGAAGTGTGCGCAAAGCCATGCAGATTATTAATGAATTTAAGCCGGATGCCGTTGTAGGAGTTGGTGGCTTTGCCTCCGGACCATTATTGTACGCCGCCTCTTTAAAGGGAATACCCTATTTAATTCAGGAACAAAATTCCTATGCAGGCGTAACTAATAAATGGCTGGGCAAAAAAGCTTCAAAAATATGTGTTGCTTTTGATGGTATGGACCAGTTTTTCCCTGTAGATAAAATCTTAAAAACAGGAAATCCTGTCCGCAAGGAAGTAATAGATATAAAAGGCAAACATTTTGCAGGTGCTGAACTTTTAAAACTCGATCCACAGAAAAAAACAATTTTAGTGACCGGGGGGAGCTTAGGGGCGGGTACTTTAAATAAAAGTATCGAAAAGCATTTGCCGGAAATACTGGCCGAAGATGTTCAGGTCATTTGGCAAACAGGCAAATTTTATTATCAAGGGATTATAGAAAGACTGGGTTTAAATTATCATCCAAATCTTCGGATTCTGGAGTTTTTAAATAAAATGGATTTGGCCTATGCCGCAGCAGATGTCATTATTAGTAGGGCTGGTGCAGGAACAATTGCAGAGCTTTGTTTAATTAAAAAACCGGTTATACTGGTTCCTTCACCAAATGTAGCAGAAGATCATCAGACCAAAAATGCAATGGCACTGGTTAAGAATAAGGCTGCAGTTTTAATTAACGACCGCTCTGCAGAAGATACACTGGTACGCGATGCATTACAATTGTTAAAGGATAAAGAATTGTGTGCAAAACTTTCAGAGAATTTGGGCAGAATGGCCTTGCCAGATGCAGACGAAATTATAGCAAATGAAGTTTTAAAACTAATTAAATATTAGATCAAAATAAAAGTAAAGGAAGTTAAACTTCTCTTTTTAGCATTTAAAAAATGGAATTAAGTAAAATAAATAAGGTGTATTTTGTAGGGATTGGCGGCATTGGCATGAGCGCACTTGCACGTTATTTTGCTAAAAGAGGATGTTTGGTTTGCGGTTATGATAAAACGAAAACAAAATTAACAGAAACTTTAGAACAGGAAGGTATATTAATCTCTTATGTTGATGAGCAATCAACATTGCCTAGCGCATTTTTAGAGACAAATGAAAGTACGCTGATTGTTTATACCCCGGCAATTCCTAAAAGTTCAACCATTTTAAACCATTTTATAAATAAAGGCTTTACCCTCGAAAAACGGTCAGCAGTTTTAGGGATCATTAGCAAAGGAATGTTTTGTATTGCAGTTGCAGGTACACATGGGAAAACAACAACCTCATCAATTATAGCACATATTTTAAAAGATACGGGTTATGACTGTACGGCTTTTTTAGGTGGAATTACAAGTAATTACAATAGCAATGTTCTTTTTGGAGAAAATAATGTAGTTGTTGTTGAAGCAGATGAGTACGATCGTTCTTTCTTAACCTTACACCCAGACATCGCGGTTATTACCTCAATGGATGCAGATCATTTGGATATTTATGGTGATAAAAGCCATTTGGAAGAATCATTCCGTTTGTTTGCAGGGCAATTAAAAGCAGAGGGAAGCATGTATGTTCATAATGGGCTGCCTTTAAAAGGAACTACTTACGGAGCTTCTCCTGCCGCACAGGCAAGAGCTGAAAATATAAGAGTTGAAGGTTCAAAATTTGTTTTTGACTATGCGGATGGTTCTTCAAATATTAAAGATATCAGTTTAATGCTGCCCGGTAAACATAATGTAGAAAATACAACTGTTGCCATTGCAATTGCTTTAAAATTGGGTATTCATGCAGAAAAGGTAAAACAGGCTGTGGCTAATTTTAAAGGTGTTAAACGCCGTTTCGAATATATTGTTAACACGAATAACAGTGGGCAAATTTATATTGATGACTATGCGCATCACCCAGAAGAATTAAAAGCGTGCTTTGATGCAGTTAGACAGCTGTATCCGAACAAAAAGTTAACGGTAATTTTTCAGCCACATTTGTTTACACGTACCCGTGATTTTGCAAATGATTTTGCAAAAGTTTTAAGCACAGCTGATGAACTGCTGTTGTTAGAAATATATCCTGCCCGTGAATTGCCTATTGAGGGGGTTGATTCACAGTTTTTGTTGAATAAAATAACCTTAAAGGATAAAAAAATATGTGGAAAAGAATTTGTTGTTCAATATGTTAAAGATACGCGTCCGGAGTTAATTTTAACTGTTGGAGCAGGAGATATTGATACTTTGATAGAACCTTTAAAAAACACATTAACAAATGTTTAAAAGAATAAACTGGGGCGCTATTTTTACTGGTTTTGCTTGGCTCATTAGCCTAAGCGGCTTGGTTGTGCTCATGAGTTTTATTAATTTAAAGAAACAGACTGTGAAGTGTAGCGATGTAAAAATACTGATTCCGGGGGCCAACAACTTTATTGAGCGCGAAGAGATTGACGCTATTTTGAAGCAAGATCAAGGAATGCTATTGGGCCGTAGTTTAGAAGGGATAAATATACATCAGATTGAACAAAAGCTTCAGGCCAACCCATACATTGCTTTTGCAAAAGTATATACAGACATGGATGGTGTAATCCGTATAGAGATAAAACAAAGACAGCCAATTTTGCGTATTTTAAATGCAAATGGGCAAGATTTCTATATCGATAGTGATGGATTAAAAATGCCAATATCATCTAATTTTACCGCAAACGTTTTAGTTGCAACAGGAAACATTACCGAAGTTTTTGGAACCAGGGTAGATACTTTACATACACAATTGGCAAGAGACCTTTATAAAACGGCCCAGTATATTAACCAGGATACGCTTTGGCAGAATCAGATCGTACAAATTGCTGTCGATCAAAAAAATGAAATGGAACTGATCCCCCGCGTAGGTGATGAACGGATCATTTTGGGCAATGCAGATTCTCTTGATGTTAAAATGAAGAATCTTAAAGTTTTTTATCAAAGGGTAATGCCTCAAGTGATAGCGAAAACATACAAAACCATAAATATTAAATATACGAATCAAATTGTTTGTGAAAAAAATAAATCAGATTCAGTTAAGACAGTAAGAAAGGCAAGCGTTTTAAGCCCTATAGACAGTACAAAAATACATACTCAGGTAGCCGACTCCATCATAGGTGATGTAATCAGCAAGTCAATTAAAGCAGCAGGACAGCATAAGCAAGTACAAAAGCCAGGGCCAACAGTGCCAAAGCCTTTAAAGCCAGATGAGAAAAAAACAAATAATAAAAAAACAGACGCATTAAGATAAACAGTAACAAAAAATAACACTTTAATCCGAAACGGTTTTAAAGTTAAGAATAAGCTCCTTTTGAAAAACAAGTATATAACTCAACAAAATTAACAATTATGGACAAGGCAAAATCTACCGGTCAATCTCCCATTGTAGTAGGCTTAGATATCGGTACTACCAAAATATGTGTTATTGTAGGCCGAAGAACACAGCATGGTAAAATAGAAGTTTTAGGTATTGGTAAGGCAGAGTCGGCTGGTGTAACCAGAGGCGTGGTTTCTAATATTCAGAAAACAGTTCAGGGCATTACACAGGCTGTAGAAGTGGCTAGCGGACAGTCAAATGTTGAAATTCAGGTTGTTAACGTAGGTATAGCCGGTCAGCACATTAAAAGTCTGCAGCACCGTGGTATTTTAACCAGACGTGAACTGAATAACGAAATTGGCAAAAAAGATATAGATAAATTAATTGATGATATGTTTAAGTTGGTTATGCCACCTGGAGAGGAGATTATCCATGTGCTGCCACAAGAATTTACCATTGATAATGAACCCGGAATTAAAGATCCCATTGGAATGGCCGGTGTACGTTTGGAGGCCAATTTTCATATTATATCCGGACAGGTTACCGCTGTGAAGAATATTATTAAATGTATTAATAATGCGGGTTTGCAAACCCAAGATTTAATTCTTGAACCCCTGGCTTCTTCTGAATCGGTGTTGAGCGATGAGGAAAAAGAAGCAGGAATTGCATTAGTAGATATAGGTGGCGGTACAACAGATATTGCAATTTTTCATGAGGGCATTATCCGCCATACTGCTGTAATTCCATTTGGGGGCAACAGTGTTACTGAAGATATTAGAGAAGGCTGTTCTGTAATGCGCAATCAGGCTGAGCTGTTAAAAACCCGCTTTGGATCTGCTTTAGCAGAAGAAAATAAAGAAAATGAAATCATTTGTGTGCCCGGGTTAAGAGGCCGAGAGCCTAAAGAAATTTCAGTAAAAAATCTTGCATATGTAATTCAGGCCCGTATGGAAGAAATTATTGAGCATGTATATTATGAAATCAAATCTTCAGGATACGAGAAAAAATTAATTGGCGGAATTGTAATTACCGGTGGAGGGGCTTTACTAAAACACTTAAGCCAGGCAGTTGAATATGTAACAGGTTTAGATTGCCGTATTGGTTATCCTAATGAGCATTTATCTAAATATGAAGATATGCCGAAAGCCATTTATGATGATTTGAAAAGTCCGATGTATGCAACCAGCGTAGGTTTGCTCATTAAGGGGATACAAAAAGCTGAAGAGTTGATTGAGGAAATGAGACAGCCAGGCGTATTTGTAGAAAAACCTAAAACAGCTAAAGAAAAGGTGAAAAGCGGGCCTGGTTTATTTGATAAGCTATTGGGTAAAGCCAGAATTTTCATTCAAGATGATATGAATGTAAGTGATGAAGACTACCTAAAAGGTTAATTATTTTTCAACAATCGTAGACTTTTCCACATTCTTAACACTTGTGGAAAACGTGTGTTGAAAAAGTGTTAATATTACATTGAGTAATGAACAGGAATGTTAGATTTTTAAATAACTGATTCATAAGATTATGCAGTTCGAAATGTTAAAAGATAAGTCGTCAATCATCAAAGTAATTGGTGTTGGTGGCGGTGGCGGCAACGCAGTAAACCATATGTACCTTTCTGGTATCAATGGTGTAGACTTTATTATTTGTAATACCGATGCCCAGGCGCTGGAGTTTAGCCCAATCCCCAATAAAGTTCAATTAGGTGCAAGCTTAACTGAAGGTATGGGGGCAGGATCGATTCCGGAGGTGGGAAAAAATTCGGCTATAGAAAATATTGATGACATTAAAGCGATGTTGGGCAGTACCACCAAAATGCTGTTTATCACAGCAGGAATGGGTGGCGGAACCGGTACCGGAGCAAGCCCAATTATAGCTAAAGCCGCTAAAGAACTTGACATTTTAACTGTTGCCATCATTACTACTCCCTTCTCTTTCGAAGGAAAAAGACGTAGGCTACAGGCTGATGAAGGTATGGAAGAACTCAAAAAATATGTAGATTCTTACCTGGTTATTTCTAATGATAGGCTTCGTGAAATTTTTGGAAACCTAACCTTAGGTTCAGCATTTGGTCAGGCTGATGATATTTTAACTACTGCAGCCAAAGGCATAGCCGAAATCATTACAGTTCCTGGATATATCAACGTTGATTTTAAAGATGTACGTACTGTAATGAAAGATAGCGGTGTGGCCATTATGGGCAGTTTTGCTGCAGAAGGCGATGACCGTGCTTTACAGGCAGTAGAAGGTGCACTTGCATCTCCGCTTTTAAAAGATAATGAAATTGAAGGTGCACGCTATATCTTATTAAATATTAGTTCAGGAATACGTGAAGTAACAATGGATGAAGTATCTGTAATTACAGATTTTATTCAGGAAAAAGCAGGCTTGTCTGCAGATTTAATATGGGGTAACTGCTCTGATGAATCTCTGGGTGATAAACTGTCAGTAACGATTATCGCTACAGGCTTTCAAACTTCTGAACAGCGCGTAAATGAAGAGAAAAATAAAAAGAAAATATCGTTATTAACACCTGAAGAAGCCCCTTTAGTTAAGGCTGTAGAACCTGTAAACTCTTTTATTATACCTAAAGCAGCCCCATCTTACGAACCTGTTTTAAAAGCAAAAGAAGAAATTGCACAGGCAGATCTTTTTGGCGGCATGTTTAGCAAACAGGAAACACCAAAAGCTCAAGAACAGGAAAGCAATGTTGTTCGTCATACTTTAATAGAAGAAGAGCCTAAAGCAGAACAGCCAGCAGAAACAGGTTTTGAATTTGAAATTAAACTGGCAGAAACAGAATACGTTTTTGAAACACCTGTAGCAGAAGTTCAATCTGTTTCAACATTGGAGCCAGAAATCGAAATGCCTGTTATAGGCCTGGATGATGATAAAAACGATGAATCAATGGAAGAGCAGCTCAGAAAATCTAAAGAGCGTATTTTACGCTTAAAAGATTTAAGTATGAAGCTGCGTACCACCAATGGCTTACAGGAATTAGAAAATGAACCCGCTTATAAGCGTAAACAAATGCAGTTGCAGCAGGTACAGCACTCTTCTGAATCTCAAATCAGCCGTTTTACTTTGAGCAATGATCAAGAGGGCAGCACTGAAATAAGACCAAATAATTCATTTTTACATGATAATGTGGATTAGAACAAAATAGTATCATTTATGAGCCTTAGCTTAATTGTTAAGGCTTTTTTTGTATCATAATGATGCACTTTGCTGAACATGAATTGAATAAGCCCGAAATTTAAAGCTGTTTTAAAGTATAAAATTACATTTTTAACAAATTGCCTTATTGATTTTAATATGAATTAAAAGTAAATTTGCGAACATTTTTAAAGACATAAACACATATAACATTGGATATATTTGATAAAATAGCAAAACACATGGGCCCCCTTGGTCAACACCAAAAATGGTCTCATGGGTATTTTTCCTTTCCAAAATTAGAGGGAGAGATTGCGCCGCACATGCAGTTTCGTGGGAAAGAACACTTGGTTTGGAGTTTAAACAATTATTTAGGTTTAGCCAACCACCCCGAAGTTAGAAAGGCAGATGAACAGGCCGCAGCCCAGTTTGGCATGGCCTATCCAATGGGCGCCAGAATGATGAGCGGTAATTCTAAATACCATGAACAATTAGAACAGGAATTGGCCGAATTTGTAGGCAAACCCGATGCATTTTTATTAAATTTTGGTTATCAGGGGATGGTGTCTATCATTGATACTTTGGTTGACCGAAATGATGTAGTTGTTTATGATGCAGAATCACATGCCTGTATTGTTGATGGTTTGCGCCTCCATATGGGCAAACGTTTTGTTTATAAGCATAATGATGTAGAAAGCGCCCGTAAACAGCTGGAACGCGCAACTAAACTGGTTGAAGAAACAGGTGGTGGCATCCTTTTAATTACCGAAGGTGTTTTTGGTATGAGCGGTGCACAAGGTAAATTGAAAGAACTTATTGAACTTAAAAAAGAATTTACTTTCCGTATTTTAGTTGATGATGCACATGGTTTTGGTACAATGGGCAAAACAGGTGCGGGTACCCATGAAGCACAGGATTGTATAGAAGGTATTGATGTGTATTTTGCAACGTTTGCAAAATCTATGGCAGGTATAGGTGCTTTTGTAGCTTCAACAGAAGAAATTACTAATTTTTTCAGATACAACATGCGCTCACAAACCTTTGCTAAGGCATTGCCTATGCCAATGGTTATTGGTTTAATTAAGCGCCTGGAATTATTAAAAACCCAACCTGAATTAAAAGATAAACTTTGGGCAATAGCAACAGCTTTACAAAAAGGACTACGCGAAAGAGGTTTTGACTTAGGGGTTACTGACACAGTAGTAACACCTGTTTTCTTAAAAGGAGAATTGTCAGATGCAACGGCCATTACTTTTGACCTGCGAGAAAATTACAGTATTTTTTGCTCAATTGTGGTTTACCCAGTGATCCCTAAGGGAATGATCGAACTGCGTTTAATTCCAACTGCAGTACATACATTAGAGGATGTTCAGCGTACGCTGGATGCTTTTAGCGAGGTGGCAAAAAAGCTGGAAACAGGTTATTATAAAGAAAATCAATTTGCTGCAGTATAACACACTGAGGCTACTGTAACCATAGCATCTTAAAATGCCTCCTGATTAATTAGGAGGCATTTTTTTTATTTAATGGATAATTTGGTATATCATAGCTAAAATGTGAACAAGCTGCTTAAATGTGGAAAAAAACGATGCTAAAGGACTCATTTTATAGGATTAAAATTTTTTGTTTTTGCATAAACCCACTAAATTAGTAAGAGCATATTAATTAAAATATAAAATACCTTAAAATGAAAAAATTCGAAGAAGTAAAAAACTTAGTAGCCGCTTTAGAAGCAGATGCTGATAAATTTTATAACAAAGCAAACAGTGCTGCAGGTACACGTGTACGTAAAGGCATGCAAGACCTTAAAAACTTAGCTCAGGCTATTCGCCTGGAAGTTCAAGAGGCAAAAAATAAAGCTTAATAAAAAAATAAAAGGCCTTGATTTCAAGGCCTTTTATTTTTACTGCCTCCGAAGAAATTTATACCCTTCAGCATCCCCTGATTCTTCAAAACGTATTAATTTTCCATCCCGAAAATAGAAGAAATTGTACATGTGCTGTATGTCATTGACAACCCTGTAAATTACTGTATGATCAGCTGTTGCTGAAACCATTGTTGCTGATCGATTTTGTTTTTTAAAATCGCCTTCAGTCATTCCCATCATAAATGACGGAGCCTTGCAGCTTAAAGCCAATGCGGCCAAGCAGATTAAAATCATTTTTTTCATTTGTGTGTAAATTTGTGTGTGTAGATTTTTAAAACAAATATGATGCCTAATATTTGTTTTAAATAATGTTTCCAGTAAATTGTTGACAATAACTTACTGCAAAAAAAATGCTTTTAACCATAGTTCTTATGGCTAAAAGCATTTACAGATTTAATTGTAGTGGATGTTAATTGTTCAATTTTTCCAGGGCTTCGATAACTGCCTTTTCTAAAGAGAAAGAAGCTTTAACCAGTGGAAGCCTTACGGTATCGCCACAAATATTCAAGTATTTTAAAGCGGCCTTAATGCCAACAGGATTTCCTTCTAAAAAGGCTAATCTGGTAAAATCTACGAAACTTAGATGAGCAGGAACCGCATTTTTAAATTCACCCCGTAAGCATAGGCGAACCATGTCCGAAAACTGTTTAGGCAGTGCATTGCCAATTACTGAAATAATACCTGCAGCACCCAGGGCCATCATGGGCAATGTAACGGGGTCATCACCTGATATTAATAGAAATTCTTTAGGCTTGTCCCTAAGAATTTCATTGTATTGATCGAAATTGCCACATGCATCTTTTATACCAATAATATTTTTGAAATCATGTGCCAGCCGGCAGGTTGTTTCTGCTGACATGTTACTAGAGGTACGGCCTGGAACATTATATAAAAACAAATCAAGAGGAGAAACTTCGCTTAAATGTTTATAATGCTGGTATATGCCTTCCTGTGTAGGTTTATTGTAGTAAGGACTAACAGATAAAATAGCACTATAGCCAGTTGTATCAAAATTCTTAATGTCTTCGGCAACAGATAATGTGTTATTGCCGCCAATACCAGCAACCAAAGGAATCCGGTTATTGTTAATTTCAGCAGTGTAAGCCCATACCTTCTTCTTCTCCTGTTCAGTCATTGTGGCGGTTTCGCCAGTTGTACCTAAAGAAACGAGGTAATCTACACCTCCATCGACTACATGATTAATCAGGTTTTTTAAACCGTTATAATCAACTGAGCCGTCTGTATTGAACGGTGTAACCAATGCTACACCTGTGCCCTGAAATTTGTTCATTATATATTATTTTTAATCGTATTGAACCGAAGAACCTCCGTTGATCGGGCTGGTTCTTTTGGTTTATTCATTATTCTAATTTATTCATTCAATCATTTTCAATAATTCAATATCGCTTATAATTGGAATATTTAATTTATTCGCTTTATCTAATTTCGATGGGCCCATATTATCGCCTGCAACCAAATAATTTAACTTCCCGGAAATTCCACTTAAGATCTTACCTCCATTGGTTTCTATTAAATCCTTCAGCTCATCGCGGCTAAAGTTTTCAAAAACGCCGGAAATTAAGAATGTTTTTTCAAAAAGCTTATTACTTGCTAACGTAATCACTTTTTCTTCTATTTCAAATTGTAATCCGGCTTTTTTTAATAATTCTATTTGTTTGATGTGTTCATCATGACTAAAATACTCAACCAAACTGTCGGCAATGCGTTCTCCTATTTCATCGATAGCAATTAATTCATCTGTTGTTGCACAGGCTAACTGATCAATGTTTTTCATGCCTGCTGCTAATTTTTTTGCTACGGTTTCACCAACATACCGGATACCTAATCCAAACAATACTTTCTCAAAAGGCATTTGCTTTGATTTTTCTATGCCTGCAAGCATATTTTCTATAGAGCGTTCGCCAAATCGATCAAGCGTTTTTAGTTCTTCAGATTTTTCATACAGTGTATATAAATCACTTATGTGATTGATCAGCCCATTTTTATAGAAAGTTTCTATTGTTTCGTCGCCAAGTCCATCAATATTCATTGCTTTACGAGAAATAAAATGCTGAATCTTACCAACAATCTGTGGCGGGCATCCTTCATCATTCGGACAATAATGTACAGCTTCTCCTTCTTTTCTAACCAATTCTGTACCACACTCCGGACAATGATTTAGATAATGTACCTTTACAGCATTAGGCAAGCGTTTAGCTGTATTCACTCTGATGATTTTGGGTATAATTTCTCCCCCTTTTTCAACAAATACAGCATCACCTTCATACAAATCCAAACGTTCAATTTCATTTGCATTGTGCAGTGTTGCTCTTTTTACAGTTGTTCCTGCCAATAATACAGGCTTTAAATTGGCAACAGGTGTTACAGCACCAGTACGTCCAACCTGATAAGTAACTTTTTCTAAAATGGTTTCAACTTCTGCCGCTTTGTATTTATATGATATTGCCCAACGGGGTGATTTAGATGTAAAGCCCAATTCCTGTTGTTGAGCATAACTATTTACTTTAATAACGATCCCATCAATATCATAACTTAAATTAAAACGTTCATTTTCCCAGTGGTGAATAAAAGTGATTACATCATCAATGGTATGCACCAGCCGGTTATGCTCACAAACATGAAAGCCCCAATCTTTTACCGCATTTAAACTTTGCCAATGCGTTTTAAACTCATTTTTATCGGTATATAAAAAATAGATAAAACCATCCAACGGCCGTTTAGCTACTTCATTGCTGTCCTGCATTTTAATGCTTCCTGAAGCAAAATTTCTGGGGTTTGCATAGGGCGTTTCCCCTAAAGCTTCGCGGTTTGCATTTAATTTTAAAAAGGCGGCTTTATGCATAAAAATTTCACCCCTAATTTCAAAATGATCGGGCGCATCAGCCGTTTTTAACTGATGTGGTATGGTACGGATCGTTTTTACATTATTGGTTACATCATCTCCTTTTGTGCCGTCGCCACGGGTAACTGCCCTTAAAAGCTTTCCGTCCTGATAAGTTAAACTAATGGATAGCCCATCAAACTTGAGTTCGCAAACATATTCAAAATGATCACCAATGGCTTTACGGATCCGCTCATCAAAATCTCTTAAATCCTGTTCATTATAGGTGTTGCCCAATGATAACATGGGGTATTTATGCTGAACAGTAATAAAGTTTTTAGTAATATCGCCACCTACACGCTGGGTAGGAGAATTAGGATTGGCAAACTGTGGATTTTCTTTTTCAAGTTCATTTAATCTAGCCAGTTTTTGATCAAATTCATAATCACCAATAGTTGGCATAGCCAATACATAATAATTGTAATTGTGCTGGTTTAACTCCGTAGCCAACGCCTCCATTTCCTCTTTAATTGCAGATTGCGACATAGCACAAATATAAAATTGATTTTTTATGTTTTGAATATCTTATTTAATCCTACCTCATTAATTAATATTTCATTTGAAGTATCTGAATATCTACCCTTTTACTAAATGATCCAGCACGTTCAACAAAAGGGGTAATAAAACTTTCATTTAACCAGCTAACAGCCTCTGTATTGGCATAATAAGAACTCTTGATGTCATTTTTTGGGATAAAATTCATTTTATTGATCTTTCCTGAGTTTAAATCCATTTCGGTATATATGGTACTAACGGACAGTAGGCCATCCTGCTGATTAGCCAAAATTCTTAAAACATTATCTTTTAAATTGTACGAAACTTTTGAACCTTCTGATAATTGGCTTTTGTAGTTTCTCGGAATAAATTGATAGTATAAAGGTTTAAGTGCTTGATCATAAATATTCATCAGTACGGATCCATCAAATGTAATTGTCTGATATTGACTGCTCATGGTATATTTCGATGCTATCGAAACTAATAACTTATCGTTGTATTCCTCTAGATGCCTAATATTCATGTATTTAGGATTTTTAAATTCTATGTCATCTATTTTTTTATTCACAGGAACGAATGATTTTCTTAATGCCTTTATATGATCGTTATCAAAGATCTCTTTGGCTAAAATATAAGTTCCGGTATTAAAATCAACTCGGGCAATATAACTAGAAAACTCTTTATTGGAATTTCTATAAAATAGGGCAACATAATTTATTAATGGTGTTTTACTGCTTGCACATGTGATAGAAGAAACTTCATCATCTTTATCTTTGTAAAGATCTATTGGCATACTAACCACTTTCAGTGGTTTAGGGTTGCTAGATAAATAAGTTGCTATGTTAATTTTTCTGTTTTCAGTGTCAAATGTGCTGATGATAAAAGTACCATCCTTAGCGCACGATGCATTCCACGTATCTCCAGCTGGCATTTGTGGTTCCATTTTTTGTGCTTGTTCAAGGTTACTATTGTATTCTATGATTGTATAGCTTTGAGAACTTTTAAACTCTTTAGCGGTAGAACCAAAATGTATTGTTCGTTTCATGTTTGTCAAACGTACAGACATCTTAAAATACGATCCATCTTCTGAGAAAAAGAAGTCTGGTTGTTCAAAATAATCCTTTTTCCCCTCATATATAATTTTTTGCATAATTAATTTTCCGGTAGTTTCATCGAGTAAATAACCAATAAATTTATTTTCGAAACTAGTTAGGAAGCTTCTGTCTGATGAAGCGACAACCAATATGGAGTTTTTAAATTTTCCAATTGCCATTGGGAAGCCTGACAATGGCGTAATTGACTTTTGATTTAATTTATCATCAACAATGACCACAGCAAAATCAGCTTTTGGAACATCCACAATCATTGCAAGCGCATTACCTGCAATATCTAATTTTGAACCATACTTGCTATCGTAAGAAGTTTTGATATTCCAAGCTGGTTTTTTTATAACATTAATTTGAGTCTGGGCTAGTGCGTTAAATTTTACAATTAAAATGATTACAGAGAATGTTATTAGGCTTTTCATTAAATTTATTTGTTAAGGTTTATAGGTGTAAATATAAGCTAATTGTTACAGTAGCTTTCTTTCAATTTCATAGAAAATGGCTTGGTAGTCTTTTTCTAATATAGCTTTGAATATTTCTAGTTGA
>Ga0116227_10006573_pt1 | contig 23455 bp, 17 predicted proteins | sample S1TSphgellanicum_FD_89693 | JGI IMG/M metagenome (GOLD analysis project Ga0116227, IMG submission 89693) | Host-associated microbial communities from peat moss isolated from Minnesota, USA - S1T2_Fb - Sphagnum magellanicum MG | ecosystem: Host-associated > Plants > Peat moss > Unclassified...
CGAGCTCTGGGCCTGGCTCGAGAGAGGCGCGCATTTTTATGTGTGCGGCGACGCCAAGCGCATGGCCGGCGATGTGGAGAAGGCGCTGACGGAGGTCGTCGCCCAGCATGGCGGACGCGACGAGGCCGCGGCGAAGGCCTTTATCCAGGAGCTGAAGAAATCCGGCCGCTACCAAGCGGACGTGTATTAGTACTGCGCGCCACTTACCTCGCAGCGTTTAGTAACAGGAACAATGTGAGCGGTCGCAGAGGCGACGAAATAAAGCCGGCGCGTTCATAAAAACGCGCGGCGCTGTCATCAATGGCATGTACGAGCATTGCCCTGATGCCGGCAATCTCGGCCGCCTGGAGCGTGCGCAAGACCGCGTCGCGTAAAAGATCGGTGCCGAGACCCTTGCCTTGAAAGGTTTGGTCAATGGCAAGACGGCCCAGAATCATCACAGGGATGGGATCGGGCATGTTGCGCTTCACCTTGCGCGGTGCTTCGGTCGCGGCGACATTCCCCGTTGCGAGAGCGTAATAACCGATCACCCTCCTATCATCGGCAAGGACATAGGTCCTGCTCGCGCCGGAATCCTGGTTGGCGAGCGCGCGCCGACGCAGTCAGTCATCGAGCGCCACATTGCCACTCCTGAACTCCCTTACATGATGCGCGGGCGTCAGAAGGGCAGGCGCCTCGATCATTTTTCCCAGACAGGAGTCCGGCCCAGGAGAGCCTTGAGGCGCTCATTGGGTCGCGCCGGGGCGTCAAGCATGGCGATGAAGGCGTTCCATTGCGCGGGCTCCAGCAGAAAGAGCCGCTGGTCGAGAACGGTGTCCTCGGCGGCCTGCGTCGCTGCATCGAGAATAAAGTCGGTGCGCGTCTTGCCGGCGACGCGCGCGGCGCGGTCGATCAGGCCGAGCGCTTCCGGCGTGGTGCGGATATTGATATTTTCGCTGCGCGGAGCGGCGGAAGCGCGAGTCATGGGATCGTCCATGCGCCATATATAGCTTAATATAGCTTAGCTTCAGCTATTTGTCGATACGTTGTGCATACAACAGGGGCTTCTTTGGGTAAACGGCAAGAGCTACTCGCGCTCCGGCACGGGGACGTTGAAGCCGTTGAGCGTCATCGAGACGAGGCAATAGAGCCCGACGAGATAGATCAGCTCGTTGACGCCGTGCTGCCCGAACGTGTCGCGTGCGATCCGGTAGATCGGCTCTTGCAGGACGCCGCCATTCACCAGCGCATAGGCGACATCGTAGCCGATACCTTCTTCCTTGGAGAGATCGCTCGGCCGCGATCCCGACACCAAGGTCGCGAGCCGCTCGTCCGGAATCTTGTCTTTCTCGGCGACGGCCACATGGGCATAGATTTCGTAAGCCGCGTTGAAATGCGCCCCGGTGACGAGGATCGCGATCTGCCGCACGGTATCGGGCAGTTGCGCTTCCATGGTCATGACCTTGGTCAGCTCCCAAATGGCGCCGCCGATGCGCGGCTCGTGCAGCCAAGGGTTCCAAGGTCCCATTAAGGCGCCGGCATCCGGCGTGCCGTCCGGCGCCACGGTCAGGAAGGCGTTGAAGTTGGAGCCGATGCCTTTTTTCATGTCGGCATAGAGCGGCTTTTGCACATCCGTGAGTTCGGACGGAGCAATCAGGGGTAGACGCATCCTCTCACCTTTGGTGTTGGCCGGCTCGACGGTCGACCTAATATTGGGCAAATGACACGCGTTTGACGCGCCGATCAGCCCGAAATCCGCGCCACCAGATGCGCGCGGTGCGGTTGCGTGAGCGTCACGCCACCGGTCCCCGGCACGCCGACCTCCGCGATGAGAGCGGCGACGCGGGCCTTCTCGCGAGTGGCGATTGTCACGCGCGCGGGATCGACCGCCACGACCATAGCGAGGAAGGCGTCTATATCGCCGAAGCTGCGTGCATCGTCGAACTCCTCGCAGCGGACGATCTTGAAAAGTCCTTCGGTCTCGGCTGCGAGGATCGCGGCCTGCGCGGCGGCGCGGATCGGGGATTCGTCCTCGATCGGCTGCATGGCGGTAAAGAATGGTCCTTCTGCAAGCGGTTCGATGATGAGCGCTTGGCCCTTGCTGACGCGCATGGCTTCGCGCAGCGCGGCTTTTGTCGCGCTGCCGGGAATGTGATGCAGCGAATTGAGAAAGACGACGGCGTCGAAGCTACCATCCGCGAATGGCATGCGCTCGGCGCTCGCGCATTCGAAGCGCGAGGTCGGAGCGCGGCTGCGCGCGGCGGCAAGCGCTGCCTCTTGCGGATCGATGCCGGTGACCTTGGCGCCTTGCGCGCTCAAAGCCTCGGCGAGCCTGCCGCCGCCACATCCCACATCCAGGATCGTCGCGCCGGACAGAGGCTGCAGCCATTCGGCGATGAGGTCGAGCGAATGGCCGGTCGGCCGCGATTTGGTTGCCTCGACCGTTGATGGCGACGTCATTCTCTCGAACTCCCGCGAACTCTGCCGTCCTTTATGACGTGTCGGAGGTTCCGAGTCGATGCCGGAGCGCGGCACCATGCGTTGCCAATGAGGCCGCCCGGCGCCGGGAACGATCTTTCGCCTTCATCGTTGCGCGAGCGCAGGTCGGCACGTGCTTCATCGAGGAGCGCGCCCGCCTCTTTACGTCGTGAGGTCGATGCGTATGTGCCTACTCAGACTGCGGCCCGGCTGCTGCCGGCTCGAACAGGCTCGCGACCGGGTTGGCAACAAAGGCAGCGCGACGACTTTCCGTTTCTACGTTCCGACGGTGCGCGCATGATCGCGCGGGCGGTCGCGCAGCTTGTCGGTCTGTGCATCAGATTTGCCTGGCAGACGATCGCGATCGGGACGCTGCTCGTAATCGGCAGCGCCTTTTATATCGGGACACATTTCTCGATCCATGCCGACGTCAATGAGTTGATCGCCGCCAATCTGCCTTGGAAGCAGCGTGCCGCAAGCTATGCGAAAGATTTTCCGGATCGCGGGATCGTCGTCGTGCTCGATGCGCCGACGGCGGAGCTCGCCGACGACGCAGCCGACAAGTTGACCGCCGCGCTCAGATCGCAGCAGAGGTTCTTTACCGCCGTGAGCGCGCCGCAAGGCGGCAGCTTCTTCGCGCAGAACGGGCTCCTTTATCTGCCGACCGAAGAAGTCGCGCGCCTCACGCGGGGTCTGGCCAATTCGAAGCCTTTTCTCGGCGTCCTCGCCTCCGACCCGAGCCTCAGGGGCGTGCTCGGCAGTCTTGCTGCCGGCTTGTCCGGCGTCGAGCAAGAACAACTGAAGCTCGAGGATCTGAGCCGGCCGATGAATATGGCTTCGGACACGCTCGCCAATGTGCTCGCCGGGCAGCCGGCGAGCTTTTCTTGGCGGACGCTCGCGAGCGGCAAGACGCCCTCTGCCGCCGATCTGCGTCGCTTCATCGAAATCGAGCCGGTCTTGAATTACGACAAGCTCGAGCCCGGAAGGGCGGCGTCCGATGCGATCCGGAAGACGGCCTCCGATCTCAGGCTCGCCGAGGACGATCATGTCCAGCTTCACATGACGGGACAGGTGGTCATCAACGATTCCGAATTCGCGACGATCAAGAACAGCCTGTGGGATAATCTGATCGGCCTCGCAGCGGTGGTGGTCATTTTGTTCCTCGCGCTGCGCTCGGGCCGTCTGATGCTGGCCGTCTTCATCAGCGTCGGCGTCGGCCTCGCGCTCTCGACGGCCCTCGGGCTTCTGCTCGTCGGCGCGCTGAACGTCATCTCCGTCGCGTTCTTCGCTCTATTCACCGGCTTGAGCGTCGACTTCGCCATTCAGTTCAGCGTGCGCTATCGTGCCGAGCGTTGGAAGGATGCCGACCTTCACGCCGCTTTGCGCAACGCGGCCTTGGCGGTCGGCAAGCCCCTCGCTTTGGCCGCCGCGGCGACGGCGCTTGGTTTCGCTTCCTTTTTGCCGACCTCCTATCGCGGCCTCTCGGAGCTCGGAGAGATCGCCGGCGCCGGCATGATCGTCGCGTTTATCGTCAGCGTCACGCTGCTACCGGCGCTTCTCTCCGTGCTCAATCCGCCCGGCGAGGCGCATTCCGTCGGTTTCACCTTTCTCGCGCCGCTCGACGCCTTTCTGCTTCGTCATCGTATGAAGATTGTGATCGGCACGATCGCAGTTGTGGCTCTCGTGTCGCCCGTGCTGGCCTTTCTGCCCTTCGATCTCGATCCGTTGCATCTGAGAAGCTCGAGCGCCGATTCGGTCGCCACCTATCTCAAACTTCAGAAGGATCCTGAAATCGGCGCCAATGCGATCGATGTCGAGGCGCCCGATCTCGGCAGGGCCGATGCGCTCGCCAAGCGCATCGCATCTCTGCCGGAAGTCGCGCAGGTCAAAACCCTGAGCGGCTTCATTCCTGGGGATGAGGACCAGAAGATCGAGCTGATACGAAAAGCCGCGAGCGCGCTCGGGCCGGTTTTGAATCCCGCTGAGGCCAAGCCAAAGCCGAGCGATCAAGACGATATCTATGCGCTTACGGCGACCGTTGGTCGCCTCAACGCGATCGCCGGGGAGGGCGCGGACGGCGCCGCCGCTGCCGCCCACCGGCTCTCCGGTCTTCTCGCCACGCTCGCCAAGTCGGATGCCGCGGCGCGCGAACGGGTGCGGTCGGCCTTCGTGGTGCCGCTCGACCTCGCGCTCGCGCAGCTCCGCGAGGAGTTGAAGCCGCGCCGCGTCACGATTGCGAGCCTTCCGTCGGATATCAGCAGAGCTTGGCAGACGCCGGATGGCCGCGCCCGGATCGAGGTGCTGCCCAAGGGAGATGCTGAGAATACGCAGACGCTGCGTGCGTTCGCGCGCGCGGTGCTGACCATCGCCCCCCAAGCGACGGGGCCGGGCATCATTCTCTACGAATCGGCGAATACGGTGCTTTCCGCGTTTCTCGAAGCCGGTCTTCTCGCCTTTGCTGCAATTGCCATTCTTCTATGGATCGTGCTGCGCCGGCTGAGCGATGTGGTCCTGACCTTGGTGCCCCTGATGGTCGCCGCGCTCGTCACGTTGGAGCTCTGCAGCATCTTTCGTATGCCTTTGAATTTTGCGAATATCATCGCGCTGCCTCTGCTGCTCGGCGTCGGCGTCGCGTTCAAGATCTACTACGTGGAGGCGTGGCGTTCCGGCAAGACGAACCTGATGCAGTCGAGCTTGACCCGCGCCATCTTTTTCAGCGCGCTGACGACGGCGACCGCTTTTGGACGCCTTTGGCTGTCGCCGGACCCGGGCATGTCGAGCATGGGCAAGTTGATGGCGCTCGCCTTGGTCTCGACGCTTGCGGCGGCAGTTCTCTTTCAGCCGGCTTTGATGGGGCCGCCCCGCAAGGAGCTGCCCGTCAACCCGGCAAGGCCGATGGACGCCGACCGAGAGCTGGCAGCCTAATATAATAGACCGATTTTAAGTCGCGATTAACTCCGTCTCCCTAAACTCGCCCCGACGAAAAACTGTCTTCGAGTGGTTCGGCATGGCGATCGACTCGCGGCGTGGCGGTGACGGTGGCATGGAAACGGTTGGCCCCCAATTTCTTGAGATGATGCTGGTCAGCGGCGGCGACGAAAGGATCGCCGTCGATCCGTTCAGTGGCCGTAATCGCTATGGGACGCCACGCGGTTGCGCTCCTTCCGAAATCTGGCTCTCCTCCTCGACGGCTTCTGCCGTCACGCCGCGCGGCTATTGCGCGGCGCAATCTGCCATGGAAGCGATCATGGCGAGCACGCTCGAGAGCGCGGATTGGTTCGAGTCGCTGCGCCACCGCTTGATCCGGTTGTTCGGCATCCCTGGCACGGAGATCATCCTCTCCGCTTCCGGAACCGAGGCCGAGCTGATCGTATCCATCTTGGGCAAAAGCCTGCTGAAGCGGCCGACGACGAGCCTCCTTCTCGCACCGAAGGAAACCGGTAGCGGCATTCCGCTTTCGGCGGGCGCCAGACATTTTCTCGATACCGCGCCTTTCCTGACGCGGGTTGCCTGCGGCGCCCTGATCGAGGGGATCGAAAAGGCGGATCTCGAGGTCATGAGCATCGATATCCGGAATCGCGACGGCATCTATCGCGGAATGGATGCGATCGACCAGGAGGTGATTTCTGCGGTCCAGGATCTGAGGCGTCGCGGACGCGGCATCCTCGTGCATCGCCTCGATGTCTCCAAAACGGGTCGCTCCGGCCTGCGCCGGCAGACCGCGGCGCGTCTTCTCGACAACTCGCCAGGCGATCTTCTCATCGTCGTCGATGCGTGCCAGCTACGCTGCACGCCGCAGCAGATACGCGCCGATCTCGAGGCGGGCTTCATCGTCATGATCACTGGATCGAAATTCGCCGGAGGACCTCCTTTCGCCGGGGCGGTTCTCATTCCGCCTCAGCTTGTCGAAAGGCTGAGATCGATCGAGCTACCGCCTGGCCTCGCCGCCTATTCGGCCGCGCGGGATTGGTCGCCGGTTCTCAAGACTCATATTAAAAGCTCGTTCGGCACGGCCGCCAATATCGGCTTGGGGCTGCGATGGGAAGCGGCACTTGTCGAGCTCGAAGCGCTTTTCGCGATCGACGAAAGAACACGCAGACGCATTATGACGCGGTTCGGCGGATTCGTGCGGGAGCATCTGTCGCGAAGCGCGGGATTCGAGCTCATCGATGCCGACCATGACGATTTTTGTGGTGAAGCGAAGACGATTTTTCCGGTGGTCACCCATGATCTTCGCGGAAAGCCGCTCGCCGCCAGCGTGTTTCATGACCTTTTGCGTGAGCCGGGTCGCCGTCAGACCGGCGGGCTTATCTCAGATCGTGTGTTTCACCTCGGTCAGCCGGTGGCGGTCGGCACGCGCACGGCGCTGCGCATCTGCCTTAGCGCCCCGATGATCGTCGATGCGGCGGAGCGCTTTGCAGAAGTGCGGGATTTCGATGCGGCCATGACGCCCATGCGAGACGACGTGGCTGACCTCGTTCAGACCTGGTCAGCGTTGCGCGATCATATGGAACCGAGCTTCGCAAAGCAGGCTGCGTTCTTGGAGGCATCGTGAACCGCGGCTTGGCCGTCGAGTCTTTGGATCTCGACCCGGCGGACTGGGATGATTTCCGTCGCTCAAGCCGCGGCGCGCTCGCCGACATGATCGGTTTTCTCGAGACTATTCGCGAGCGGCCCGTCTGGCGGCAAAGTCCCATTGATGTCCTAGAGCATTTCGACGAGGATCTGCCAGTCTCCGGCCGTCCGCTGGACGATGTGCTCGAGGATTTCAAGACGTTCATCGAGCCCTATGCGACGGGCAACCTCCATCCTGCCTTCATGGGCTGGGTGCACGGCGCCGGCACCCCGGTCGGCATGCTCGCCGAGATGCTGACCGCCGGCCTCAACATGAATTGTGGCGGCCGAAATCATATAGGCATCGTGCTGGAACAGCAGATCGTCCAGTGGATGGGCCGGCTCTTCGCATTTCCGGGGGGTGCCTCCGGATTGCTGGTCACCGGCACGTCGATGGCGAATTTTTTGGGCGTTGTCGTCGCGCGTCAGCATAGGCTTGGCGATGAGAGCCGCCGCCGCGGTCTGGCGCAAGGCCCCCAGCTTTGCGCCTATGCGTCGAGCGGCGTGCATGGCTGCGTCGTGCAGGCGATGCAGATGTCGGGCATCGGCTCGGATCATCTGCGTTTCGTGCCATGCGATGAAAGCGGCGCGATGCGGGTCGAGGCGTTGCGCGCGCTGGTGCAAGCCGATCGGCAAAGCGGCTTCGTTCCTTTCCTCGTGATCGCGACCGCTGGTTCGGTCGATTGCGGCGCCATAGATCCCTTGGATGCGATCGCCGATTTCACGGCGAAGGAGGGTCTTTGGTTTCATGTCGACGGTGCCTTCGGCGCCCTTGCGGTGCTTTCGCCCGAGCTGAAGCCGCGCGTCGCTGGCATCGAACGTGCCGATTCGATCGCTTTCGATTTTCATAAATGGATGCACGTCCCCTACGATGCGGGATTCCTCCTCGTGCGCGACGGCGATCTGCATCGCCGCACATTCGGCAGCGAGAACCGCTATCTCACGCGTGCATCGGAAGGGCTTGCTGCCGGCGCGATATGGCCGTGCGATCTCGGTCCCGACCTCTCGCGCGGGTGCCGCGCTTTAAAAACATGGTTCACCTTTCAGGTCTTCGGTGTGGAGCGCATCGGCCAGGTGATCGCCCAAACCTGCCAGATCGCGCGCTATCTCGCCGAGCGAATCGAAGCCTCGGCCAGGTTCGTCCTGCGCGCCCAGGTTAGGCTGAACATCGTTTGCTTCAGCTTCGAGAGTGACGATCCCGATCGGGATAATCGTCAGATCGTCGAGGCCCTGCATCTGAGCGGCCGCGCGGCTCCGTCGATCACGCTTTTGAACGGTCAAGCGGTGATCCGCTGCGCGATCGTCAATCACAGGACGAGGTTGAGCGACATAGACGCTTTCCTCGCAACCATCGAGGATATTGTTGACGATCTCGGCCTTGCTCGCGTCGCTCAGGCGTCCTGATCGTCGCGACCAGGACTATCTCCTGCGCGCCATCTCCTCTGCCGGTCGGCTCGACGGATGGCGGCGGATGCGCAGCATCGCCAGGGCGGTGATCGCTCCCATTTTCATCCTTCTGCTCGGATGCCTCGGGCACACCTTTCCGGGTATCGTCGGCGACGCGATCCTCTATATCGGCCGTGGTCTCGCGGACGTCGATCCACAGGGCGTCGGCCGCGATCTGATGTTTGAGAATGATGGCCAATCGCGTTTCAGCCTGCTGCCTCTGCTGACACGTTGGCTGATCTCGCTCTCCGGGCCGACGACCGCCGACCTCGTGCTCGTTCTCGCAGCGCAGAGCCTTTGGCTCGCTGCGATCTGTGCGTTCACGCGATGCCTGGTTCCGCGTTCCTCGGCCGCCTTCTGGCCGTGTTTGTTATGCGTCATCGTGCTGCCGAACACTTACGGACCTTTCGAACGCCTCGGATTCGCCGAGCCGCTCGGGATACCGCGCCCGTTTGCCGAAGCGTTTGTCCTTTTTGCGCTGGCGGCGCTTTTGCGCCAACGCGACATACTCGCGGCACTGCTTCTCGTCGTTGCGGCGCTGATCCATCCGATCATGGCGCTCGCCGGCGCCATCTTATGCCTCGGCTTGAAAGGCCTCGATGATCGGCGTTGGCTTTTTGCGGGCGCCGTGATCGCCTCGAGTGCCGTCTTTGCCGCGTTTTTCGATGCGCCATTGCTAGGGAGGCTCTTCGCGCGGCTCGATCCCGAATGGCGTGCCGTCAATGTCGCGCGCAATCCGCTTCTCTTTCCGAGCCTGTGGGATTTTGCCGATTTCGGAAGGATCGTCGTCCATGGCGTGACGATCGTGCTGGCGGTGAAGCACCTTGAAGGCCGCGCCAAAGCCATCTTTCTTCTTGCGCTCATTGTCGGCTTGGGGGGGCTCGTGGCGTCGTGGGTCTTCGGAGACGGGCTCTCGTCCCTCTTGATCGTGCAGGCGCAGCCGTGGCGTGCGCTCTGGTTGATGGCGGTGCTCGCCACGATCGGCTTCGCGTTCTGCGGCTTCAGCGCGGCGCATGCTGTTTCGGCTCGCGTCGCTTTTCTTCTCCTCGTCGCAGCCTGGGCTTTTATCGACGAGCCGGTCGTGGCGATCGGCGCGGCGAGCGCGAGCTTGCTCAGCGGTTTCCTCTTGAAGGAAACGGCCGTCAGCGATCGCGTGGTTCGGCTGCTGACAGTCTTTGCGGCGATGACCGTCTTGGTTTTTATCGGCCGTCAGCTCTTCGCCTATTATGAGCTCACTGTCGCGCTTCCAGCCGGCTTCCCGCGGACCTTCGCGCAGTTCTGGAATCTGCACGTGCTGTCGCTTCCTTTGGCGCTCATCGCCACCGGCGCGATTCGCGTGAAGCCGATCGGCTCGACCCCGATCGTGCGCGTCGTGGGTCTCATCGTCCTGGCCGCATTCGTCCTCTCTGTTTGGGACGGCCGCTCGCCAGCGCGCAAGAGCATTGATGCCGACCATCCTCCAGCCGATGCCGCAGCGCTCATCGCCGATCGACCAGGCCCGGTGCTTTGGCTGGGCGGAATCGAGGAAGCGACCTATTGGCTGCGGCGTCCGAATTGGTATTCCGCCTTGCAAGGAACGAGCGCCGTCTTTTCCCGCGAGCTTGCGCTGGCTTGGAAAAGCCGCGCCGAGACCTTGATCGCGCTCGGCCTCTTGCCGGCCGGTGATACAGGCCGCCCGATCGAGGCGATGGTGCGGCCTCTTCCCGTTGTCTCGGCAGGGCAGATCGAAAATCTCTGCGGCAGATCCGATGCGCCCGCATGGGTCGTTTTGCCGGTCCTCGCGGGCACCGAAGATCCTGCCGGCCTTCAAGCCAAGATTTGGGTGCCGCCGGTTCAAGTCTTCAAGCCGGTGGCGGACGACAAAGGGTTGCGGTGGCTGCCGATTGCCCACTACCTCTTCATGCGGTGCCAAGCCTAGGCCTTGCCTACGACGCGATCCGCACGCCTTTCAAAGCCGATTGACCTCGGCTCGCCGGCGGTTGGTGTAAGCCTCGGCTTCCTGCTTCTGAAAGTCCATGAAGGAGATAAATGCCTTGTCGGCGAGCGCACCTCGCCGGTCGGCGATCTGATTGAGAAAAAGATCCGGCGTCACGTTCATTTCGACGATGACCGCGCCCTCTGCCGTCGACGCGATGTCCCATCCGATGAGGGGAACGTGACGCATGGCGCGCGCGCCCTCGAGCGCGACGGCCTTCATAGCCTCCCAATTCGGGACGATCCGGCCTTGCAAGGCGATACCGCTATCGGGATGCGCCGCAACGGTCTTGAGTGTCAGGCCGGTGCCGGTCACCGCGCGCTGAATTTCTCCAGTTGGGATCGAAACCTCGGCGAGAAGATTGCCCGGCCGCCAATAATTATCGGCGGTGTTCGGGCTCACCGGCAATTTGAGGCACGCGCGAAAGATCTCTGCCCCGGCTTCGCCGCGCATGGTGACGATGCGGGCCGTGGCCAAGCGAGCCCCGACGATCGCCTCGAGAGCGGGATGCGGCGCAACGGTGGATTGAAACACGTAACCCGCGCTGAAATGAGCCTCGATCGATTGGATGAAATCGTCGATCGCCACGCGCTCGCCACCGGACTTTTCGACTTGCTCGTCTTCGGGGATGCAGCCGATGAGCGATATGGAGCCGAGACTTTGAAAGCCTTCCGCCGGCTTGCCGAAGAGCGGATAAATTTCGGGCTGCAGCAGAAATCTGCGTAAGCCTTCCCGGCTGGTCAGGAGCTTGTCGGCGCGGCCCGTAAGCTCGGGCGCATAAATCGCCTTGAACGGGATGGTCGGCAGCCCGTAAGCCGCGAGATAGCTGTTCATGACGATCTTGTTCTCGAGGACCGCATGCCAGTCGTGCCGATAATTGATCTTGACGATGAGATCACGATTGCGGCGTTGGCCGATAACGGATTTGCGGTCGGAGTCGGCATAGAAATCGTGATCGAAGAGGCGCAGGCGCATATAGTCGCGGATCGAGATGCTGCCGGGCCCAAAGGCGAGCTGCGCAAAGTCGGACATGATCTCGAGCGGCGGCTTCCCGGTCGCCGCGGAGATGTCTTTCAACACTGCCAGCACCGGCACATCATCCTGCCGGCGAACCACCTCCATCGAGGCTGGCATAGGAGTTATCGATATTTCGGCGCTCCTCGAGAGGGTTGCGCCGTCATGCGCAGCAATCTGAGTCATAGGACCTCATCGAGGATGATCGGGCGCATAGGCTCACATGTTAGGGCGCGACATTCGCAATGCACTTAACCGTGCTCTGGTAAAAACTTCGTCAAACTCACAGAAAGGCTCTGTAGAAAATATCGAAAAAAGAGGTATCTCGGCCATGCGTCGAGTGGCGGCAGCTTCCAGCGTCGGCCGCGCTACTCGAAAAGCGTCACGTTGTTGACGACGTCGATTCGGTTCCACCACCCGCCGCCGAGCGCCTGGAACAAGGCCACCGTGTCGGAATAGCGATTGGCTTGCGCCTGAATACGGGTGAGCAAAGCCTGAAGATAGGTCTGCTGGGCATTCAGCACGATCACCGAATTGACCTGCCCGTATTCCAATTGCTTGCGCACGATATCGAGGCTTTTTGCCGCCGCGCGCTCGGCGACGACCGCGGCGCGGAAGGCGCGCGCGTCGGCCTCGATCGCGCGCAGCGTATCCGCCACGTTCTGAAACGCGATGATGACCGTGCTGCGATATTGCGCATCGGCTTGCTCGAGAGCTGCCTCCGCTGCCTTCTGCTTATGATAAAGCGTCATGCCGTCGAAAATCGTCTGCGAGACGCTGCCGGTCAGAGCCCAGAAGGCCGTGTAGGGCGTGAAGAGCTGCGCGAGATTGGCGGCGCTGCTGCCGACATTGGCCGTGAGATTGATCACGGGAAGGCGGTTTGCGACGGCGACGCCGACGAGCGCGCTCGCCGAATGCAGGTTGGCTTCCGCAGCCTGCACGTCGGGACGGTGCCTGACGAGCTGCGAAGGGATGCTGAGCGGCAGGTTGCGCGGCAACTGCAAGGTTGCGAAGCTGAATTTCTCTTCGATCTCGTTGACGGCATAGCGCCCGGCGAGTGCAGTGAGGAGATCGCGCTGTTGGGCGAGCTGCTTCTCGAGCGGGGGCAGCGTCTGCTGCGCCTGGGCGAGCGCCGCCTCTTGCACGGCGACGTCGGCCTCCGCCACCTGGCCCGCGGCTTTCTGCCGGCGCAATATCTTCAAAACATCCGCTTCGATCGTGATGATACGCTTCGTAGCGACGATCTGCGCGCGGAGCGAAGCCTCCTGGATTGCCGTTGCAACCAGATTGCTGGTGAGTGTCAGATAGGTCGCCTCCACCTGGAAGCGCTGGTTCGTGGCCAGGGCGTCGAGCGATTCGACCTGGCGCGCATTCAGCCCGAAAACATCGGGCGAGTAGCTGAGATTGAGTTGCGCCGTATGTAAGCTGAAGAGATAGGCGTTTGATGAAAGCGGCGATGATATGTCGGAGGAAACGAGCTGCCGCGTGGCGGTATAATTGTCGCCGATTTGTGGAAAGAAGAGGCCTTTTTGCGCTTCCGCATTTTCAAGCGCCACGCGCAACGCGGCTTGAGCCGCTTGCAGATCGGCGTTCTGCTGCAGGGCTTCTGCGACGAGATCGCGCAAAGGTTGCGAGTGGAACGTCTCCCACCAAAGGCCAGGGATATCGAGGTCCCCGGAGAGGCGCTGCGCGGGGGCTGCCTTGCTCCCGGCGCTCGCCGTCTGTGCCGGCAGGCGCCCGGGCGTGTAGGCCGCTACGTCTGGGGGCGGCGAGGTGTGAAAATCAGGGCCAACCGCGCATCCTGCCACGCCGAGCAGCAACAGACTGATCGCAGCGCGCATCAAGGCGCGGCGAGGGGTGGAACGGGGGTGGCCTATTGAGCATCCTCCGCGTTGCTCGACGCGGAGCAGAACGGTGCCGCGCGATCTGCCGGGCAAGCCCGCGCGGCGCGTGCCATCGTCCTGCACTAACACAGAAAACAAGACCATCTTCCCATGGGGGCCGCCCGACCTCTGTGGTACGAGGCCAGCGTTCGCGATGCTCTGGCGAGCTCGCTCATGACGTCAGGATTTTGGCCGCGGCCGGAGGAAAGACTCATGACGCAATTCGACTTCATTATCGATGCTGATGCGGTGCCCCGCGCGGAAGGTCTGCTTATATCGCGCTTGGCAAGGCCTGTCGCATGGGCAAATGAGGCATGGCGTCCAGGCTGCATCCCGCGACTTGAATGATAGGACCGCGCATTAGGTTGTGGAAAGATGTCCAGTTCCGCTCCAACCTCATTGGAACCGTCCTAGAATACAGAGGGAGACTTAGGCCGCCGATCTATATGGCCCGAGCTTTTCCGTCGCAATGTGATTTGTCACATAAAGGTGCGGGGTGGGCCATTGTGAATTTTTTTTGACCGAACTTTTCGTGCGCTTCTTCGTCCGCGGAAGAGCGCCGACCATAAGGGCAGGTTCCGCTGCGAAACAGGTGTTATTTCTCGCAGTAGACACTATAACGCACGCGCAGCATTACGCCGTCTGCAGCGATGCCTGAGCATGCCCGGAATTTCTTCGTGAACGCCAAATCGTCCCTTGCCGTCATCACAACGGTGATCGGTATTGCAGCTATCGCCGGATTCTATTTCTGGTCCTCTGATTTTCGTGGGCAGGAAAAGTCCCGGTCAGCGGAAACGGCGCCTGCTGCCGATGCCGTCGAAAGCGTCGACCTGACGGCGGAGCAGGTCTCCTCCGTAAAAATTGCGGCAATGGGAATGCGGCGCTTCAATCAGGATCGTGAAGCGCTCGGCAGTATCGATTTCAATCAGACGAGGCTCGTGCAGGTTTTCCCGCCTTACCAAGGCCGCATCATCTCCGCTGTTCCGAACGCCGGCGACGAGGTCGTAAAAGACCAAGTTCTTTTCACGATTGAGAGCCCCGATCTGCTTCAGGCGGAATCGACATTGATTTCGGCCGCCGGCGTGTTGGCTCTGCAAAACCGCAATCTGGCGCGTCAAGCCAGTCTCGTGAAATTCGGCGGCGCTGCGCAGCGCGACCTCGAGCAGGCAACGTCCGATCAGCAGACCGCGGAAGGCGCCTTGCGCGCCGCGAGAGACGCGCTTCGCATCTTCGGTAAATCATATGATGAGATCGACGCGATCATCAGCGCGCGCAAAGCCGACTCCTCGCTCATCGTCCATAGTCCGATTTCCGGTACCGTCACGGCGCGTTCGGCGGCGCCCGGCCTCTTCGTGCAGCCCGGGACGGCGCCGGCACCTTTCACGGTCGCGGATACGTCGACGATGTGGATGCTCGCCAATATCAGCGAAGCCGATAGTCCGATCTACCATGTCGGCGACCCTGTCCAAGTGAAGGTGGGGGCCTTTCCCGACCGGATGTTCGACGGTGTCATTTTGGCGCTCGGCGCCAGCATCGATCCTTCCACGCGGCGCTTTGCCGTGCGTTCCGAGATCCAGGATCCTCAGCATCTTTTGAGAGCCGGCATGTTCGCCACGTTCAAGATCGAGGTCGCGCCGCCGATCGATGCCTTGGCCATTGCCGAAAGCGGCGTGGTGCGGGAGGGCGATGGCACCTTGTCGGCTTGGACGACGAAAGACCGCCGCCATTTCGTCAAGCAGACGATCAAAATCGGCTTACAGCAAGCAGGCTATGATCAGGTTCTTTCGGGGCTCGCGGATCAAGAGCTCGTCGTTACCGACGGGGCGGTCTTTCTCAGCAACAAGCTCTATGGCGGAGCGACGGATTGACATCGCCCGCAAGCTCCTCATCGCGTTTTCGTAACCATCGATCATGATTAAGGCCGTTCTCTCCTTTGGATTGACGAGACGGCCGGTCATTCTGCTCGCCCTTCTTCTTTTCTGCGGCGCGGGCTATCTCGCGTTCACGCGGCTCAATATCGAGGCTTACCCGAATCCGGCCCCGGTGATCTTGGAGATTACCGCGCAAGCGGCCGGGCTCTCCGCCGAGGAAATGGAGAAATATTACACAATTCCGATCGAGGTCGGTCTCTATCCGACCCCCGGCATCGAGAATATTCGCTCGACGTCTTTTTACGGACTGAGCTTCATTCGCGTCACGTTCAAATATGGCGTGGATTTTTATTTCGCTTATACGCAGGCGGCTCTGAGCCTCCAGCAAAACGTCAATCTGCCCAATAATCTGGTGCCGCAGATTCAGCAGTCGAGCCTCGTCGGCGAGATCTATCGCTATCAGATTGTCGGACCGCCGCATTTCGGGTTGACCAATCTGCGCACGGTGCAGGACTGGATCGTGACCCGTCGCCTCATGACCATTCCAGGCGTGGTGCAGGTCAATAGCTGGGGCGGAACGACGAAGCAGTTCAATCTCGATGTCGATCCGCGCAAGCTCGAAGCCTATAATGTCACGGTTCCGCAGATCATTACCGCGCTCGGCAATTCGAACACAAATGTGGGCGGCCGCGAAATCACGATCGGGCAGCAATCCATCAATATCCGTGGTGTCGGCCTGATCAATGATGGCGGCGACGACAATATTCTCGACGGCACCAAGCTGAACGATATCGAGAATATCGTGCTCTCGCAGTCGAATGGCGTGCCGGTTCTCGTCAGGGACATTGGCAGGGTTTCGATCGGCTACGTGCCGCGGCTCGGCATAGCCGGGCGCGACCATGCGGATGATGTCGTCGCCGCCATCGTCCTGATGGGACGGACGCAGCATACGAACGAGATCATCCCGCGTGTCGAAGCGGAAGTCCGCAAGCTCAATACGGACGGGACATTGCCGCAGGGCGTGAAGGTCGTGCCCTATTACGACCGCAGCTCGCTGGTCGACGTCACGACCCACACGGTGCTGCACAATTTGATCTTCGGCTGTATCCTCGTCTTCTTCATTCAGTGGGTGTTTCTCGGCGATCTGCGCAGCGCGATCGTCGTCGGCCTCAACATTCCCATCGCCCTCTTCTTCAGCATCATCATTCTCGTCTTGCGCGGCGAGGATGCAAATCTGCTTTCGCTGGGAGCTGTCGATTTCGGCATTATCGTCGATTCCGCCGTCATTCTCGTCGAGAACATTTTCCGCAATTTCCAGCTCGCGCCGGAGGCGCGCAGAAGCCTCCTCCAGCGCCTGGCCGGTAACGAGTGGGGCCCCGATCCGGCCGCGGCCCGTGACGCGGGGCATTGGACCAGCCGGCTACGATTAATCTATCTCAGCGCTTTGCAGGTCGATAAGGCCGTCTTCTTCACCGCGACCATCACGGTTACGGCTTTTGTCCCGCTCTTCACGATGCAGGGCGTCGAAGGTCAGATTTTCGGGCCGATGGCCCGCACCTATGCCTATGCGCTCTCCGGCGCGCTCATCACGACATTCGCAGTGACGCCGGTGCTCGCGTCATTATTTTTGCCAAAGCGGATTTCCGAGACCGAGACCTTCGTCGTGCGAGGGTTGAGGGAGATTTATTCACCTGCTTTGCGTGTCGCCTTGCGGCTGCGTTATGTCACGATCCTTCTCGGCCTTATCTTTCTCGGCGTGAGCGTGCTTGCCGCGACGCGGCTCGGCAGTGAATTTCTCCCCGCTTTGGAGGAAGGCAATTACTGGATTCGCGCCTCGCTGCCGCCGACCATCTCGCTCGATGCGGGAACCGAGGCAACGCGCAAGATGCGCGAAACCCTTTTGCGCCATCAGGAAATCGTCACTGTCGTGTCGCAGCATGGCCGCCCGGACAATGGCAGCGATGCATCGCCATTCTCCAATATCGAGCTTTTCGCGCCGTTGAAACCTTTCGATCAATGGCCGTCCGGCCTCACGAAGGAGAAGCTCACGGCGGAGCTGCAACGCGAGCTCGAAGCCGCTCTACCCGGTGTCGGCTTTAATTTCTCGCAATATATTCAGGACAATGTCGAGGAAGCTTTGTCCGGGGTTAAGGGCGCCAACTCGGTCAAGATCATCGGTCCCAACTTGAAGGTCCTCGAGAGCCTGGCGACGCAGATCATGGCGCAGATGGGCCATGTCCGCGGCGTCGAGGATCTGGGAATCTTTCACCTGCTCGGGCAGCCCAACCTGAACATAAGGGTCGATCGCGTAAGAGCGGCCCGTTACGGCCTCAACGCCGGTGATGTCAACACGCTCGTTCAAGCTGCTTTGAGCGGCGCGACGGCGACGACCATCTTGGAAGGCGACCGGCAGTTCGGCTTGGTGGTCCGATTTGACCACGATTATCGCGATTCGATCGATGCCATTCGTGCGATCAAGGTCGGGTATTCGACGCCGAGCGGGACCAATGCCTATGTGCCGCTGAGCGAGCTTGCTTCCATCTCGCTCGATACGGGTGCGTCCTTCATCTATCGAGAGCTCAGCCAACGCTATATTCCGATCAAGTTCAGCGTGCGCGGCCGTGATCTCGGTAGCACGGTGGAGGAAGCGCAAGCTGTGATTGCCCGCAATATCAAATTGCCGAGCGGCTATCGCATCGTCTGGGCCGGCGAATTTCAGGATCTGCAGGAGGCGAAAGCCCGCCTGATGGTGGTCGTGCCGATTACCTTCGTGCTGATCCTTGCTCTGCTCTATGGGCTCTTCAGCTCCTTCCGCGAAAGTCTGATCGCTTTGGCAGGCATACCCTTCGCAGCCGGCGGCGGCATCATCGCGCTCTATCTGTCGGGGCTCGACTTCAGCGTTTCGGCAGCGATCGGCTTCATTTCCTTGCTCGGTGTCGCCGTGATGGACGGCATCTTGAATATTACTTATGTCCGCGAGCTCGTGCGATCGGGGATGGATTTTTCCGAAGCGATCTTTCAAGGAGCCGAGCAGCGGATGCGCCCGATGCTGATGACGGCGCTCTCGGCCGGCGTCGGGCTTCTGCCGGCCGCGCTCTCCCACGGCATAGGCAGCCAGGTCCAGCGCCCCCTCGCGACCGTGGTCGTTGGGGGGATGACAATCGGGCCGATCATGTTGCTCCTGATCGCGCCGGCCTTGCGCCTCGTATTCTTGCGTCTTGATGAACGAAGGCCAAATACTTTAGAAGACGAGGAAAGCATCGAGTAGTAGAACGGTAATGCGCTTTTTTCTTCGGAGGCTCGATGATTCTCTGCATCGAAGACGACCGGGAAGCCGCCGAAATCATCCGCGAGGAGATGACGGATCGCGGATTCGACATTCATGTCGAGCATGACGGCCATAGCGGCTTGGCGGCCATTTTGAGACAGCGGCCGTCCCTCGTCCTGTCGGATATAGGCATGCCGCTCCTTTCCGGCTTCGACATATTGGAACGCTTGAACGGGCTTGCGCCGCGCTTCAGTGACATCCCTTTCATTTTTCTGACGGCGCTCGGGGATCGCGCAAGCGAGCTCAAGGGGCGTCAGTTGGGTGCCGACGATTATATTTCGAAGCCGATCGATTTCGATATTCTGGAAGCGATCGTCCGCAAAAGGCTGATGCGGGCAGGCCAGACCGCAGCCGAGCCGCTCGCCGATTGCGATCTCAACGAGCGCGAGATCGAAACCTTAACCTGGTCGGCGCGGGGCAAGACGTCGGATGAAATCGCCAGCATTCTCGGCATCAGCAAACGTACGGTCGATTTCCATATCGACAATGCCCGCCTCAAGCTCGGTGTCACCACGCGCATCCAGGCTGCGGTCAAGGCGACAGTCCATCGCCTTATCGAGCCTTAGCGATGAGACAGCGTTTCCGTTCCATCGAATGGCGGCTGTCATGCGCCTTCGTTCTCGTCGCGATGACCCTCATGGGCGGAAGCTTATTCGCGCTGGAACAACTCGGAGATTTCGATCGGCAGTCGGCCGAGATCAGGGACCAGCTTTTGCAGAAAACGCGCTTCGTCGGCGATCTCAATAATTTCACCTCGGATTTCAGGGCGGCCGAAGCGAGCCGCATCCTCAGCTCCAATGCCAGCGCCGCGGCGCATTTCAGCGGTCAGATCGGCCAGCTCGATGCGGAAATCCATCAAGCGCAGGCGAATTACGCGCGCCTCTCGCATGATTCGGAGGAGCTTTCGCTTTATGCTGGCTTCAGCCGAAGCTGGCTGGACTATCGGCGGTTTGCCGCTGAAGTGTTGGCGTATATCGATACCGGACATCAGGAAAAGGCGCTGGCCTTGTTCAGCACGTCGTCGCAAAGTGCCTATGACGCGGCGAACGCTTTGCTGGACAAGCTGACCGCGCTTACTAATGAGCGCGGACGCAACGCCGGAGAAATCGCCCACTCGGCGCTGAAACAGGCGCAATGGTTCAGCCGTATCGCGGTGCTTTTGGGAAGCTCCATGGTCATTGGCGGCCTGATCTATGTCCGCTTCGCGGTCACGAAGCCGCTTCTTGGCTTGGCCGACAGCATGCGTCGGCTTTCGATGACGGAAATGGATGTCTCCATCCCGGGCACGGATCGTCACGACGAGATCGGCGAGATGGCGCGCGCCGCCTTGGTTTTTCGGACCAATGCGGTCGAGCTTCTCTTCAGCCAAAGCGGTCTTGCCAACCAGGCGAGCATGCTGGCCGAGAAGCTCGCGCACGAAAAAGAGCTCACGCAGCTACAGCGCAATTTCGTTTCCATGGCCTCGCACGAATTTCGCACGCCGCTCACCATCATTGACGGGCAGGCGCAACGACTCATCAATCTGAGCGATCGGATCTCGAAAAGCGATATTGTCGATCGCGCAAAGCGCATCCGTTTCGCGGTCGATCGCACCAATCACGTCATCAGCCGCATGCTGAACGCTGCCAGCATTCTGGACGGCGAGCTCAATCTCTATTTTCACCCGGAGCCGATGAATCTCGTTCCGGTGCTTCGCGAGGTCTGCTCGACCTATCGCGAAATCGCCGTCGGGGCGAATATAGTCGAGGCGTTCGACATGGCGAGCGTGCAGATCATGGGAGACGAAAAGCTTCTCTTCCAGGCTTTCAGCAACATTCTTGCGAATGCGCTCAAATACTCACCGACTGGTGCGCCGATCGAGATCAATGTCACGGAGCGGGCCGGTCGCTGCATGATCTCGGTGGAGGACCATGGGATCGGCATTCCGATCTCCGACACCGAACGCATTTTCGAGCGGTTTCACCGCGGCAGCAATACCGCCGGAACGGCGGGCACCGGCATCGGGCTCTTCTTGGTGAAGACGGTCGTGGAGCTGCATCACGGCGAGGTGGTCGCACGCAACCGCGCCCCCAGCGGGGCCATCTTCGAGCTGGCGCTGCCGCTGCTCGCCAAGGCTGCGGATCCGCCCACCCAAAACCACAAAGTGAAGATGCGTATCTGAGACACGGCTTCCGGCTCGGTTCTACGCGTCATGGGAGGATTAAGCAGTCCCGCTGCTATTGGCCGGAGCGTTTCTTCTTCGTCTCTGGCGCTGGGTTTTGCGCTACCGCCTCGGAGCGGGTGAAGGAGCTCAGACCTGCGATCGCAATGCGACCGAGGTCTTCGACCAAGCTCTCGATAAACGTTTCGTCCATGGTGAGGTTCAGAGGCGGCTTCGAAAGCATGTCGTAATAGCGGATGAAAGGCGTCGCCTGCTGCGTCAGCCAAATCGTCATCACGGTTATCTTGGCGCGTGACGTGTCTGGCGGAAGGAACCGGCAGACGATTTTCTCGGCTTGCTCGAGCATAGGCAGACGGTCGCTCTCGAGAATGTTCCGATAGACTGATGTCGGCGCCACCGCCTCCCAGGCGAAGATGCGCAAATAGCGGCTCACGCGTCCATGCTCGAGAAGCGGCATCATTTGGCTCTGAATAAAGTTCCGGACCGCCTCCTCGCGCGTCATCGCGTCGATGGCTTTGCTATCCATTTGAGATTTTGAAAACGCGGCGATGCCGAGGCGCAAGACGTCTCGATAAAGTGCGTCCTTGCTGCCGAAATGATAGTTGATCGCGGCTTGATTGACGGATGCGCGCTTGGTGATCTCGCGCACGGAGCCATTGGCAAAGCCGTTTTCGGCAAAGATATCCGTGGCGTGGTCGAGTATCGCTTGGCGGGTGAGTTCGGCGGGCTTCATTTTTTATTTCGCGGGGTCCAGATCGCCGATGTTGCCGGCGACATGCATGTCCGCTGACGCGCCGCCATTGGCGCTGTCCGCGGCGATCGAGGCGGCGCGTTTGAGCCCGACGCTATGGGCCCGTGCGGCATTGAAGACAAACGCGGTCGTCGTATCCTGCGTATCGACGAGGCGGCGGCTCGTGCTCTCCAGCTCTTTTATCGGCCCCTCGGCAACATGCGTCGTGGAGGAGAACAAGGCCATGGCCAGAAGGCTCGCGGCACATGAGACAAAGACGTGCATCACCAGCTTGCTTGTCAAAGCGGGCACAACGATCTTCAGCGTAGTCTGCATCTGCACGGGTCTAACTCCATACGCTCATTTCAAATGATCGTATGAATTTAAAACGCGCGTTAGAGGCAAGATTAAGGCGCAGTTAAGTCATTGATTCTTATAGGTGTGAAATCGGCTATCCGTCCGAACCGGTGCGCAACAGGACCGGGGACGCCTCTGGTTTCGGCATCTTGCCGAAGTCCGCGATGCCGCCATGGGCGGCGGACCAAGCCGAGGGTGCGTTGAGGAAGCTTCTTACCTCGCGCAGCACGCCCTTGTCGAAATGGCTCTCCTCCTCCGCGACAGCGAGCACGTCCCACCAGGTCGTCAAATAATGCAGCCTCACGTTGAGATCGTCGAGGTGCCCTTTGGCTCCGGGGAAGATGTCGTAATAGAAAAGCACGAAGCAATGGTCGACCTTGGCGCCGGCCATGCGCAACGCATTGCAGAAATTGATCTTGCTGCGACCGTCGGTGGCGAGATCCTCGACGAGCAGGGTTCGCGCGCCCTCTCGCAGATCGCCTTCGATCTGCGCATTCCGCCCAAAACCCTTGGCTTTCTTGCGGATATATTGCATCGGCAACATCAGCCTGTCGGCAATCCAGGCGGCATAGGGGATGCCAGCCGTCTCGCCGCCCGCGATGCTGTCGAGCGATTCATAGCCGATCTCGGACAAGATGACGGAGGACGAAAACTCTATGAGCGCCGAACGCAGCCGCGGATAGGATATGATCTTGCGGCAATCCACATATACGGGGCTCGCCCATCCGGAGGTGAAGAAAAAGGGCTGATCCGCATTGAAGTGGATCGCCCTGATTTCCAGCATCATCTTGGCCGTTTGTCGTGCAATCGATTCCTTGGCGGTCGCCGAAAAGGACAAGCTGTTCATGCGTTCTCCTGACCGATCGGGAGGGTCCTTGCGCGCGTCATCCCTACAGGCGTGGCGCCTGCAGAGACTCGGTCACGATGTCCAGCGATCGGAGCCTTATGCGGTCAGGCTAGAGACCAGTCAAGTTGGTCGCCGCCGAAGAGGGGGATGATTTCCCCGGTTTTTTCCACCGTGACATCGGCGCAGATGAAAGCCGGCTTCTTGCGCAGCGTGACAGTCTCCTCATGTACGGGCAGGCCGTAAAAGGCCGGGCCGTTGAGCGAGGCGAAGGTCTCGAAATTTGCCAGCGCGCCTTCCTCCTCGAACACTTTGAGATAGGCGGCGAGCGCCGCCGGCGCGCCGAAGACACCGGCGCAGCCGCAGGCCGCCTCCTTCAAGTGGCGCAGATGCGGCGCCGAATCCGTGCCGAGGAAGAAGCCCGGCTCGCCGCTCGTTGCTGCTTCACGCAGCGCGAGCCGATGCGCCTCGCGTTTCAAAACGGGCAAGCAATACATATGCGGGCGAAGACCGCCGTTGAAGAGCGCGTTGCGGTTGAAGAGAAGATGTTGCGGCGTGATGGTCGCGCCGAGCCGTGGCCGGTGCGCACGCACCACAGCGACGCCGTGTGTGGTCGTCACATGCTCCATCACGATCTTCAGCGCCGGCACACGCGCGAGAAGCGGCAGAAGGATGCGTTCGATGAAGACCTGCTCCCGATCGAACACGTCGATCTCGGGATCGGCGACCTCTCCATGGACGAGAAGTGGCATGCCGCAGTCGGCCATCGCCTCCA
>Ga0116227_10006574_pt1 | contig 23452 bp, 23 predicted proteins | sample S1TSphgellanicum_FD_89693 | JGI IMG/M metagenome (GOLD analysis project Ga0116227, IMG submission 89693) | Host-associated microbial communities from peat moss isolated from Minnesota, USA - S1T2_Fb - Sphagnum magellanicum MG | ecosystem: Host-associated > Plants > Peat moss > Unclassified...
CCCCCCCCCCCCCCCCCCCCCCCCCCCCTGTTTCTACCCCCCAAAAAAAAATCTTAAAAAATTTTTTGAGAAAAAAAAAAAATTTTTTAGGAAAAAAAAAAAGGGATTTTTTTTTTTTTTTTTTTTTTGGGTTGTCTTCATTTTTCTTCTTTGACTCCATAGAAAGTACAATAGAAATGAAAATGCCAATTTTAGAAGTCCCTGGGCAAAATTCCCTCACAGATCCATTACATCACATGGAGTGTAAGCATGATATGAGCATGATGTGAGGCTGATGACATTTTGGCAACTGCAAAACAACAAAAGAGTGTGAAGAAGAACTTTATTTATTTATTTATTTATTGTGGGCCTTGCCTACCCAGGCAAGGGTATTGTGTTTAGATTCATTATAGAGTACAGTAGCTTAAGGGATTTTTATAGGCCCCTAGGTAATAATAATAATAATAATAATAATAAAAGGTCTTTTTTTTAAAAATATGAGGATTTTTGAAACATGATAATTTGGCTTGTGTTGAAACTTGAGATTAGATATAGAGTAATAATAACTTGAAGGATTTTGGGTTTCTTTTAGAGGATTTTTTAAAAGATTATATTTTTGCATGCTGAAATATTTGAGTTTGCATAATTCTTTCTTTTGCCTTAATATACTTTTTAATGTAAATGGCAAGGCCACAGTGTGACACACCCCTTGTTTATTTGGGTGTCAAGGTGGGGGGTGTGGATGAAGAAGGTTTTTTTTTAAATTTAAATTTATTTTAATAATTTATTTTAATAATTTAAATTTATTATTATTGTTGTTATTTTATATTCAATTTTGTGATGTAGGCACACTGGGGATCATCCACAAGAGGAAAATAGCCAAATTTGGCTATAGGTCAGTCAGAGAGGAAAGTAGAAAATTTTAAGAATTCTGCTATTTTTTTTGGCTGATTCTGCTGCTCAAACATATTGTCTAAATTTCTGGCAATTTCAGAAAAAAAATTTAAAAATTCCCCTTGAAATCTGGTGACTTTGGCACTTTTTTCTTTTTTTTCCCACAAAAATCCCTTTTAGTGAGTAGCATTGGAATTTCTATTGTTTTTGGTCACCAAGTGGTGAAATTTTGCCCCAAAAAAATGAATGGCGGATTTGTTCTAGGTTTTTTCAATATTTTATTCAGGTTAGATTTTTAACAAAGTTGAATTCTCTTTTTTGTTCTCTTCTCATTGTGGATAACATTTGGTCATATGGTGACGATTCTTGAAGTTATTGAAGAACAAAGTGCCTTCCCGAATCTCATAAGCACGTGTGTAGGAAAAAACAAAATTTATGGTCAATGAAATTGCTACATTTGGGTGTTCTAATTTTATTTTTCTTAGCGATCTTTGAGTGAACTAAGAGTGAATTAAACATGTAATATGAGACATATGTGAATAGCATCAATTTAATTTAGGTTTAGGGTTTAGGGTTTGGGGTTTGATAGGTTTGTGAGAATTTTAAAAGATCAATGGAAATGCTAGAAACAAATCATTATTCTCAATGCTTAACATAATATGGTTGTGTATAGGTTTAATGATTTTTTTTTTTTTTTTTAGACCAATGGGATTGTTGGATTTGGTTGTCTAATTTATTTTTCTTAGTTTTTTTTTTTACTAGACTAATAGTCAATGTGTAATAATTATTTATAGATACGGTTCTAGCACATTATTTGTGCATTTTGTTTGTTTCAATTTTGTGATGGAGGCACATTTGTATCATCCACACGAGAGGAAGTAGTCAAATTTTGACTACACGTGAGAGAGGAAAGTTAAAAAAAAATTCATAATTATGTTATATGTTGGTGACCTACTAGAACTATTGTCTAAATAAGGCAATTTCAAAACCTTTCTTCTTTGAAATCTGAGGACTTTTGGCACTTTTTTTAAACAAAAGTTTGTTGAACGAGTAGTGTTGGGGAAAAAACAATTGTCATCAAGTGATAACATGGTAAAAAAATTTCCAAAAAAATGAATGATAATTATGTTTTTTTGTGTTTTAAAGTCAAATTTATGTCAATGAAGAGATGTATTTGTTAGGTGATTTATTACAAGTCGTTCAATTTTGGACATTCACAACATGAAAAGGAAGAATAGAAATATTGACCGTAGCAAAGATAAGAACAAGAACATAAGGATTGTGACCAAGAAGGCAATTATATTTCTTTAGGATCTTGTCGTGTAAAAATATGATGACAAATCAACAATTGTGTAATTGAAAGTTACATATGATAAATTGTTCACATGTGAAGTAAAGGTTATGTTGAGCACAACATGTGAAAAAAGGTTGCATTTCTTCTTTAGACAACTTATGAATGAAAGGTGTTTTTATCTTAGCGTTAAATTAATGATAATAAGTTCAAAGTTTTATATTTTGTTATAAGGATCTTTAATAATTGAGTATAATTTATTTATTTTCCAAAAAATAAAATATGTGCCATCATTGGTTGAACAATTATCATTTGGCATTAGGTTGACCACCTCTATTCCACCAATATTTCAATTTTTGAATATTTGATCCATTTATGGGAGTTGTATTAGAATTGTAAATAACATTTTTCTAAATTTTTGTTTTAAATGTAATTTTTTGGAATGACCATATGCAATATATATATATATATATATATATATATATATATATATAATATTTACATTTAAAAATTTGATGTTTAAAATCCAATGACTTATACCTTATTGATCATATCTTACAGGTGAAAGTTATTTTCAATTTTGTTACAATTAAACAAAACACGTGGACCATGTCAAAACAAGTTCTAGATGTATGACCATCAAACATGACTAGTGATTGGCTAATATGGAAGTTTGACTTGTAGATTGGTCAATACAATCATGAGATTTTAAAAATAACCATATTCATTGGTAAATGTCCTACACAATTATAAAATTCAATTGTGAAGGCAATTGTAATTAGAATCTAATGTAGTTGTGGATTGATTGTTTAACAACACAATGAGTCCAACAATGTAGATGCATAACATTCAGGGTCCCATGCAAATGCAAATTGCATTCAAAAGCGATAACACACAAGGCATAGAAGGTGAAAGCACACTACAATGTCCTTGTTATGTAGTTACATTGTAGTGTTTTTTTAAAGTGATGCATGTTTGAACCTAAACCATGTCAAAACTAAGGAGTTTCACAATATCTTTTCATATTATAATTTATGGTAGAACATAATTTAAGAAAAATAAATAATTAATTATATAATTATATAATTATACAATTATACTATGGTGAGTTGGAATAGATTTGTATGAAAAAAACTTGTAACTGTGTATTAAATAATGAAAATATATTCAAAATGTGATTGAAATGATTTTTAGCCTTTATGAAATTTGTGGTATCCATTTCACATGTGATTAAAAATAGTTTCAACCATGTTAATGAGCCATTTGAAAAATTTGATAATTTTCATGTCACAATGGGTTTTTTTCATGGCATTGACCATAAATGTGTGATAAATTGACATTTTGATAAGCAATCAAATGGGATGAGACAATTGGTTTTTTTCCAAATTTTCCAAGTAGCTCCACTAGCAAGCATCCCCAACATTAATCAACATTAACTGGCACCTATCTTAGGTGGGTTGTAGCAATTTTACAAAAGTGCTACTACAAAATGGCAACCTAGCTAGGAAGTGCAAGGGTCTAGATGTGCTTTATTTAATTATTTATACTTTAAAAAATTGGCCAAAAAATCCTTGAAAATCACAATTTGTTTTAGTCTTTTTTTCATTTTTTGAAAACCATTTGCCAAGTTATGAAAACTCACCAAAAAGAAAAAAACGGTGACAAGTATTGTCAAAAGGATTCCTTTTTTTATGTTTTAAAAATGCTTGTATGGATTAATAATGAAATTAGATACTAGTGGACTTTGAAATTTAAAAAGGAGTATATTAAAAAAATTGGACCAAGTATTTTTGCTAAGTCAATTAAAGGGGGTGGACAAAGGATCACATGAGTCAAAACCTTATAGACCATACCTTGGATCAACTATGATCTAGATAACTCTTAAAATGCACCTTACATGGCTTGAACCAAAACGAATTGATGAGTTACAATGATGACATAATGGATAGATTAAATTTTCACAAAAACAAAATCAATTGATCATGACTAGTAGTGTGAAGTAACGCGAACTTCAAGTTGGTGAAGAACTTTGAAAATCACAAAACAAATGTTGTTTCCATCTTTTAAGCAAGGAAAGTAGTAGTAAAACCCCACCCTATATGTTCATTTCACCAAGGCATTACCATGTGCAAGTGCATATTCCATAGGAAAAAAGAGAAGAGAACATGAACCAAGATCCATTTCCCACAACTCATCAACATCCATCATGTTGGGTAAAGGAAGTATCACTCCTATGTAAAGTTTAAACTTCATTTTTTATGCCTATTTGTCCAAGAAACTTTGCCAAACTCGCAAATCAAATAATGTACAACTTCCATTCTTTATGATTGTTGAATGATGTTTGAGTTTTACTAGTTCTTTTAGATCATATGGTAAAGAGTATATATATATATATATATATATATATTGGTTTTTTTTATCAATTACTAAAAGGTTGATGAGGAAGCCACACTTTTTCTCGAAACAAATACAAAAACAAACTCCAAAATAAAAGACGTATTTACCCAATACTTATATGTGCACCTTTGAGGTTCCACAACTCTTATGAACACAAAATTTCAGTCTTTTAAGGATCCAAAAGATAAGTACCCAGTTGTTGTAAGAGCTAAGACTTAACCCCGACCATGTTGGACAATGTGACCAAGAAATACCCAATAGAGAGAGTCCCATCTGTGGATTGAAGTTTCGACAAGAACCTGTAAGCTCTAAGTCCATCTGGGTCATCTTCAATGTCACAAATTATGTGCGGACCCCATCTCTAGAATCCATTGGAGGATGGACATGGACTTGCCTCGTCAGCATATCATTTGGAGCCTATTACCACACTCCACAAATGGCCCAACAAGAAAACATTTTAGCATCAATTTAAAAACCCACCAAAAAAGTCATTTTTTGGCTCATCAATCCTTAACTAAGGAGTCTAAAAGGAATAGGATCTTCATCAACTTCCAAACAATGTTAAAAAGAAGAGGCTCTTTGAATCAAAGATCTTATTTATCTAGAGTGTACTATTCATATCATTTACATATGCAAACATCTAAGGACACATGACTTTTATAAGGTGACACAACCAAATAAATTTTACAATAGTTTCAAAACGAATGTACATGCACACTCAAATGTGTTTTTATTGAAACAAACGTTACCTTGGTCTCCTTTTGGCTTTTATCTTGCAAAAAACCACTTGTAGTCCATGTGGATGCAGACTACAATTGAAGGGTTAGGATATTGAAAATGAAATACTTCTATAATGAGGATGAATACTCAATGAGGAGATTCTGGAAAATGGGTATTCCGCCTTAACCACAATCTTGTGCAATTCTTCCGCTCATCAAGTATGCTAATGATCCTAACACAGCCACTGTTGTTGTATAGTACATTCTTCACAATATCACTCTGATGCATTCAATGTCTCCACTCATGATAGATGAAATAAATGACATCAGGAATCGGCTAAAACTCATACCCACCTTTGCAAGTGGTTGTGGGTTCAATTCCTACCAGGTCAAGAGCATGACCTAGTAGGAATTGAGAGCATTGATCTAGTAGAGGAGAATTGAAAGCAATGAACTGCTGATGTTGAAATTGAAAGCATAAACATGCCTACATGGGGTTTTTGGTTTTGGGGGTGAACGATGGGTCAGAGCTACTCACACAGAGTTTCGTCCAAACTGCATTTGCTATCATCAGTATGTGTTGGTGTCGCTAAGAGTGTTGATTCAAGGTTACCAAGGATCCCTCCAGGGAATTGGCTGCATTTTGGAGCAGCTTCCAGTTGTGGGTCCAAAATGCTTAATACCATCTGCATGTATCCACATCTTGATGTCAGAAGACTATTACCCCATGCTCTCCTGTGGCTTGTACAAGCAAGAAATATTCTTATACACCAAACAAGCTACAGGTCGTCATGATTTTGAATGCTTCTATCCCCTACCTGACAACAAACCTCAACTTTGTGCTCAAATTTTGGGACCCTGTAGTTGGTTGATTGCTTGGCTATTGACTGAACTTCCAGAAAACGTTTTCTTTAAGCCACAGAAATACCTTCAGAAAAAGGCTTAAAAAGCTTAGAGCAAAGGACTACACAACAAAGACACAACAAGAACAAGAAAACAACAAATGCACAATGCAGAGTGAACAACAGTGAGAGTCTCTCAATTCTTCTGGGACCATCAACAGTATCATGTACGATAGTGACTTCATTATCACAACTTCCCCACTGACTTCATCAGCTCCCTAAAGTGGGTATAGGTTAGTGCAAACACTAACCTATGTACTGAGTTTCTGCTGCAGGTCTCGAAGCAACAGGAAGATTCAACCATGATACATACTGGCTAGCAACAATCAACAACACAAGGAGAAAACACAAAGCAGACTCATGGAAAAGAAGGCAAAACATGCAGAAAAAGTCTGCTGAGGAAAAATAGACCAAGCGGGCTTACAAGAAGCTCCCAACTTACAAGACACTATACAGAATCATTTGGAATACTCCAAATGCTGAAATTCTGAAAAGGAATTTTACTTCATTAAGCAACCCTCTAGTCCTTGTTAACAGAATACTTAAAGGGTGGCCTTTAAGACTGACAATCTGAGAGACAAAGAAAATTTTAGAACTACAAATCATCTTAATTAACATGACAAACCTGTCTGCAAGTTTCAAGGTGGGGAGAAGGAAGAGAAAAGTGAACAGCCAATCAATTAGATTAAGTTTGTTTCCTCACTTGTTGATACCTCTCTGGCAAGTCACAAGTTCCAAGAGAGCCGCACCAGAGTTATAGAAACCCCTGGGATGTTGTGAGCTGCTTCTGTGCAGACTGTTGTGGATCAAGCTACCTGTAAACGACCTAGAACAGCAGCTCAGTACATGGCACATGCATATCTCACAGGTTAATTCAACCAATTCACATTAGCGAAGGCACCCTTCATCATCAAGTTCCTGGGTATCACTGGAGGCTCCTGTTTACACATAGAAGATCAGTGTAACCCCTGATTTAACAGCTTCCAAGAATCAATGAACTCTGAAAACTAGCCACCTCACATCACTAAGGGTCTTGCACATGGTAATCCGGTCTACTTTCCTTCCTGCAACAGCTCAGCTTGTAGCACTGCAGCCTACCTCTTTCACCCATTCACCAAAGTTTATTATTCTCCTCTGCAGACGATATTACAATATATACTGAATCTGTACTAATTCTTTGGTTACAGGAGATTCTTGTCCAAATGATGTGCAATAGATGCAGCAATGGAACTTACTGCAAAGGATCAGAGATAGTCCAAACATTGCACAATCTGCACTACAATTTTAGCCACATTTCTTCTCCTGCTCATTCATATGCAATATAAGTAAGGTCAGCAATGCTCCTAACCAAATATAGGCAGCTTTTGGTCAAGTCTGATACCATCCAAGACTTAATTCAGGTACTCAAGTCATTTACATATGGAAAAGATGGTCATGGAGGTTCCCATTTGTTGTTTACTTGAACACCAAGGTCTGCACCCATCAAAAGTTTCAGCCAGGGTCCAGAGATAATACACCCAAACATAGACTTCTATTGTTGATAATCAGAGTGATATCCAACTTCAAAATTTACTGTCTTCATGCTTCTCCCACATTTGGTGGATGATGAAACCCCCTTGTGCAGTTAATTACAGATAGAACAGCACGTTCAACTCAAGGCATAAATCCTGCAAGTGATATAGTACAACAGAAGAACTCCTCATCCAAAGTCAAGTACAATTGGAGTTCATGTAAACCAGAAGCCCCTGCTTTTTGCAGGCACTGACAACCTAAAAGAGGAATAAATCATCTTCTATCAACCCTCACTGGCAACAGATGACATTGTGTAAGTGGATCATCAAAACCACAACAGTTTCTTCCAGAGAAGTGCAAAGTAGCTCTGCTTGTGCTCATCTTCATTGGAAATGTGACACAGGAGAAAAAAGAAGGTCCATTGCCCACGGGTTTGAGAACCTACAAAATGCAAGGACTCATACAGGAAATGGGGATTAGTCCCTTGAAGAACTACAAAACTGAAACTGAAACTAATTCTCAAAATAAAAGGAGTGTATGGCACAGTCATCAGTCAAGCCAATGGAGGCTCAGATACCCAAGATGGTCTGGTGTTTTTCAGAGGGTTGCGGAGAATCCGGAGATGGGAAGTAGACATGCCCATGTGTTGCTGAGTGTAGAATTCAGAGAAGTCAAGACGGAAGGATAGGAACTTCAGGTCAACATGCTGTTGAGCTGGTAGCTGTGCTATGAAGCCTTCGAGAAGGGAAGAATACTCCACTGCAAGCCCATCCATCTCCTCCCCCATGCTTCCAAGAAAATCCCCTGATAGATGTGCTGTTGATAGCCTTCTCTGCCCATCACGGGCTTTTGGAGCATCTCTCTTTGCCTTCTCCCTCAATGCTATGTCACTCCTGTCACAGTGTAAGCTCACCAAACATCAGACTAGTGCCTTCAAGCAATCAAAGACATTGCCAATGATTACCAAAATGGAAGTCCTTACACAAAGTCCTCTTCTATTGAGTGACCCTTTGAGTTGCCCTCCACAATGTTCTGAAAACAATACCTTTTGCCTGGAACATTATGAGTTGTCTAAAAAGCATGAGCATAGAATAGTGCTAGGAAGGAAGTTACCTAGCTTGAACTTCTCGAGCATTTTCATACAGGCGGTCAGCTAGGCCTCTGAAGCGAAGAATTAGGTCAAAGAGTGCAAACAGCGTCTTGCAAAGAAGCTGAGAGCGTTCACCCAGAAGTGCTTTTTCCAGAATGGAGCCTAAGTACTTGTCATGAGCAGCAATGAGTTCGTCAAGATCATGGGCCTCCTCCATCTCTTCCAAAAAATTTGCCCATGAATACTCAAGCACCTCAAACATGATGTAATACTGGAGATTTGTCACAAAATGATTCATTTCATTCCTAAGAGTTTGACACCGCCGCAGCACTACAGTTAACTGAGACTGGCCTCCACCTTCTTCATTTAAAGAGAGGCGTGCAATTGCACAGTTAGGCTTCATTGTCTGCCATGTAGCACTTAAAGCATGCTCCACCCGCTTCAGTCTCCAAAGAAAGTTAAAAATTTTCAGGTACTTGCCCATAACTTCCTCTGTGAACAGTGTAGTGAGAGGATCACGGACACTATAGTCAAGAGAGAAGACATCCCAACCCCTGTCTCCATCACTGTGTGGCATCATACGCACACGTAACCGGTCCAAGACATCACTGTCATCATACTGAGCATTTGATGCTCTCACTGCACTTTCTAGAGTGCCTGAAAGTTTGAAAGAACTGAGAGTGTTAGCAGGCATCACAAGCTCAGGCCCAACAAGGTCCATCAAGTACTGGATAAAATCGCCTTGACCTAGAAGCAAGTACCTCTTGATTGCCAAGCAGTGGTCTCGGAACCGATACCGATTGTACATGATTTGGATGAGATGTTTATCAATCCGTCCTGCTGCCTCAACAACAAGAGCTTCGAGAGCTTCAGTTTCACCATACCCAAGGCTGCCACCACTGGCTGAAGCTCCAGCAGCAGCAACAGCATCAGCAGCTGATTGTGCCCAGCCTTGATCAGAGCAGCAGACACGAAGGAAGTTGATGGATTTACCAGTCCTCAAAATCCGTTGTGCTAGAGGCTCAGGGATAAAGGAAGGAAGCATAGCAGTCTGGAGCTGATAACCCTCCCTCCACAAAAGCTCTGCCTTCACAGCTTGTGCAACTACAAAAAACTCACCATAGTAGTCATCTACCTCACCTTCCAGCACCCACCTACAAAAGACAATTGGAGTGAAGTCAGAGAACACAACTGCATAGATTCTTTTCCTGCTGATGAAAGCACTACACTATCAAGAAGAAAATCTCATGAAATGTGTTCACATATCAGCTACAAACAGAAACAATTGTTGGACTTAAGTTTCCATCATGGATTGGACTCATGGACTGGAGCTTCAGATGAGAGATTGTGGCTCAAGAGAATGTCATACCTGCGAACCATCTCAAAGAGAGGTGAGCAGACCTGCCTCAGAAGGCGCCTCAAGAAAGTTCGAACCAAAGGATCTCCATGTTGTGCATGCATATGAATTGCACCTGCCATTGCACCTCCACGTAAAGTTTTGCAGTCATCTACCAGTACTGCCATCAACCTCATTCTCACCAGTGGCTCTGCTAGCCACACAGACAACCGCCGCAAAGACAAGTAACTCCCAGTGGACTTCATGCCCTCAGAAGTCAACATGAAAGGCACAGGGTTATGGACCTGTGCCTCAAGCACGGCCATGAGCCTGTAGTAATCAGAGAGCTCTTCTTGCAGTGCAGCACAAAATGCCTGCCCCACAGTGCCTATCGCCTCCAATGGCCCATCTTCTAAGCTCTCAGAGATGTGGTTCTTTACTCTCTGGAAGAGCCACCCTACTTCACAGAGCCTTCGGACTAGGGTTCTGGTCGCTCTAGGAACCCGGAATGTTTCTTCAATGAGGAAACCATCTGCATCTTTGTTGAACTTCACATACTTCCCATCAATCCCTTGACAAGCATACACAACGTCCCGTACAAGTGCCATCTCTGTTACCTCTGTTTCCGTCTGATGAATTTCCACATACTCTGCCACTGCTGCTGCCCTAACATCACCATCATCTTTAGAGAGAATCAAGACACCAGATGACGGCTCTATAGCTTGTGAATGCTGCTGAGAACGAAGCTCCCCCGCTGCCGCAGCAGGTGTTTGTTGTTCCCCTAAGGAGAAGAAGTTGTTGGAACGAGAAGCGTTTTCGGGAAGTGCCGGCAAACCCCCGCGAACAGCAGGAGCTGAGAGAGTGGAAGTGTAAGGGAATGCGGTACCTCTTGTCTCTGCTCTCTCTCTCCTTTGATCATCGGATATGGCTCGAAGAAGGTACAACAAAGACCACCGATTCTCCAAGCTTCCAGGACCGCTCTGCAACGACAACCTTCGATGCAAATCTGCGAAGGTTAGGGCGTCTGAGGATCTATTTTCTTGCACAAGCTGTCTCTTGATCGCTTCCGCCATAGCACCTTCATCGTTTGCAAGCGACGGCGATATTCTACTCCCTATGATACGCATTGCGTAACGATGAGCTCGATCAACAATCGACTCCGATACAACGACAGCAGCAGCGCCGCTTCCCTTTCGAAGAAGTCCTCCGCTAGAGCCATTGGAGGAGACGACATTCGAGCTGCTATTCTTCTCTCCCCCGCCGCCGCCTCCTCCTCCTCCTCCTCCTCTATTGACGACTGGAAAGATTCGAACAACAAGCTGCCTTACGAGATCTGACACAACATCTCCTTCCATTATCACCACTGCTGCTGCTACTACTACTACTACTACTACTACTGCTGTTTCTTCTTCTTCTTCTTCTTCTTCCGGGTTACTGGCATTTGTTGCTTAGAGCTTTCTTGTCCTCCCGCGTCCAAGAGACAAGCGGCCAAAAGCCTCCCGTCCAATTTTTTTGCAGCAGCTACCGAAAAAAAAGAAAAAAAGAAAACACAAGACACTTCAGATACACAACAACAAAAAAAAAAAAAAAAAACTAATAACATAACACAAGACAATCGTCACTCATTCTTGTGTGTCCTTTCCCTCTCTCAAAACACCACAACATGATGAGTGCTCTTTCTCGACAACATCTGTGTCGTTTCTTTCTCTCACGAAACACGACGACATCGATTGATGGTGATACCTGCGTCATTCTGCTCCCCCCCCGCCAAAAAAGAACAAACAACAAAACAAAGAAGCCTGCCTGCCTGCCTGCCGTTGGAAGAACCAAAGAACCAAAGAAAGCAAGGCGGCAAGCAAGTAAGAAAGAGAGAAGAAGAGGTGGGCTTGAGAAGAAGAAGGGTGCTTGGTTTTTTTGTTCAGTTTGTTTGTTTTAGGCTTGTTTCCTGTTCCCCTTTCAAAATGCCAAACAAAAACACAAACACAACCCTAAAACCCTACATCACAGCTTTTTGTGGAGTTTTTTTATTTAAATTTTTTTTTAAAAAATTAAAAAAATCTACACAATTTTTTTTGTTTAGGGTTGATGAATGTGGGTTGGTTTGGGTTCATTATGTCCAACATGGATAACTTTATAATGTATGACTCAATTTTGATCAATGGGTGGGTGGATGGATGGATGGATGGGTGGTGGGTGGGTTCGATATGTCCAATAGAAGGTATGATCCATTTGGTGATGGGTACCCACTTTGGCATGTAAGAACTCTAAGAGTCATTAGTTCAAATTTTGATTAGTAAGAATCGAATTAGAATCGAGTTCTCGATTTTATTCATGCATGGAACTGGATTTGGAATCGAGATGAGTAGAACAACCCATGAGCAATCGCTTAAACACTCAGGTCAGGGTGGATCCAAGAGGAGGGTTCCATTGTTTATGGTGTCCAAACAAAACTTGAATTCCTCCTATTGATGCATCTGGTACACTAAAAATCATCAAAAACGGATTAGAATTGAGAAAATTAACGCCCTACAAAGTAAAGCAAATAAAAAACTCATAAAAAACAAACCACCAAATGTTACAAAGCTCATTCTTGATCATGCAAAAATTCATTTTATGTTGCTCTCTTGCTATTAGAGTTCCAAGATGATTTGTAGAATTGAAGGTGACGCTCTTATAACATTTTAAATTATTTAAAATGAATGAAAAATGAGAAAGTTAAAAAGTTTGAAAGTAGGAGGGTTCTGAAAAGAAGAAGGAAAAAAAAAAAACATGTTTTGTGAGTTTGAAAGCTTTTTTTTTTTCTTGTTATTTTTTCATTATTCATTTTCCTTTTAAGTTGACAGATGATTTCTTGAGCTTGAAATAGTGCTCCCATAACATTTTAAATCACTCAAAATGAAGCACATATGACAAAAATTCAAAAAAAGTGATCAATGAATGACGAGCAATTTTACTCTACATGTTTTCGAAAAATTAAAAAATTAAAAAAATGCGAGTTATCACACACACTCCCCAAAAAACTTGTTTTGGCAAATTTTCTATCACAATTTGGCAAGTTTATTTCATTAAAAAAAGAAAAGAATTTCCAACAGAAGGGTGTTGCCTTTTGCCAAGTTTTTACAAAATAAGAAAAACAGAACTGCACACAGTTACAGGCACATACCACAGTACCTTATCAGCTTTCCACAACCGTCTATTGAATAATTAATTAATTTTGAGTTTTTCATTTTGACAAATAAAATATTCTTGGAGATTTAATATTTTCTTTCACAATTCTTTGATATTCGAGAAATATTGTTTCTGAATTTTCAAATTTTTCTGAAAATAATAATATAATTAGTGTTGGACCTGCAAAGGTAGTAGGGTAGATCAATAGTGAGGGCAAACCAATTTGGACCACCTTTCAGTGTACTTCTGAATTCTTTGATGTTTAGGGGTTAAGGCACTTCATTTGAGTGAGGGCATTATGCATGTAAGCTCCCTTTTTTTTCACCCCAAGGGGCCAGTAGCCATAAGGTATAGGGTGCTTAGAACCATAATGCAGCATCAATGGAGTGTGCCTCACCCTTCTTGAAAATCTGCGTTTTATTACATATTTATTACACTCTTCTCTAGCAAGTGCATATCGTCTTGGCTGTGCTTTTTACCAGCCTCAGCAAACGGAGCAAATTATGCAGGAGAAAAACTATTTTCCTCAGCCAAGCCGGCATGTGTTGACTTTTCTACATCCAATTTTAATTCGCTGGTCACATACTGAGCATCAGTGGGGATGCTCTTGGAGCGTCTCCATCAACACTCAGTCTGTGACCTGCAAGAGTATTTCACACCTCCAAGTTTTAGTTACTAACTTCTTTTCAACCCCCACCCATAAAACTGAAACTACAAGTAGGTGGGAGACTACTAATAGCAACCCATTGGACCAAATCAAACTATCTACCCAATTAGAAACAGGGAACAGTCAATAAAATATGAATAGAGTGTTTCTAGGGCTCCTCCATGGCCATGAAAGATGTGCAATTTTTTAGGGTCTCAGGAGTCTTCAAGTGGGTTCACTAGGGTATGTGTTCTAAGGAATAGAATTTCTATGCAACCAATGAGAAGTCCCAGCATGGAGTGAAGGGCCCTCCATTTTTATTGCCCCAATTTAATGGACAGGCATGTGTAGATTTTGGGTGCACCCATCCGATTGATGGGTTGTTTTGAAGTCTACCCATCTACTTGTTGGGTTTCTTCTCAAAATAGGAATGTTGTTGGGTAATTGATTTATTTTTTGGGTTGCCACTTGTCTCATTGTATCACGAGGTTTCATATCACTATGCAATGTAAAAACAATTTCATATGACTAATTTTTAAAGTGAAATTTGTTTGATAAATATACAAATAATTACCTTCAATTCTTTAAAATCTTATTAAAATGAGATTCTTAAAAAATTGATTTGAAAAATATGAAATAATTGATTAAAATAAAACACATCAATTTCAAAATAAAATAAAAATACAAAACTAGTTTTTGAGATATAAATGTTTTAAATTAATTTGATATTATTTAAAAAACTTCAATAACACTTTGATGAAGATATAATAACAAAAATCATAATGAAATTAATTTTTAATTGATTAATTTTTAATATATTTTTTGTTTTTTATATTATAAAAATTTATAATTGCACTAAGAGAGTAAACATGCATGTATGATTTTAGGTTTTACCAAGCATGTATGGGGGGGGCAAACACAACTAGTTTTCTTGTGGGTATGGGGGGTGCAAGGAGAGGGGGGACTTTTGTTTTTCAAGTTGTGTTTGGTGTGGAGAGTGGACCGTTCACTTCTTTTCACTCGGACAGTCGACTTTCCATCCTAGTTTTTTTATCCTCTTCTGGGACGGGGAGTCGAAGCAAAGAGTTCCCAAGTTCCTGACATGTTCCTCAAAGAGTTCCCAATAGCATCTCACTTTATCCCATAAGCTTTGCCAAATGTTGTCCTCCTTTCACGTTGGGCAAATAATTTCTAAACCTCCCTGACTCCAACAACACTACCATGCATAAAACATGATGTACCTTTTCAAAATAAAATAAAATAAAATTCTCATGATACCTAACATAATCATAAGAAAAAAATTACAACATGTGTTTTTGAAAATGAAATGTTTGCTCTTGTGAGAATTTTTTTTATAGGAAATAATGGGTATGCAAATAAACCCTTTTAGATTTGAAACCTTGACCCAAGGTCGATAGGCAAAGGGTTAGGGATTGAAACTCTCAAAAGGTCTATTTGTAGACCATTTGCCCATGTCAAGAAATGGCAAGGTTTTTCTTTCAACCTTCTTTACACATTCAATGTTAGTTTCCAAAAATTTATCAAAAATTTGGATGTTCTTTCTATTCAAGAAGAAAGTAAGATGTTTCAACTAATTTGTTAGCCCACCTTTTGTTTATATTTAATACAAGGTTTTGTTATTTTTGTATGAAAAATGTTTTGTTAAAAATTACTTTGAATTGCAAAAGATTGCTTTTGAAAAGAATTCACTTGTTTCTCTACTTAGTAGGGAGGTTTTGAGATTTCACCAAAATATCTTTAAGATCAAGTGCATTGATGTTACACGGTGTTCTACTAATTTGCATAAATGCATTGTAAATTATCTTATGGATGATGTAATTTCTAATTTCAAAAAACATGTTTGCATGTGGCTTGTTGTTTGGCTTAATGAAAATTTAAGTCCTCACCTTCTTTTCTTAGCTTCAAAACTTAGATGGAGAAAGAGTGATGAAGTTTGCTTCATTTTGTTCATGTTGGCCATAATCAGCTTCGGTTTATTGTTGATACCTTGACATTTGCCTTTCCTTCTTTGAAAGAGAAAATCTTGTTTAACAAGATTGGAATTGGGGTGAACTTACACAAATAGAGAAGGCTTTCGTTTCACAAGATATGGGATGGAGGTGATGAGTACTCAAAACCTAATTTCACATGGGAAATCAATTCTTCCCCCTTTTCATATATATATATATATATATATATATATATAATTTTTTATTATTATTATTTTATTTTTTTTCAGGTTTTTTGGTCTCGAATGGTTTCATTCTAGTCTTCATTGTTGTTTGCATTTTTTTAAAAAAAAATTATAATAAAATCAACAAATATTTTCGAGATAGAGTTTTGCAACACATAATCAATAGTGAATTGAAGGGAACTTGCCTCCATGGGTACGATGAAATTTTCAACAAGGAGAAAGAGGTGTGTGAAAATATAAAGGTAAGTTCTATTTCTCATTTCTTCATTTTTGGTCTTGACGTGTTTTTTTTCTTCTATTGTTGGATTTTGAATATTTTTTTGGTGTGCAGGCCATAATAAGTCAATGGTTGCTATTAATATTTATGTTCATGTGAAAATGATCATGTTATTTATTTAATTTATAATTTTTTGTTTGTTTGTGTTTATTTTTAATGGTTTTATTGTTTTTAGTAAGAGGTTCCTATTGAAATCTTGATATGACACCTTTTGACTCTTTTGTTCCTATTGCCAATAATTTAAGAACTATTGTTGTTGCTATGGTTGCTATTGAAATTGAGAGTTATTTTTTTCCCTATTGTTGATGTTTCAAAATCAAGAGATTTTGTTATGATGATGTTCAAAAAGAGGTAATGGTGTAGGTTTAGAAATTAGGTAGATTTCAAGTGACAATGATGATGGCGTTTAGAATCAAGTGCTTGATTTTGAGATTCTTAAGCAAAGAGATCGACTTGGCATAATTCCATGGGTGGCAACCATTTCAAGTTCTCAATGTCAACAAAACTTCAAGTCATGTGTTCAACCATTTACAAAATTGCTCGATAATCATTAATTTTGTGGTTGATTCAAAGTTCAATCATAAATTCATTTTGGGTTTTGCAATGCAATAGATAATGCCATCTAAATTTTTTGGTCTTCCAAGATGTTATTCTTTCGTTTTTTTTTTCGATTAGTGAGGTGAATTGGAGCTTGTGATTCATATCATGAAACCTTTACATATTTGCAAACTTTCATAGTTTAGTGACTTCACTTGGAGCTTGTGACATTTTTAGATTAAATTAACTAGATTCTTAATTTTTTTGATGCCATAGCTACTCTCACATGAATGTTGACATTGAACTCTTGCATGATGTTTTGGTATTCAACTTGAAATTCGGAGTTTGGAATTATGTTAAGTGTTTATCGTGAAATAAATTTGAAGTTTTCTTTTGAAATTTGCAATTTCAAATTTAGTGTCAATAGATTTAACAAATTTTGAATTGTTTAATTCTAAGAAGTGAAAAAAGAAGGTCAGTTGATATCAAGCTAAACAAGAGTCTGTAACGTGTTTGGAGGATTTGGGTATGAAGTAAAAACCTTGTCAGTTCACAATTTTTCTCTATTGATATGCGTTCTTCTCATGCTACGACTATGTGATGAGCATGTTTTTTCTGTGTACCTCGTCCTTTTTCTAACCTCTGTTTTGTGTGGCTTCCATCTCCTGTTTTGTGGAGCTCCCCGAGGTTTCCATCACTTTGTGGAATGTGTATACCTAATACTAGCATTTTGTGTGAACCCAAAAACCACAGGCAGCCAAGAATTACAAAGCTCTTTTCCAGTAGGAGCACACTCAAGGAAAAATGACTGACAACCAGGTGAGTACATTTAGTTGTATGCAAACAAATCAATTCTATCACAGTTCAATTTTTCTCTCCCCTGGTTTGATACCTCACAAATCAAGTCACATAAGTTCGGCCCAGTAAGTAGCTGGATTCATCATCAGATTGTGGACATAAATGTGTGAGAGTTGGAATGGAAAAACCTCCTCACAGACAAAGCTTGTATATCGTTGGACATGGCATTCATGATGAGGGCAACACCGAAAATTTATGTCACACGAGTGGAACGTGAAAGTTTTGCATTGCCAATGTAGTCTCTGGCTTCCCCCTCAGAGAGACCCATGTCATTGATCAAGCTGCGGGCAACAGCTTGCTCATATGCTGCTGCAGGTATGTTTTCTTCAAGGTCCCCAGATCTAAATTTCTCCATGTCCTCCAAAGAACACCTGATATGTTCAAGACAAAATCATTCTCTTATGGAAAAGTTCAAATGCATCAGACCTGTTCTCTCTTACTGTGTACATTAAGTCCATGGCACAAGATAGAGTGATCATAATACACACATCCCATGACAGTACTATAAAGTTAGCTCCAGGAGCAAGAGACTCACGTGAAACTGAGAATGGGAATGCCATCCTTATCCCCCAAGTATATGATGGTTCCATAACATCTGTCCTGCAAAAAGCAACAAACCAATAGCAAGATCGTCATAGTGGTCAGAGTGACAAACACCCTCTAAGTGATGATGGAAGATGAATCGTATCAGGTCCCCCACACTGACCACAAAAACAGGAGCAAGGCAGCTTGCTGAGACAGTTTCTCAAACTAGGATATGAACATGTGATTGGACAAATACCTCAAAAATGGTGTGAGACGTTGCTGGCTGACCATTTCTCACACTTTGAATGAGGTCAGTGTCTATGGTAAATTGCTGCTTTTCCATGTGCATAATACTGTTTTCTTGAAAAAAAATGTCCTTAAACTGCTCCAGACTGCTCCCAACAAGTCACTGAATAAGACATCTATTGCAATCCAGGAAGCCTCATCATTGTCCTTGAAAAGACATAACAGAAGCTCAGACATTAGAGGTGCAAGATTGGGAGATTGTGACAATCACACACTGTGCATGCCATGTCTGCAGACTATACTGCCCTTAATTGACTCCTATGGATACTGTTTTGTAGCTGTGTCACTACTGGTGCTCAATTACATTACTTGTAATAAACGCCAGAGGTTTTGAGGGCTTACGTGATTTTGTAGACATGGACATAGGTTTTGACATCCTCTTCAGGAAGTGGGTCAATAAAGGCAACCCCTCCAATACCCCAGGTGTATGAATGTTTGCAACCAAAAAACAGTTGATTGGATACTGTCAACCAGAGGGATGCTCTAGGAGGAGATGGATCCCTGCATCCAATGCAATCCTTTACCATGGCATCTACCTGCAACCACCATTCCGAAAGAGGAAGATCAAATCAAATTACTTACCCTGAAAAAGCTGGACAAACTTCCCAATCTTCATCTATTTGGCAATAAACCTTAATTTTGTGGTGATCAAGGGGCCTCTTTGCTATGCACCTGACCACCTTGAATGTAGCACATGAACTGCGGTAGCCACATGTTGGAACTGTAGCAGGCATACCACACATAGTGGGTCTCAATACCCTCACTTGCAGCAAAAGCCTTCCCTTTGCTACTCCCAACACTTGAAGGATGCACAATCTCTGAGCTGTGAGCAACTTCAGTTGGCACATTGTAGCCATTCTCATCATTATCAACACCATTTGTTGTGCTTGTAAGAACAATGGCATCCATAGATTGACCTTTCACTTCTTTACTTAATCCTGGTTTTGTTGTTTCCTCTATGTTTTGCAAAGGTCCCTTTCTAGCTTCCTCATCTGCATCAATCAACCACCAACATTGCAAATCAAGAAGGCATGAGCAAGTGTTCAACATACAATCAAAATTGACATTCCTGTTACAATACACAGACAGAGGACTCACCCCCTTCTTCAGTGCTAATGTCTTCTGAAGGATCATAGGCCCATACCACTGAAGAGTTTTGTACACTCTCATTGTTGCTCTGTACTATTTGCTCCATTTCAGGTTTCCATCTGCCTTCTTCAGAATCCTTATCCAACAGTGTCATCTCCCCCATTTCACTAAAATTTCTCTCTAGTCGTATGTCAAAATTGGTCCAAGTTTTATGACCAGGAAAATCTGGCTGCTCAGATGACATTGCTGCATCCAGGTTTACAGGCTGTCTCACCCATGGAGTACTTGGCTGTTTATAAGCATCCAATAAAAGCTTGGCCCCACCGGTCACCACCTGACCCTCTGTTGATAACTTGGAAAGAAGCTCAATGAGATCTGTAATTGGCTTCTGCTCTGTGACTGAATATTCAATATTGGGTTCATCCTCTCCCAGCATTCTTTCTCTGAAAGATAACCATTCTCTGGCCACAGCCACATTGTCTGATTCCTGCACATGGGAATGAAGACATTTCAACCTAATTATTCAGTGAGGGAAATTGGCCATCAAGGACAATTTGATTCTAAAAGCCACAATTGTAAGAACACAGAACCTACTACATTCTTTGAAGATGAGAATGAAAATAGATCTGCAACAGGTCTTGGACTAGATACCTTTTGATCTGTGCTGAGAACAGACCAGTATTGCTGAAGCTCATTCCGTACCTGCAAATGAAATCCAATAATGCTAATTTTAACGTGATGATAATGCACTGGAAGGAAGTTCTTCATGCAGTCAGCTGCTGCTGCAAGACAACATGGGAAGGACCTAAATGTGAAGTGTGTCACAATTACATGTCCAAGACCTTCAGATGGAGTTCATTAGCCACAGTGCATCATGATACTTCAACCATGTGGAGAGAGACTGGGAAGCCATGATGCAGAAGAGAGCCAAAAACAATTCTGACACAGGGTGAGAAATTAGGTATACAGAAAATCTCAAGAATGGCATTCCTTTGGCAATAGTTCCAGTGCTCAAGTCCTGACAGAATATCCACCATGCATCAGTTTTTGACTTCCAAATCAGACCATGAACTCTGCAGATGGTGGGTTGAAGCAGGGGCTGAGAATCGTACACTGTCAATTAGAGGCAAAGTTGGTGCCAAAAGATTGCTCAAATGAGTAGGGTCCTCTGGGAATACATCACCCAACAACGCATGCATGCAAGCTAGATAGGAGTTGGAGGTGGACGTTAAATTGTAGCCTCCCTCCAAGGCAATTACAACCCGACCTTCAGCTACCTCCATCAACTGGACCCCCAAAATTTCTAGTCAGGAGAACCACACAAGTGTCACCAACAAACCTACTCTACTTTCCTTCTCTTTCCCCTGATTCCCACAAGCCTGCCAACAAGTGGGAAAAAAGCAACCTGCTTTGTCATCTTGTAATATGCACTTGGTGTGACTCGACATCCACCCAGTGGATCTCCTTCCGCTGCAACACATCACCTGAGAGTAAGAGTCAAATCTGTTGCCAATATTTCAGACCTCTGCATGCAACCAAGGACTATGGCTAGGTTGACATGGTTAGTTGTTGTGGTGGAGGTTGGTCAGAGTGAGTGCGTTCCATGTATGGAGTCCTACACTGACCAGAATCAAAACCCGCAGAGATCAAGACCATGTCAGGGTTATATTCGTGGGCAACAGGCATGAGCACATGCTCCCACACTGCCAAGTAATCAGCATCTCCGAATTGGCCATGTGGCCATGGAACATTGATATTATAACCTGCTCCTCTGTCTGCTCCAAGATGGTCATAATTGCCCTCATCTCCTGGTGGGTAAAAGGAGCCTTTGTCAAACCTAGACCATATCATGAAAAACCACACCAAATGAGAGATCAATTGCCAATGCATTGCCCATGAAAGCTAATAGTTTTGTGGGATCTTCCCTCTGAGATGAACTGATCATTGTCTGTCCACTCTTGACTTCATTTACCATGTGCAAAAGTACACAGCATATTTGATGAAGAAGGCGTACCTATGAACAGAAAAGTACAAGACTTGGGGATCACTCCAGAACATGTGTTGGGTACCATTGCCATGATGTATATCCCAGTCTACTATCAGCAACTTTTGCACTCCTAGTTCTTTCTGAACAAAATCAAAGAGGAGAAACTCTTGGTAAGATCAACAAAAGCACTTGGGATGGAGCGAGAAGGGACCACCTTTCTTTGCATCTTTGAAAGTGCTTTCTTCTTCTTGCTTTTAGTTTCTCTTAATCCTCTTGTGAATTAAGTAGTACCTTCTTATGAACAAGGAGATGTGCAGCAACAGCAACATTATTAAAGAGGCAGAAGCCCATTGCTGCATCAGCCTCTGCATGGTGCCCAGGTGGTCTCACAATTGCAGCTCCTGCTTTCAGCTTCCCTTGTGCTACCTGATCAGCAACCTGCAAAATGGGATAGTTCACAGGACTGTGGGTACTTACTTGCACATGAGCAAAGTTCTATTTCAGAGCAATATCACCAAATTCCAAGACTGTGTAACAGTAAAAAGCCTTAGTAGATGTGAAAAGCAATGCAAGACAGATCAAAAAACACAAGGGTGGATCACAACCTCAATGACTGATCCAGCAGCCAAAAGGGCTGACTTGGAGGAACCGTTGTTGAAGAAGATTGAATCATAACGACTTGCCAGTGCTTTGCGCCGATGCTTACCATAGCTCTTGCTGCTCACTGCTTTCATCAGTTCAACATGATTCTGAGTGTGCACACTGCTCAGTTCCTCATTTGTTGCTTCCCTTGCTTCCACCTTCACACATCTGTGTGCCCCACCACAAAGATCCCAGAAAAGATGAGAGTGAAGAATGTGAATCCATAGCCAATCAGATGTGGCAATACACAGTCAAATTTGAACACATCTCAAGTGAAAGAAGAGGAAATAAGCACCAAGATCCTGAGAAACAGCAATATGCATTGGTCAGCTCAATCTGACCCATGCAAACAAAAGCTCAATGGCATTCATGTAATGCTTTGAAACATGCCAAAATCACTTGAAATTGCTGAAGAGATTCATCAAATTCTGTTGTGCAATCTTTCAACCATGTTCAGCTGAATGCAATCTCAAACAGTGAAATTCCTCACTTTCTTTGGACACAATTTCACCATACTGCAGCCATGTCAATCTCAACCCTGACTGAGATCTTGGTAGTCCACCAGAGAAGAGTTTAAAACCTCAAAAGAGCAAACTATGAAAGGATCCACAGAGTCACAAACTGTAGGCTTTTCTGGCAGGACATCGAGCTCCTCAGAGTCTAGCCAAAGACAACAAAGATAGTTCCAGAAAAAAATCACAAAAAAAATTAATTAAAAAAAAAATTACATTCTACTAGGAGCTTGCACAATTCTCCAAGCCATTTGAAGAGGGAGAAAATAACTTAATTAATTAATTAATTTTAAAAAAAATCTTCTCTGCTTCTGGTGAAACAAAGAATCATCACATCAGTAATGTAGAAATGTTTTGTGAGATGAAATGGCGAGAAAAGAAAAAAGAAAGAAAGAAACCTGGCGACAACGCCTGCAGATGTCAAGCGTTGGTAGATGGAGGTGATACGCGCAGGTTGTTCGGGATGCTTTCGGTCGCTCTCGTTCTCGTGCGCGCACATTCGGGAATCATACACCAGCCCTACTCCACTAGCTGCCATCTCCAAATGCTTCAGAGTCTCAAAGCTTGTACACACAGGCTGATAATAGAAAA
>Ga0116227_10006575_pt1 | contig 23449 bp, 11 predicted proteins | sample S1TSphgellanicum_FD_89693 | JGI IMG/M metagenome (GOLD analysis project Ga0116227, IMG submission 89693) | Host-associated microbial communities from peat moss isolated from Minnesota, USA - S1T2_Fb - Sphagnum magellanicum MG | ecosystem: Host-associated > Plants > Peat moss > Unclassified...
GGGTGTGTGTTTTCTTTTTGGAGAAGAGAAACAAAAAAGGGGCCCCGGCAGACGCCCCCCCCCCCCCAAATAAAGAGCCCCCCCCCCCCCCCCCCCCCATTTTGAAATATTGTTTGTGAGGTCCTAGGGTCAAGTGCATAGCCAAGTGTGACTTATCTTCCCAATGTTTTGGTTGTCATCAGTAATATTTTCCATGGCATTTAGATTTTTCATTAAAAGTTGAATTGTCAATTGGTACATCTAAGGTAATAGGAATCAACAATTCCTTCAAAAACACATTTAGCTATCTTAACAAGTTGATGTGGCAAACTACAATTGGTTTCTCATTCCTTTTTCCATTGGTTGTGTCATTGCACCATGCTCTTAAACATTGGTTACAATATTTTTAATGTGTTTTTAGACGTACCTTAGATACTCATTAGATTCATTTCAAATATGTACAAATGCTAAATTACATGATAGATTAAAAATATTATTCTACTAACATACTTCTAACATCATTTTAGCTAAGCATTGAAAATCATGTGAAATAAAACATTGATCACAATTGATCAATTATAAATTTTACTATGATAGTACCACAATTTCTTTATGTTCATTGTGGCTTTTTTCAATGATTATAGTGAAAATCACATTCCATTAAGAACTAAAATAATTTCATGGTTTCAATGTATAGATTATGTCAAAATGAATTCACTCAAGAAGAATCATTGAGTCTATGTTGTTGATTGCTTCACGTCATCTCCTTAGAAAGTCAATAAAAAAATTTCAGCCTTTGTATGGGCTTTGAAAATGAGTTAGTTATCCACCTTGTAAAATCATTTCTCAAAGGAAACTTAAGCAACTATGCAATACAAGTTTTGATGTTGTGGTCATAAAACGCAAAAAAAACATTTTGTTTATCCACCAAACTCTAAATAAATGAATACACCTTCATTTATCCAACCAGAAATAACCATGGAAACAACTATGATGAAAAGAGAAACAACTTGATGAACAAAAAAGATCAGTAGACTTGGAGAAAATTCTTGAATAAGTAATTATCAGATTTGCAGTGGCCTACCTACAATCAAGCCATTTTGATTGTTGGCATTTGTTTTTTCCCCTTTTGTTTTCACTAAACACCAAAAACACAAAACCAGGCTAAATGGGGGTAATATGGAAGTGCAGTCAAGAGCGAACCACCACTAATTCATGGCACCTTGCTGCATGGTAAATTAGAGTGCACACTGAGGTGGGAATCTCCAACAGCAAGTAGGTTGTGCTGGTCATTTGCACACTAACATTTGTTGTGCACATTCTTCACCACTCTGCAAGGGTAATGGTTCAGGTATTGACTGCCTTCCAGTCCCCACTTCTAGTATTTGTTGAACGACATTTGGATTATTTAGTCTTTTGCAAACAATTTTCTCTTGAATCCTGTGGTGGGTGTTTGCCAGTCAACAAAAGTTTCTGGTTTAAGCTTCGTCACATTTGTTGCACATAGTCTTTTTTACTACAGCAAATGTGAGGAAGAACAAGAATCATTTACTTGCTTAAAGTGATTTAACTGCATTGTTGTGTCACTTCATTGTTGGAAAATTAAGGTCTGTAGCTGGACAATTGGTTGCATGGGTTTTATGTCCCTTGTAGAGAACCTTACATTCTGGCATGTGGAAGGTTATGTTCTCAATGTCGCTTGCTCCAATGTGTGATAACGGTGGTTGTGCATGTTAGTTGTTGGTGTATTCCTATGAGTTGCACTTGAGCATATATCTACACAATCAACTTTGCAGATTCAATTTGTGTAGCCCTGTTGATCATTTAGCCAATGTGTCAAGAATTATTTCTGTTGTCTGGGTTTTTTTCTTAATTTGTTCCTGTGAATGGATGAAATCCTTTGTGTTTTGTGTCCAATTGATGTGTCCAAAGGTTTAGGGTTTCTTAGAACCTTTGCAAACTTATCTTGGTCTTGTGTACTTTTTTGGTGCATGGAAATATTAAAATTATATGCATGGTAATGAACTTAGCAAATTGCAATTGAAGGTGACATAAGAAGCTATTTTGGTGGCAGGAATTGTTTTGGCTAATTTATGAATGGGAGTTAGACTTAATAAAATATTTTGCATCGTGAATTTTCTCCTTTAACAACCTTTGGCCTACAACTACTGAAAGGAAAGCTGTTGAATTATGATGTCCAGAGACGGAATGATTTTGATTACATATTGAAATCTTTAAGCCAAAAGCCAGGGGGGAAGTTGGTCAGTTGGTGAATGACTTTTGTGTGCTGCAGTCGAATAATTGTAATAATGAAAGGTGAACTTCATCATATTATCTTACATAAACATTCCACAATATAAAACAGACAACCATCATAATGTATAATCTTTGGACAAGAATAAACATCAACATTATTTTTCTCATTTGAAAATGTTATATGTTGACTCATAGTTCAATATTCAACATCAAATGAAGGTTAGATTATGTTGCATACAATTATGCTAAAACTATTGTCACAGCCTATGAAGGCTTACAACCAAAGCTTAAATAAGCCAAGTGATCATGCTGAATCCAAGCTTAGGGCTTCACAAAATTTAGAAAGGAGTGAAACCTTTGATTAACCTTTCAAAATCAAAAATAAATAATTTCAAGATTTACTACAAACATTCCCTGTTTTGAGTTTTAGGACCATTGAAAGACTTGGAACACAATTTGAAAAGGAAAATCATCTCCAAATCATATAGTTTCCTTAGACATAATCTTATAATTAATTGTAAAACATCAAGCTCTCATGTTCCAATATATCAAAGTGAATAATCCTCCATACACTTGTCCCATGGTGATGAAAAGCTGATGTAAGGCAAACAACCATGACATCACTCATTGTCTTTGCCCCATTGGGGAAGAGACCAATGGATTTTAATGTGGCCATTTTACAAAAAAGAAATGGGCCAGTAACATCAACAAAGGATTCCATATGAAATAATGATCTAAATTCGCCAAATTTTGAATTTGTTTTAAAAAAATCGCTAGATTTCTACTATAGGCCCTAGCAAGGTAGCCACAGTAAAGAGAGATTTTTGAAAAAAATCTACTATGAGATGTCATGTGTAGCCAATTGTGTTAAATTCTTGTCATTTATGATTGTTAAGCCATCAACATTCAAAAATTTTAAAAAAACACTGAGAGAAAGACTATGAAACCATGCTTTTTCTTGGAGTTCCACTTTTGTAGGGATAGTCACACATCTATCCATGAACTAAAGTACTTCCTGTTAGGATGTTAAGTCTACAACCAACATCAAGTACAGTAGTTTAAAAGCGTGTGTCCATAGTCTTGCAATGTGTGCAAGCCATAATGATTTTTCAATGGGCTGCTCCACTTGGTTGGGGTTCTTCGGCTCTTCCACACATTATAGCTAGTGCACCTTTTGTCACTAGTAGATTTGTGACAAATGACATCTTTTTTTGTTTTAAGTCGTCTTTGTTATCATTGATCGTCATTTCATAGCCATAAGTCCTATTTTCATAGAATGTTTTTTTAACTTTTTTTTGATTGTTTGCTTTCATTTTTATTTTTTGGGTTGTGTTTACTTGTGCTCTCATTTTCCTTGTACTTTTGATGGATGGGTTCCCATCCTTGATTTTTATATACATGATTTTTCTCTTTGTTTCAAAATATTTTGATTATAATGTTATAAGTTGTCCTTTTTAATTCAATCTCATGACTCAGATTTTACCAAATGTAAGGTGAGATTTTGAACAATGGATTCTTGTCACTTTGTAAAATGAATTTTTAATTTTAGAAAGGGGATTAGAATTTAAGAAAAACCTTTCAATGCAACAAGAACTTGTATCATCCTTTTATGATTTAACTTTGGGAAAAAGAAAAAAAAAGTTATGACCGAATTTCATTAAACCTTAGCATATTATCTAAGAAGGAAAAAAAAGAAGAAAACTAGAACCATCCAACACTTCTCATGAACTTTTTTCAAAAAAACTAGAAAAAAAATGATACATATGTTTGAATGTTTTAAATTATCAATGGGATTTTTTTTTCCTTTTTTACTACCTTTCACAAATCTAAAGTTGAAAACATAGTCAACTTTTTAAACAAAATTATTTTTTATTATTTAGTTAATTTAATTAGAGGATTTAATTAAATCTTTTGTGGTAGTACTAATATGACAACTTGACCTTAAATGGAAAAGAAAACCTATCTCATGGTATAAAATGGTAAATAAAAAACATGATTCACTTGCAAAACAATCCATACTTAAAAGCTTTTGTGTTCTAGATTCAACATTTAATAAAAGAAAACATGAGGTCAAAGAGTATGTTTAAAAATTTTGTAGGGTAAAACACTCCATCACCAAACACATGCCGATTACTAAACACTTATTCATATTTTTCTCATCTCTTTTCCATTTTAAGTGATTTAAAATGTTATGGGAGCTCTAACTCAAGCTCACAAATCCTCTTTGAACTCCAAACTCAAAAGAGTAAATATAGAATAACAATAAGAAAAATAAGTTTTTTCAAGTTATAGAAAATGTTTTTTTCTTTTATACCCCTCGAGTTAATTTCAAAGCTGATAACTTTCTCATTTCTTGTTCAATTTGAGTGATCTAAAGTACTGTAGGAGCGCCACCTTATGCTCTACAAATCATCTTTCAGTTCTAAAAGTTATAGAGCAACTTTCAATGACATTTTGGAGTGCTCAATAATAATCTTCCAAGTGTTTGGTGGTTATTAGTTTTCACCAATGAACCCCCCCTACTTGGGAGGACCACATTTGACTTTATTCTTCATCTTTTTCAAGAATTCAAATTGCTGTGGGTGCAGAAATAGTAGGGCTACAACTCTTCTTTGGAGATAAAATTCAAAGGAGCACTCTCCAAAAAGTCTGAACCTCTGAGACACTAAGTGTTTGGTGACTGGCCTGGTTACCCTGAAGAAAAACTTTAAAAATATATATTTAAAAAAAGTTGAACTTGATCACAATACAAAATGTCTTCATAGCCCACATTTTTGCAATTGTGGCCAAGGTCATGAATCACAAACTAAACCAAGCTGATAAGGAAGAGAAAGGTTTAACACATCATTTTTTTCTTCTACACTTATCAACATTTACCACCCGAATATTTTACTTTTATTTTTACCCAACAAATGTCACTTTTCCATGCAGTGATGCCCATTGGTTGAACTATACATATGGCGTGGCCATTGTGTGAAACACACCTTGTTTGTTTTCTTTTGTTTTGTTTGTCACAGTGAGATCTCCTAAACTGGGCGGGGGGTGGGCTCTCCTCATGTTCTTGGTATTTTTGAAAAGCTTTCAACAGGTAGGGGTGCACTAGATTGGTTTCATATCATTTCAACTTCCAATGTAAATGCCATTGAATATTGAATGATTTTTTCACTGAAAATTGAATTAAATCAAAACTACATATTTCAACGAAATTGCAGGTCGTCTTTGGTCTTGTTGAAAAGATCTTAATGGTTACAATTGAATGGAATGTATTTTTGTAAGTTGCAACATATATTGTAATTTTTGTCACTAAAAATTAAACACAAATTCAATATATGGAAAAAATTGGATTAAATTTCTGTTCACACTTTGGATCAGTGACACAGGTCACACACTAATATATAAAAATAAAAATACTCAAAGATGTGTATTAATATCAAGTCCAAGGGAATGAATCACTGTTCTTCTGGAGTTGCACTTATGTAAGGTTAGTGAAGCATATATAATAATAGTTAAGGCATGGTAACTCCCAGGGCAGAGACATTATGTGACTAAGACTCACCTGTCTGTTCTAAAACCTTACTGTCACATCCTTTCAGAATGTGTATGACCTTCCTTTAGCATGTCGATGCATGGCAGATCCACTTACTATAGTTGTGTAGTGACCTCATTGTGTGGGGGCATCTTATTGAACACTCTTCAAGCATATTTCATGTTCCTACATTTGGCATCATATAACTAAGGTTACTTCCCATGCAAACAAATTAGACTCCAAATCACAATCAATGATCTATTCATGAGCACACTTGGCCTCTTCAATTACACTACAATGGCACATGCCCTGACAAGAGGGGTTCCAGCTCAAAACCTGAAAGGACTCTGATGTCTTTTGCCCTTGTTCACGTCTCACATGTCTCAAGAACAAAGCTGTTCAAGAGACCTCATCATGCCAGGGCATTTTGCTGAACCTATCTCAAAATGCCCTTCACATTCCCACATTTTGGCATCGATCTCATAATCCCTACTACTATTAAAAAAAAATTCTAAGGATCATCTTCAATACACACTATAAAAAAGTTGTTGATTCCTTTTTGCATTTGAGTACTAGAGATTAGATATGATATAGGTGGGTGGTGTAGTATTGCCTTGAAGAAATTGGTGTCAGCCTCAAACCCTGCAAAATATTCTCTTATACACTTGGGGGATACTCTCTATGATTCTAAACAAAAGAGTGATACATGTAAATGCCTAGTCCTACATCAACATGTTTGCCTCAGATGCTGGTTTCACAAAGACGATGCAAGGTGTAATCATTGAATAAATAAATAAAAGCCAGGACATACAAATATGATGCTGACAATTTGCTATAGCCTAATATCTACTCACAGAGGCACAATTGTCTCTCAAGGGTGTGGTTAGTATCCCGCTGAATGATGGAAGGAAAAGTTCACCAAAAACAAATGAGGAACCTCCAAGATTGTCATTGTTTCATAATTTTGCACTTGCCCATGGATTGAAGATGATATGATGATGGTCATATGTTTCATGTTGTTTCATATCCATGTGAACACACAACAATTATATTGCATATGATTGGTAATTAGTAATTATACTATAAAACTTGACACCATTATCCATCAAAATCTCTTGGGGGTAAAATGCCTAAAGCTAGGTCATCCAACAATTGCAGGTGCACCACAATTCTAGTAAGCAGAGTTCAAATCAGAGTAGTGTGCATGACACACACCACTTGCATATCTCTTAACTGGAAGGTCTTGTATGAACTATCAATGAATTTATGCTTCCAGAGATTTAATTGTTTTGCAAAAAGGTGTGGTGCTTTCTTATCATTTGTTAGTCTCTCTAGTAATCCAGTTCGCTTAAAATTATTTTTTTCATCCATGACCTACCCCCTTTTCTGCAAAGGTTGCCAGTTGAGGACACAGTATTTGTTGAGGCTCAATGATCTGTAGGATAAAGCCATAGGGTGGGGACATTTGCAAAATAAGAGGCCTAGGATGATGAGGCAATAGCCAAGTCTGGCCCAACATTGTGGGGATGTGCCCCACCTGTGGGCTTTACCTCTAGTAGACCACAAGGCTGAAAATTATCACGAACCTAAACATAGGATACTAGGTGTAGGAGGGAGAGTTCTTATGTCTACTTATAGGCCTAAGATCTGTCCCACTCTTAAGGAGTAGGTGTAACGTCCCTCTTCGTTTGTAAGAAGAGTTGTTCACAAATATAAGATGGCCTCCACGTACACTAGGAATTTTTTCTGAGTACTCTATCCACTTTTCAAGGTCCATACTAGTGTTGTGTTATTCTTTAACACATAGCCAATTCTCTGCCAGTTCTTTGTCCGGTTATATATACACTTAACTCACGGTTCTCAAAGTAATTGGCATTTGTTCAGAACTGTTGGTTCTCAAAAAATTTGACATTTGTTCATCAGGAAGGCGAATCAGATAGAAAGGACGAGGAGGATGGGCAGGATGAAGATGAAGCTCAGGAGGGTCCAGTAGAGGCTCCAGAAGAATGCTTGCTTACAATTCCGGGGGCCATTGCCCATTTGGTTGACGATCAAGAGAGTCCTCTCTTGGCAACAGGAATTTTCTCCATCGCCCGCATCATCCAGAAAGGAAGCGGAATTGTGATTCTGGCGCATGTGGGCGACAGTTTGCACTGGCCTGTGACCAAAGACACTCCCACCGTGAAGCTGGATCCCACCCATTACTTCTTCTCTCTTCCCATTCTCGCATCTGTCGATGAAGCCGCCGACGATGATGACGATGGCCACAACAAAGAGGTACCCATTGCCTCCCTCTCTCCCTCCAGGACTCCGAAGATCCTCCCCTATAGGAACCGGTGGGCAAGTATCGGGTATGAGGGTCCTGAACCGACGGTTCTCAAAGATCCAAAGATCTGACTTCGTAAATCGCAGTCCAATTGAAAAAAACTGACCTTTTTTCTCCAGTTCTATAAACATTGTTCTCCAAAAAATTCGAAGAACTCGCTGATTATTTTTCGATGTTTTCAAAAAACGTACCGATTCTAGCCAACTGATGGTTTTTCGCCGGTTCTTTTAGGAAATGTTGTGGTCCTTTGAACACACTCTCTCTCTAGCTACTGTCCGTTCGGAGTCAGGGGAAGCTTCATTCTTCTTTTAATATATATAGTGTGAACCCTGTGCATAATGCACAGGTGTGTTATTTCAACAATGTTTGGTTAATGTTTTTGGTTTTTTAAAAAAACTTTATTTTTCAAACAACCGTTGGTCCCCCCCTTCGCCTCGATCCTTCGCATTTCCCACTCTGGTTCTTTACCTCGTCGACCCCCCCTCACCCGATCCTTCGCATTTTCCACTTCGATTCTTTAACACGTTGAGGCCCCCCAGTCGGTCCTTCGCATTTCCCACTTCGGTTCTTTAACCTGTCGAGCCCCCTCGGCCGGTCCTTCACATTTCCCACTTCGGTTCTTTAACCCATTGAACCCCCCTGGCCGGTCCTTCACATTTCCCACTCCAGTTCTTTACCTCGTCGACCCCCCTCGCTCGGTCTTTCGCATTTCCCACTCCGGTTCTTTAACCCATTGAGCCCCCCCGGCCGGTCCTTTGCATTTCCCACTCCGATTCTTTAACTTGTTGATCCCCCCCGGCCGATCCTTCACATTTTTCACTCCGGTTCTTTAACCCGTCGATCCGCTCCGGTCGGTCCTTCACATTTCCCACTCCGGTTCTTTAACCCGTCGATCCCCCCCGCCCGATCCTTCACATTTCCCACTCCAGTTCTTTAACCTTTTGGCTCTGGTTCTTGAGAACTCAACATGAACAAAAGAATCGTCGGTTCCTTTCATTTCAACCACCTTGCCGAGGTGATGGTTTTTGTGGAAGAACTGTCACTTCGTTGGCTAGTTCTTTGACTTTGTTATTATTTTGAGGCCCATAACTATGTACCAAGACTACCTTAATTGTTCGTGGCCAACCGATGGTTCTTCGCCGGTTCTTTTAGGAAATGTTGTGATCCTTTGAACACACACACTCTCTCTCTCTAGCCACTGTCCGTCCGGAGTCAGGGGAAGCTTCATTCTTCTTTTAATATATATAAGGGGAAGCTTCATTCTTCTTTTAATATACATAATAATCCCCATTTAGCCTGCTTTTGTGTTTTTGGTGTTCAGTGAAAACAAAAGTGGAAAAAACAAATGCCAACAATCAAAGTGGCTTGAGTGTAGGTCGGCCACTGCAAATCTGACAATTTCTTATTCAAGAATTTTCCCCAAGTCTACTGATCTTCTCTGTTCATCAAGCTGTTTCTCTTTGCATCATGGCTGCTTCGATGCGTTGAACAGTTGCTGAGATCAGGTTCTTCACAGTAGCGACGCTTTCCGGTGAGACTCTCGCTGATGGAATTGTTGCCGTGAGGATTTGGAATGCTACGGTCAGTACCGACCCATGGCCGGTCCTGCGCGGGCTGTCAGACGTTACGTGAGCGCCACCAGTGCCGTGCGATGCCGTTGTCGCGTTCCTATTCTCTGGTCCGTCACGTAGAATGGCAAAACCCACGGGAAGGAGCGGGACGTGAGCCGGATCCCCACGTCGCATTATGAGATCCATGGCTGGAATGTTGACAGGTACGTAGATGACCAGAGAGCCTAACACATCTCTGTAGCTCTCTTGAAGGATGTACAGGTTGCTTTGGTTGGAGTAAAGATGATTCACGCCCAAGAGTGATACACTGTTGCCTGGGTCTTGTCCTTTCGCAATGTGGGCCATTTCGGCTACCAAAGCACCGTTGGAGAGAATGTCCCACTCGCTTCGTAGACTCTCATCCCGCAAGAATTCGAACACTCGCTGGGGTAACACTGGCAGCCATAGGGACGTCGCCGCGCTTACGACGGTTCCATGAGGCTCTCCCAGGTTGTCAATACTGTTGCGTGTCATCACGCGTACGTCGTCATTTTCGCCGCTATTTGCGAGAGTTGTCCAAGAATGCGCCGTACAAGCGCTTACCGCTGCGCAGAAGTTGTTGGTCATGCGCTGTGCTAGCTTTAGCATACTACGACGCCCATCGGCAGTCGGTACCCCTGCCAAATCTGTCGAGGGTATGCTAGTGGCCAGTCGACTTGCAGCCAAGCGCTCGCATTGACGCTGTAAAGTGGCTATCCATCTCTGTGCCCCGAAAGCCATCCCGCTGTTCACCAGGTCTCTATAATTGTAGTGCACACCTCGGTCGTCGTATTCCATGTGCTCCACTGCAGTCACCTTGCAGTAGCCATTCGAGGTCTCTTGTATGAGCATTCCTGAAGGCCGGCGACGGCAGCGCATCAGACACGGTGGTGGGTTGTCGCGGATGCTATCGAGAGATACGTCCACCACCGCCCATACTCCCTCGGCGTGCTGCTTGCAGTAGCGAAGGAAATAGATCTCGCGAGTGGGTACCAAGGGGGATAGAACTTGAAGTTCGGCATACATGAGCTGCAATGCGCCATGGCGATTGCCGTTGACGCCGGTGGACAGGACGTCTACCGTAAGAGCTCGCGAAACCATGCACGGGAACATCTCCATCCATTGGCACGAGTCCATAAGCGCTTCAACCAAGTTGACTGCATCGCTCATCACCAGGCCTGTCTCTCGGGTGGCCTCTGTCTTCAAACCGTGGGGTCGAAGGCCGATACTTCGGGGAGACTGGAGGGTATACTCCTCGTAGTTCAGCTGCTCCTTGTCGCCGCTGTCAGCTGGCATCCACAAAGGTTGACCAACCTGCGCCATGCGCATGAGCTCTTCCATGGCCATGACGGCCAAGTCCACCACCAACGGCTTCTCGGTTTCAGATAGCCCGCCGGGACGCGTGGCAACGTCCACAACAGAGGGGTTGTGCACAATGTCCATGTCGCCAGGAGTGGGATGCGATCCAAAGCTGCTGCCCGCCACTTGGGGATCGAGAGACGAGCTGGGGAGTGAGAGGGGGGCGATGGGGGCAGTGCTCGTGGGTACGTATGGATCTGGGATAGATCGACTGAAGTACTTGGCATCCAAGGCGGAAACACTCTCTAGCTCCTCCTTCGAGCGACCATTCTCGATGCGCAGCTGCTGCTCGTGCAACGACATTTCACCCAAGGTTGAAGGACCTCCGCAATGCTGACAAGTCGCGTTTTTCAGCGCTTCACGCATGAGAATATTCTCAGACCGCAGCTTATCATTTTCCTGCCGCAGCAACGTTTTGTCAGCTCGCTCCGTTTGCGCCTTCATCTGCGTGCGTCGACTTTGAAACCAGAACTTCACCTGACGGGGCTGTAAACCCAACTCTGCACTCAGACGCTGCCGCTGCTTCTCATCAGGGTGGGGACATTCTTTGAACATAGTTTCCATTTCTTAAATCTGACGTGGTGTGTGCCTATGATAAGATCTCTTCGACTGGCGTGGGGGGTGCTCCGGGTCCTGGTGACCATCGCAAATGAGAACATTCTCCGCCCGCAGCTTCTCATCATTCTCGTGAGGCACCAATGGAGTTTCATCTTCCTCCGTATGCGTGCGTCGCTTTTGAAACCAGGACTTCACCTGAGACTTATAGGCATCCAGAACCCTTGACCAGCCTCGCTTTCCATATGGAGAAGCCAAGCTCCCTGCAAAGATATCGAACCCATGATCTTTTGCAACAATGGCACTTGCTTTTCTCCTTTTGACCGTCTAATAAAAGAGAAAAATTACATCAAGTGCGCGGTCACAAAGAGAAAGAACAGAAGAGAATTAAAGCGCGGCGAGCTCTAAAAGGTTGCAAACCAGATGAGAAAACCAACGAGCATGAAAGGCGTTTCACATTACCAGTCGTGAATGGAGCTACACAAGAAGTTGCAGCTGGGCGCGGTGCAAAGAAAATGCACATACACGAGGCACAAGTCTCGTGGCCAACCTCAATCACGAACATGGTTCGCTTGGAGGATGGACAACGATCGACTCGTCCGGACATTGAAAACTTTTGCTGCTGAGGAGAGCACGGCATCATCAACGAGGACGAAAACGGACATTTGAGAAAACACAATCGAGCGATTCTCCGAGGGGCTCTGTGAGCATACAAAATGTGAAATCACAAGCACGTCGCTGAGATGCCATGGAAATTCATCTTGACTTTATATTCTCAAAAAAACACTCGTGAGACTCGTGATGTATGTCGCGCACGCAATGCCGAAACACATCAAACCCCAAGTAAGCCAGTCGAGGCGCACACTGAAAACTTATTTACAAGGCCGGGACAAACCAGTGCATGTCGTTCCGGAAACTTATGCGTCTTATTAGAGCGTCTCCAGAGGAAGATGTTTTTTTCCTTCAATTTTGTGAGGTAGGTGGTCTGGCGATCATCCTCAAGGAGACCTAGTCAAATTTGGCTACATGTCAGAGAGGAAAATTGAATTTAGGAATCCTCGTATATTTTGGTGACATGCTCGAACATTGAACTTTTTTTTCCCAAATTTGTGAGGTTGGAAAACTGGCCAATGATGCACAAGAGATCAGATTTGTAGTCAAAATTACACTGAAAAAAACAGAAATGTCCAAAACATTTGCAGTGGTGCAAAAATTCGCCAAAAGAAGAAATATGGAAATTTTCCAAAACAACCTGAAAATCTGGCAACTTTGGGCCATTTTTTCCCCCAAAAAATCCTCTTAATGAGCATGGCTAAATTTTCATTTTGTTGCCAGGATGCAAATTTTGGCTATAAAACGGTGCTCCACCCATATCAGTGACATGGCATGTTGAGATTATTTTGGATGAAGTTCAGTCTCCACTTCCGCCTTCAAATAGTGTGCACTCTTCTGTTGTTTTCTCTCAGCAATGAATTCTTTCATTTGTGCAAAAGAAAAAAAAAGAAAAAGTGTGCCCTCACTTTGAGCCTGTAAATACGCCCAGAATATTGTTGCTCTGGGTAGTGGATGTGAAGTTCCTCCTCATACAGATTGGATTGTGAGGCTGAAAGTTGAATGTGGCATGTGTTGCAAAGGTAATGCTTTGAGCATTGTTAGGCTCATGTCCAAGTTAGTTCCCACTTTTTTTCTTTCTTGTTCTTTTTTTTTCTCTCTCTCTCTATCTCATTGTTTGTTTTCGTTTTTTCTTTGGGTTGTGTCTACTTCTTCTCTCATTTGCCTTGTACTTTTGATGGATGGGTTCCATCCTTGGTTTTAATGTACAGGGTTTTTCTTCGACTTGCAGGATCTCCACTCCAGAGACCAATTCACAGCAGCCAAGTTCCAGACTTTCTTCACTGGAGAAAATTCGCCAAAAAGATAATTAAAAAATTAAAAACTCTAAAATGAAATAATTTTGGAGGTTTTCAATCACCAGAAGTCAGGAAAAAAAGTCAAAATTGTCAGATTTCTAAAGTTGGTTTTCAGTGTGTAGGCAAAAATATAAAAGAATGACTAAAAATTTGTAGTTCATATCTGAATTAAAGCCAGATTTGGCTAAATCCTCCTTGGGATGATCGCCACTTTTCCTGCATAATTTTTATCCATGATAGCCACTTTGGCTCCAAAGAAAAAAAACCCTAAAAGCACCCTCCTATGAGTCAACAACCATGGATACAGATCTTACCTATACAGTTGTTTATTACAAATTTTAGTGCATCTTTTTTCACACCTCTGACTGCAGAATCGCCTGCAGAGCGATTTTGATAATCATTCGGCAAATCAAAACGTGGGTAGCGTTCAAAAATTTGTACAAAATAATAATCCCACTTGCATCCAGGGTATGGGCATTTACCCAGGAAAAGCTGTCAGAGGAAAGTTCCGACTGTAGGGCCATCCATGTAGATAGTTGTGTAGTAGCCACTGATTGTCGCGAGGCGAGGCGCTAAACACCCCCTCACCAGCTCTGTCCGGCGCTGGTTTAGCTTGTCTTTTTGCACACCTTTTTTGGCCTTGCACATTTTCAATGTTCTTCAGTTCTTCAAAAAAATGGCAAACGAATGCTGTTCTTTATTGCAAATGTTCTGGGTACAATTTTGGGCATAGCAGGGCGCAAGTATTCAACCCATGGACTCGACTATTGGCAATAACCAGCTCGATCTCACCGGTTACCAGATGCAACCAATTTGAAGAAACAGATTCTATCAAGTCAGTGGACAAAGAAGGCACACCTTAGAGCATGGGACCAGTGGCGTGAGAGGAAAATAATGACATTAGCATGTGTGGCAAAAAAAATACTGTTCATGTTGGCAAGGCCAGGATTATCAATTTTAACCCCTTGCAGCCAGGCACTGTTGTGCTGCCATGTATACTAAGCTGCCTTCAAAATCGGTTAGGAAGCTCAAACCCCACATCAACTCAAGTGGGGTTCATCCACAAGTGAGTCATAAAGCTATTTAAGAAATTTCCTACATACCTTATATTATGATGGGTGAAGCCAAGGTGTTGGGGACATTCCCAGAATGTGGCCCCACGTTTTGGCGATGTCCCCTACCCTGGGACTTTACCTTACAAAAAGTGGCCTCCTATGAATGGTGGTTCTTGGTAAATGCTACATTGATGTGGACACTTGTGGAAAGGCCTGCATAGACTCAAGGGAAGGTGTTCTTGCTATGAGGTCCTAGGGTTCTCTTGCCTTCACAAATTGTTTTCCTGGGAAAGGGAATTGGATACATCCAAATTTGACTCAGAGGATAATGATGGAAATTACAGAATTCAACTTGCCAAAAATGAAAAATGAACAAAAATAAACAAAAATGAAGGATGAAAATATGTTATGAATGATGTTTCAATAAACACAAGTAGCACTCTACGGGTTTTATCCATTATTGGATTATTGGAACAATTCCTTATGTAGCAAAACCAAACCCCTAGAAATATTGTTATAGTCTCAAATTCCAATCAGTTTCCAAAGTAACTCAGTATATAAGAGGAAAGAGGTACCAAACATAATTGGTGGCAAATCGTAAAAGGAGGAAATCAAAACTATGTGGAGGTTTTGTTGCTGCTTTTTCAGTCATACCACATTGGATAACAGTGCCCAACTATGGTGATGTAATGATACCACTAGACATGCTACAAACAAAGTAAGCTTGATGTAGTGATTGGCAAGAGAGACAACCCACATCACATATAGTCCGTGCAAGAACAAACACCATCCTCAAAGTGATGAAAGCAATTGGCTTTCCTCACCACAATTGCTTTCCTAGCTATTTTTCGAAATGAACTTTGTGGAAGTGTGGCAATCTTCACAGACCTGCACAATTTTTATTATTCAAAGTGGAGTACTAGGAACTATGTTGATGAACCCAAATGCAATAGCCAGTTTCTTGCTATGGTGACACAAATGAGACACCTTTTCTTCTTCTTCCACATCATGCAACAAAAAACCTGATATAAGGCATATACACTACATCATGCATGAGCCATGATAAGAAGCTCTTCAGTTCTGCAGAGACGTCAATCATTCAAGGGCCTTGATCGTCTACTACAAATGCAGGCATCTCATTATTCAGTTTAATCCAGGTGCAACCCAACTGTTTCTTCACACTTCTGTTTTTCCTTTATCTACCATTCAACATTCTCATGCAGACATCTGTGGCCAGCAGCAACATAGCTATTTGATAGCAGCACATAGCCAGCATGATTTCAAGCTTCAATTCAAGAACTTTTTTAGCAACACAATATCCCATCTCAACATAACTGTGACTTTTTCTGTAAGTGCAAAACAAAGCTGTCTATGCAGCCACATATGACTTAAAAGGCATTGCCTTGATCATATTTTTGCCTTCTGTAGATAGTCAGCATGGTCAAGAACATCAACCATGCATGACTATCTACAAAAGGCAAACACCCACCACCAAATCCATGAGTAAAAATGTTCCTCACTTCAACCTCCATCTCCAAATCCAAGTGCATCTTATGAGTTCACTAATTATGAGGTCAATGAATCTCATATAATAAAAAGGTCAATAGCTTATATTAGTGGAATAGTACATAACAATTTCAACTTTATGCAACCTTTTCACCTGAATACATATTGTAGCATGTCTACATTACTCCATACATAATACTACAGAAAATGGTTGCAACACAAGAGTAACTGCAGTTGCTCAAGAAACACCCTTATTCTAAGTACTATCCGCTTGAAGTGTTCTCTCTTCTCCTTTCCAAAAGCTTCATCATTGCTTGGAATTGTAGTTTGCAACTACATCTCATCTTGGTTGGTTTCTGAGTCATTGAAATCATGAACATCATTCCACTTTCTATCATAATAATAATTGAGCAATAGATTATGTAAGATTACACAAGCCCGCACCCATAACACAACTCGAATGCGGTCATGTCTTGTTAGAAGTTGCATTTGCAACCTCAAAAGCTTTGGAAGCAACCCTTGAGCATGCCAATGCAATGCTCTATTTTTATTCAAACTGAAGCAAGGTAGGTGTTGAATAATAGGTTGGTGGGTAGGCTTTCTAATATTGCATAGAATTTCACACATTACATGGGACACGATGACTTTTTGTTTTGATATATGAAGGTAATGCCAATCCCACAACCCTTCCAAGGGGGATTTGCCACCTTGATGCATGTATTATTTTTTTTGTTGTCTTCATAGTGAAGATTTCCTTTAGTGAATGTAGGTAATGCAACATGGGGTTATAATGAAAATCCTAGATTCAGGTATTGCCAATGAGTTTAGTTCATAACAAGGAAACGTGTTTTTGGATGAAAGTAATGCGATATCAACATGTTTACAAATATGATGAGAATATTGTTTTGTTGGTGTATATAGTGAGTAATCATAATCAAATGTGTAGGAATTGCATTCATCCAATCGTATTGGATATTGATGATGTAGGCATTGTAGTTTTTTGGACTTTTTCGTAATCGTAAACTTAAGTGATGGAGGGGCAAGTCTTTGCAAGACCCACATATTAAAACCTTTACATAAATGAAATATAATTGGTAGTAGAAATTATATGAGAATTGTAAGAATTTGGTTTCAATTCCAATGGGGCCTACTCTTATCATGAAAGTATTGCAAAATTTGGGTCCATTGTCATCCAAGCTCCATCACAACATGATTAGTCCATTGTATTGAATACCTTCATTTTTGTTTATGCAAACATTGTGGCAAGAAATATTTTTTAAAAGAAAAACTAAAAGAAATTGTGTACTACTTGCATTTGAAGTATAAAATGTAAGCTAGATTTTTTCCATGTTTCACACAATACCCAAATTTTTGGCATAAAATATGCATATTTCATGATGAACAAAAAATGACATAGATAGTTTGAATTTTTTTTTAATTAGAAGAAAACTAAAATAAAAAATTTGATTGTGAAAAAAAGAAAAAATCATTTCAAAAATGATTTTTAAAAAAAATTAAACAAGAAATAAAAGTACAAGAAACATAAGAAAAATCAAGGAAAAAAAGGAAAAACCAATAAAATTTTAGAACAAGATATAAAAGTATAAGAAATTTAAAAAATAATCTTTCAAGAAAAAGGAATTTAAGAAAAAAAACTTTCATTTTGGTAAAAAATGGCATTGTTTTCATAGGTGGGTATTCCATGGTGGGATTAAATCTTTAATTACTTTTAATAATTCACATACAATAGTAAAAAACATGTCGTTTACAACTAGTCACTACACAACTACGTGCAATTAGGTGTCATTTGCAACTACATTGGTTGTGTGTGTAATTACAAAATTGACACTATATAATTTTGGGCCATACAATTGTCTATGCAATCAACATACAACTACTATTGTACAAAATGGACACACGTCATAAAAATCATGACCTAAGCTAATACATTCCTATGTTAATATACTAAATATATTTACCTAAATTATGTATAATAGTCTTATAATTTTAAAGCTAAACTCAACTCATGTTAACTAGGGTTACCCAAGGCAAAACATTGGCTAAACCTAGGTTAAATTCACATTAATCAAGGTTAAATTAGCCATGATTACATTAACATTGGTTAAATTAACTATGAGATTAAACTAACTTTGGTTAAATTAACCGTGGTTAAACTATTTTTGGCTAAATTAATTATGAAATTAAATTAACTTTGGCTAAATTAATTAACCATGGCAAAACTAACTATGAGGTTAAATAACTTTGGCTAAATCAACTATGGTAAAAATAACTATGAACCTAATTAACTTTGGTTAAACTAAGCATAACAAAACTAATTATGAGGCTAAATTAAATTTGGCTAAACTAATCATGGGTAAATTAACTTTTGTCAAACTAATGTTCATTAAATTAAGTTTGGTTAAATTAATTATAGCTAAACTAACATAAAAACTAAATTAATTAGGAAGCTAAATTAAACTAATAATGATTAAACTAACATGACTAAATTCAACATGGCTAAATTAATTAATAATTTAACCTTGTAATTAATTTAACTATGGTTAGTCAACCCAAAATCAATCTACCATTTTAAATTTAACTTCTTAATTATTTTATAAAAAAAAAGTTTATCCATCATTACTTTACTACTATAATTAATTTAGTCATGGTTAATTTAACAAAATTTACTTTAGCCAAAATTTATTTATCCATGTGGTTAATTTAATCAAAATTAATTTACCCCCCAAAAAATTATTATATTATTAATCATTATAATCAATCAGATATAATGATTTAAAATATTATAATTATTAATAATATTACTTAATAATGATTTGACTATTATTATTCAATTTTTATTATTGTGAATAATAAAATTATAGTATCATTGATTATTAATAAATAATAAAATTAATTTTCATATTAATTATTTTATCATAATAATTTTATTATTTATCAATTGTATTATTTAATAGATATTATTTCTATTTTATTATAATATTTTTAATTATGGTAATATATTTATGGTTAATAACCTACATTAATTTGCTTATAAGTACCTTAGCCTAAGTCAGTTTCTAACCTAATGTATCTTTTAATTAAATTTAAATAACATAATTATTATTATTTTATTATAATTATAAATACTTATTAACTAATAATAATATTATCATAATATTTTATTATTACTAAATATTAAGTTTTAATGTTTATAATATAATTAATTTACCTAGTAGATAAACTAGGTTAATATGGTTATTTGCATGTAGGTTGCAATTATATTGGTTGCAATCGCAATTGAATTTTTCTCCCATATTTTTTTCCATGGATTTCAACTGTGCACACCAAATAAATAAATGCATTTGATTTGTTCACAAACCAAGTACCAAATGCCATTTTGGATAGGCCAATGAAAGATGCTCAACTATAAAAGGTAAACTCGAAAACAAAATTGGATTTTTAAAAACCTACCTACCTATAACAACCCACCTACCTCCTTCCCTATGTATGACCTAATTACCTACTTACCCAATTATGACCTACCTATTTAATTAATTGAAAAAAATAATGAATGGGCTTTTGAAATTGCCATGTGTCACCACATAATTGGCCTTCAAAAAATCATTAGAGAAATCGTGTCTGTCGAAACCACACTACTTTGCAACTAAAACTCAAAAAACAACTCGTATACAACTATTATACAACTATCCTTTAGATATTACAACTACTATGCAACTATCCCTTTAGAAATACGATGTATTTATAAAAAAATTCCATGTAAGAAAATTAGTTAGTTGTATTATAATTACAAGTGAGTTGAAAATGGGTTTTTTCATACAATAATTTATATACATCATACAAACATATGTAGTCAACCTTGTTTGATTTTTTAAAGAGTTACATTTTAATTGCATGTGGTAACTATTTTAAAATTATTATAAACATGTCATTAAAACAACAACTATGTTGCAACTAGTGTATAATGTACATACATGTGATTACACCACATGTTCACATCTACACATTCATTATGGGATACATTTGCAACTAGTTTTCAATAATGATTTTTATTGATACGATTAGTATGACCACTAGTGCGGTAGTACTAAAACACTACTATTCAACTATGTTATGACTATAAAACAACTAATTATAATTAATAATGATACATATTCATTACTTATTTATATCTTCATCATATGTGTTTCATTTTGAACGATCTAAAATGTTCTAGAAGCGTTACCTCAAGTTCTTCAAATCATCGTTGAAATGCAAAGGAAAATGAACAATGAAAAAATAACAAGAGGAGAAATAAGCTTTCCAATTTACAAAACATATTTTTTTTCTTTTTCTTTCTTTAGCCCTTCCTATTTTGAAACCTCATAACTATATTATTTCTTATTCATTTTAAACTATTTAAAGTGTTATAGAAGTGTTATAGGAGTGCCACCTAAAATTCTACAAATTATTTTTGAACTCTAACAACAACAAAACAACATATAAGGAATTTTATGTTTGGGAATTGGCCTTTGTAACATTTAGTGGTTTGTTTTTTGAAATTTTCACCCCTCTATTTTGAGAGGCCATAACTTTCTCAATTCTATTATATTTTTGACAATTTTTAATGTACTAGTTGTGCCGACAAAAGAGGTTCAAGTTTTGTTTAAACACCAAAAACAGTGGAGCCCTCCCCTTGGATTTAGCTTGCTTTGAGTGCTTAAATGTTATAGTTGTAACTCAATTACAACTAATGAACAACTAAAAGATTTAACCCATATGTTTTGTTTTTGAATCTTATGTTATAAACTATATAAAAAAGGTTTTTCCTCTTATGTTTTCACATTAAAATACATGTGCCATTTTGGGACGAGTTGAAATTTTTTTAACTCAAACGCAAAACATAAAATTAAAAAAAACATTCATGGCTATTTTTTAATGGACTTAGTTTTGTGTTTTCCTACCTACTTACTTACCTACCTATGGTTATGTATGACCTACCTAGCTATTAAAATAAATATTCATACATATATATATATCCAAAATATAATTGATATGCCATGTTGCAATTTTTTTATTGTGCCATGTGTCGCAATTTCACATCATCATTAATAATCATAATGGAAGATGTAGATCAATATTTTGATTTTTTTAAATGTCCAAATTTTTTCAAAATGCCACATGTTAAATTTTAATAGATGGATGATGATTAATGACATTAACATAACATCATGGGTGTAGTTATAATGGAGTTCAATAGTAGTTGGAAATGAATTGTTTTGACTAAATTGTAATTGAATTACAATGAGTTGCACCATATATATAATGAGTTATAACTTTGCAACTCATGCGACTTGTTCATTAGAACTCATAGTGTATAAATACAGTGAATTGCAAGGTTAGTTACAAAACACCTTTTTTTCTCATAATGAGTGGACATTTGTCAAAATCCAATTCACATTTTATTGGATGGCCAAGAATATTATTAATTTATTAATAATGATGAATATTGAAATAATGTTTAAATGCCATGTGTCGCCATATAATTGAACTTCACAAATGAACATGTGTCACCATGGGCAACCCTTGTAGAATAATGTAAATGTATAAAATATAAAATCATACCATATATATTGTTCATATACATATTGTTGTATGCAACTTCTAATCATGCGCAACTTGTTTTATGTAACTATGGGGTCTAGTAGCTGCATGTGTTGCATGCAACTGAAAATTAGTTGCATACAACAATTGCAAAATGACAATTTTCTTCTAGTGATTGTAGGTAATACCTTCACGTTGCCCATATGATAATTGTTCGTTTTGGGAATCCTAAACCATTATAAACATGATGTTAATTTAAAGTTGACATGAATATTTTAATGCCCAAAACCTAAACCTTCAACCTCTATATATGTAAATTCAACCCCCCTTTAAAACCCATATGTTTTACATTAGCTTTCTTATGATTTAAATGGTTGAATTAGATAATTGTTGATAATACAACCCAAAAATAAATAAATTCCTACCTCCTTAATTATTTGTTCTAACTAAAATCAACATTATTTTTTATGTCTTTGATTTATATATTAAACCTCGTTTTACACCTTGTGGATTCCAATATTATTTATTTTCCCTTTAAAGGAATAGAGGTTTGATTAAGAAATAAAAAGGTTTTGCTAATAAGTATAGGTTTAGCCCAAAAAAAGATAGATTTTGCCAATAGTTAAATGTTTAACCAAAAAATGACATAGGTTTTGCTAAAAGTTATAAATTTGACCAAAAAAATATTTAAGTTTTGCCCCAAAAAAAAAGTTTAGCCAAGAAGAGATATGGGTTTTGCCAACAAAAAAGTTTAATTAAGAAGAAATATAGGTTTTACCAAGAGTCAAAATTTTAGGCCAATAATAGATATAAGTTTCCCAAGAGAAAAAAATTTAGCCAAAAAGAAATATAGGTTTTTCCAAGAAAGAAAAGTTTAACTAAAAAAAATCATAAGTTTTGTCGAGACAAAAAAGTTTAGTCAATAAAAAATATAGGTTTTGCCAAGTCAAAAAAGTTTAACCAAAAATAAATACAAATTTTGCCAAAAAAGGATATAAATTTTACCAAGAATTAGAAGTTTAACCAAAAATAGATATAGGTTTTGCCAAGAAAGAAAAGTTTAACAAAGAAGAAATATAGGTTTTGCTAAAAGAGGAAAGTTTAACCAAAAAGAAATATTGGTTTTGCTAAGAGAAAAATGTTTTGCCAATAAGATATGTAGGTTAGAAGATTAACCATGAATAGATATACGTTTTGCCAAGAGAGAAAAGTTTAGCCAAGAAGAAACATAAGTTTTGCCAAGAGATAAAATTTTAGCCAATAAAAGATAAGGGTCCCTCCTAGACTGAGGTGTGTTTTCAGCCTAGACAGCAAGCAAGCCCAGTCCGTTTGCGTGCTTTACAGCTTGCCAGGAAAGACAAAGGTAGAACAACATCTAGCAATTGTTGACCATTTTTTCGAAACACCTACCTTGAAGTCTGAGAAAAACCAGAAGGCACAAAATGACAACGAAGACAAGCTCAACACGCTCCTTGAACATGCTCAAAAGAAGATCGAAGCACAAATTGCACAATCGCAATAGATCTTTGAGCAGGTCACCAACAAATTCCTGGAACGTATCACAGCAGCCCAACAGTTAGCCCCTACTACCAATCATGACAATGAGGTGACAAAACAACTTGTTAAGGAGGTGGTGGAGGAGTCAGGGGGAAAGTGGGTGGATGTTGTGAAGAAAATGGGCAAACAGATGGATAACTTTGTCAGCCAAGGTGAGGCCAGGGAATGCGCCACACGCTCCTGCAATGCACGTATCATACGATTTGACGAAACAGAAGGTGAAACAACAC
>Ga0116227_10006576_pt1 | contig 23449 bp, 13 predicted proteins | sample S1TSphgellanicum_FD_89693 | JGI IMG/M metagenome (GOLD analysis project Ga0116227, IMG submission 89693) | Host-associated microbial communities from peat moss isolated from Minnesota, USA - S1T2_Fb - Sphagnum magellanicum MG | ecosystem: Host-associated > Plants > Peat moss > Unclassified...
AGGGGGGGGGGGGGGGGGCATTACTATTACCTTTATGAATAATCTATTAGGACATCCTTTTATCCATGTAGCCAATAAAATGAGAGAAATGAGCCCCAAAAATGACCAATTTTCATTAACTCATGATGTAAGGTCATGCTTTGTACACACACACAGAGGAAGGCCCATACGCCCCCGATGGCAGTTCCAATTCCATAAGTTGCGGGTTGCGCCAGCCTCAGGTTAATGCGGGACATTAGCAGCCGAGCCCATGAACCGTCCAACTACCTTCTTCTTGGGCATGGGTGGGCTTACCCGACACCAAATTATCCAACACACAGACAGACACACCCATTCCTATTAAATGAATTTATTGGGAAACCTGAATTTTGTCTGGAGTATATATACACTTGACTAGTCTAGGGTTTTAAAATCAAGTCCAGCACATAACAACCATAATGAGCTTACTTACACATCTATCGACTCGACTCGACTCCGGTGGTGGTATTGATACATGTTCGTTTTCGCTCGTGTTTGCACTATAATTTTTTTTTTATCAGATGGGCTGTCGTCCAAGTACATACGTACACAATAATAAGCTAAAAAAGGCTCCATGTTCGGCCCTTCTCTGCCAAGTTGACGGCATACCAAGAGAGCTTCTACTTCGCCATTTTCTTCCCCCCCCCCCCTTTTTTTTTTTTCCCCCCTTTGTTTTCGGCAGGGTCTGGGGGGGGGGGGGGCTGCTGATAATGCTGTTGTCCTCAGGCATTTCCCCTATACACTTATCTGAATGTATGAAAAGGTGACTAATCAAATGCTTTTTTCTGAAACCATAGTACCTTGGCAGCTTCGACACTAATTTTATTTATATTTATATAATTAATTAATTAATTAATTGAAAATTTCCAAAATATATATATTCAAAGAAAAAAAAATGGGTGAGGGAAATAATGATTTTTTTAATTTTTCAAAATGAAATTCTCAAAAAATAATTAATTTTTTCAACCAACGTGTGTGTCCAAGTTGACAATGTACTAAGGATAAATGTCGCTCATAGTCCATTATTCATACGGCTAACATGGAAGTGAAGGTGGCTCCCACACTCTATGTAGACGGCTCTCCCCCAACTCCTATGTCCTTGCTAAAATCTGTAACAAGGAATAAAGGGCCTCCTTAAAGTTTGTGCATCCGCAAACTGGGGTGTTCATTGCTCATGCAATTGGCCATCGACCTAATTCAGTGCTTCTTATTCTCATCTTACCTTCACTTTGATCTCCATGATTGTTTCTCTAAACAATGTAAGGCAAATCCGGATGTGTGAATATCGTCTTTGCCCTAATTCGGTGCTTCTTATTCTCATCTTACCTTCACTTTGATCTCCATGATTGTTTCTCTAAACAATGTAAGGCAAATCCGGATGTGTGAATATCATCTTTGCCCCCTCCCGCTCTTTCAATCTTCACTTTTTTTCCTTCCGTGTAAAGAACAGCAAAAACATAAACAACTCCCCTTTTTAAATTTCTATGTGTATTTTGAGGGATCTCCCCCAGCTGAAGAACCCCTAGGGGCTTACGACAGGGGAGTTTTGCCAATTTTTTTTATGTTCCCACAAAAAGAATTCGTCTCTACAAAACACAAAAGAAACAAGGAAACGAAAAAGAGAGTTGTTTACGGAAGGGGAGGTTCCTGTACTCATGCATTCTCCTGAGGTTCGGGAACACCCTTGAGCTCACGCCCGAGGCCGCCCCTCCCTCAAGAGAACACACTCATATGGGAACCTCCCCTACAACATGAATACATTTGACACCTAAATCCTCCCTCAAGAGAACACACTCATATGGGAACCTCCCCTACAACATGAATACAATTGACACCTAAATCGTCCCTCAAGAGAACACACTCATATGGGAACCTCCCTTACAACATGAATACATTTGACACCTTAACTTTGGGAGCCTCAAATGCAAAGAAAAACTTGAAAGATCATTTTGAAAATTACATTAAATTAAGTTTTGTGACCTATTATTATCGTGTTGTCTAATTCAAAACTTTGGGAACATACATGTATGACAATACGTTTAGGAAATTGGAAGTTTCTAATATCATTGAAACTAAAGGAACCTCTCAATGTGAATGTATCTATGAACTTTTTTTTTGGGAGTATTCCTTTGGACCTACCAAAAAGTGGAATATACATGGTTCGAACTTAGAACCATTCATTCCCATAGTCTCGTCACCAATTATTTTTATCCCATTTAGATTTTCACCGTTCATGTTCCCTTGTCATATCAGCCCCATTGTTCCCCATTGTCCTTGTTGTTTTCCCATTGTTGTTCCTATTGCCCCATCACCAATGGCACCAATCTTGGCATTTTCTGGTAATTGTCCCAAACAAATTGGTACATCCCTTATAATAAGGTTATTGTATGGTTCTACAATCATTTTTGACCCACCCAGTGTACAATCCACAACTTGTTGTGAACCTTGCTTGATAACCAGGTCAATTCTCAATAGCAAACCTACACTAGTTAGGACCATGGTTGGCCAATCCAAGGCACCACCGCATTGGTTTTTTCTCGTTCCCCATTCAATGTTTGGGTAACCAAATTGCTGGTTGTAAATACCCCCCTAACAAGTTTTTTTTGGAGTTTATTTATAAGTTTTACATAGTTTTTGTCCTCCACCATCAATACTTGTCCTACTTAAGAAAGAAAAAATAATCTAATGTTTTGTTTTTCCCCATCAAGTTTGAACTCAATGAAATAAGAAATAGTGTGTACCACTAGTCTACTTTCGAATGTTTACAATGGTAGTGTCTTTTTATTATTATTATTATTTAATTTTTGTAGAACATTAGTCAAATTCTATGCAAAATTGTCGGATGCCTAGATAAAGTTCACTAGAGGGTATTTAACATCTTTTAGTCCATAATCCTATTAGAACCAAAATTGAAACCACATCTTGCAACCAATGTCCTCTTGGAATTGGAACTAAATCCAAAATCCGCCCAAAATCTAACATATCCAAGTTTTTTAGGCACATTCTCAAAAAGCCAAAAGGTTGGACCTACTTATGACTCCTTTGGCCACTTTGTTAATTGGTTGTGAAAAAATTGTGAGGACAAAGCCTTCTAGCATGGGCTATGTGGAATGAAGGTGAAGCCAAACCCAATTCCATACTAGGTTGAGTTGCAATAATTTGGGAGAACACTGAAACTAAAGTTCCCTTCATGACCATGAATGAAACACCAATAATTCGGAGCTCTTAGGATGATCAGATGGACTTAGCCTAAATACGATAATTGTGAAAGAGGATTCTTACACAGGAATGATGTACAAAGTTTTTATGCTCTATTCAAGCACTTTTTTACCAATGTTTTTCTAGGTGAGGAAAGTGGCCATTTACTAGCTCTACTTTTGGTTATCGAAATGTCGGTTTTAATGCAAATTGACAATTAACAAGGGGTGTGTCGCACTGCAGCCTTGCTATTTACATTAAAGAATATCTTAAGGCAAAAGAAGAATTATGGAAATTCAAATATTTCACCATGCAAAAATGTAATCTTCAAAAAAAAAATCCTCTGGTTATGATATCTTCTAGACATTTGGGTATCCAAAGAATCCTTCAAGATATCATAACTCTACACCTAATCTCAAGTTTGAACACAAGCCAAAATATCATCATCTTTCAAAAATCCTCCTATAAAAATTGACCTACTACTTCTTAGGGGCCAAAATCCCTTAAGCTTCTATATATATACTCTATAATGAATCTAAACACAATATCCTTGCCTTGTTAGGCAAGGCCAATAAAAGTACTTGAAATGTGAATCCATAATCAAAGATTGATAACCCTTTGGAGCAAGCCTTGGGAAGAAGAACCTGTTACCAGGTATCATGATGACATCTGGGCTCGCTATGTTCCTGCATGGAATGGGTACTTAGTACTTGCTAGCATTTTCCATAGTACTTAAAAAGACATTGAATAACCTCATGTGCATTTCATTGTATTGTCCATCTTTGTAAATAAAGAATTCTTGTAGTGTGCATGCAAAATGGCAAAATAGCAATCCACAAAGAACTAATGCTTTCATGACCTTGATTTAGATTCTAAAATAGGTGATTAGTAGGTTAGATTATATATAGGTGATTCTAGAATAGGTGATGAGTAGGTTAGGTGATGGTCTATACATAGGTAATGGCAATTTTTGTAGTAAAAAAAAGGGAACTGAAACCCAACAGAAAATTATTTCCTGATTACTTTCCATCCATCCTTGATGGTGCTCTCTGCAACCTTTTTTTTCTGCAAAATTATATTTCACACAAGTGCCAAAAATGAAAATATTTTTGCTGCATATTTCACTGGTTTTTGGGGGGGGGGAAATCGCCAAATTTCTAGAAGATAACAACTTTTGAAAAAAATAAAATCCCCGCATATTGGACTCAGATTTTGGTTTAGTAACATTTTTTTTCTTTTGCTAGCATTTTCTTTTACTTTTCAGACATGTTCTAGGAACTTGTTACCATATTCACTCCTAAATCCCTCTTGGGATGCTCACTTCTAATAACTAGGAGAAAAAAAAAAAAAAAAAATTTATAAAAAAAAACTGGTAGGTGCTGGTTGACTCTTGCTAATGTAGACCTTATTTTCACCTAACTAGAGTCTAGAGTCTAGAGAGTGTCATGGGCCCATGGGAACCAGAATTCCATAGAGTCTTGACTTTGGGCATTGAATTAGAAGGCCATGAAGTCAGTTTATTTTTAGAAACTTACCTAAATCCCTGCAACTGCTGGTCCTATAATTGACTAAAATAGGGTCAAGTCACACGCAGATGGCGGGTCACCAAACAAACACACACACACACACACACACACACACTCACTCTCTCTCTCACTCTCTCTCTCTCTCTCTCTCTCAGTGCAGCAGCTGCCCCCTAAATCGGATGACCTGAACTGACCTGACCTGACCCAAAGTGGTCTTTTCTGATCTTTTGTGAGAAATAATTGAGTTCTCTCGTACAACGACGATGGTGGTGGTCACTGGTGTGCGTACGCTGCTGCTGCATCTGTCCCGCAGCCTGTTTTGTTGGACTGGTTCTTCTTTGCACAGGGTTCAATGGAATTTGGGCTTTCTTCCCACACCCACAACAAACTGCTGCTGCTTACAATTGTTCGTCACCGCACTAGCCTAATGTGTGGGGTTGGAAAAGAACAAGAAGTAAGTAACTAAAAACTTGGATGTGAGGGAAATTTTTTTGTTTTTTTTTTCGCAAGGTCACATATTGAGCACCATTGGAGATGTTTCTAAGTGATTTCCCACCTTCGAGAAAAGAAAAAGAAATGCCCATTTGATTTTTTTTTGCATTCGCCATTTGTTCGATCCCTCTGCAGCAAATTTGCAACCCCAGTTCACTCCTCCTTGTGTTTTCTTCATACATCATATATTATATCTGCAACTCAGTTTTGCAAGTTCGAGTTCTCATATCTTTTCTTTTCTTGTGGTCGTTATATTGTGTGCTCTCCCTTAGGGGTAGAGCTTGAAGGGTGGGAGGAAGAGGGAGAGGTGAAGTAGCTCCGAGGAGTTTTAAAGTTATTTTGGATGAGTACTCACATGTATGTGCAGGTGCCTTGGTTTGCAGTTTCAGTTAAGAGATCAATGGGAGAAGCTCAAAGTTTGAGATCCAGCTGCTGCAGACCTGTAAGGATCGGCCAATCTGCATTTTCAAGAGTGAATACAGACAGCCTTTCCAGTGCGGAACATTTGTGAGGATGAAAATGGGATTCATACATGTGTGAGTAGCATAAAACTAGTTAGCTTGAGAGTTCATTGTGATCGGAGAGTGGAAGCTGAGGTGGAGATGGATCATGTCATCATTGCCAGTAAAGCTGATCAGGGATCTGGTGGTAACTCCTTCACGGGCTCTGCCGTGTCATCCTGTGACTCAGCTGTTGGTATAAGCTCGGAGGACGAGCCTTCTGCTTCTTCTTCTGGGTGTGGGTTGTTCACGTGTTTTGGTAGTTGTTCTCTCAATTTGGTAAGAATCGTCGAACGGCAAAATCATCGATCTTCTCCAACCCCTTTTGCTCGATCTTCAAATTTCTCGTATCATTCGAAGGCTGCGTCGTGTTTTTTTTTTTTTTCCCCCCAGTTTGGACACGGCCACTGTGATAATTAGCAAGAATTTTTTGATAAGTTGCATATTTTGGAATTCAGGTGACACATCCAGCAATGGCAAGTACACGAGCTGGACAGAGAAAATGGAGAAGACGTCCTCTTCCTGCAACAAATTTGCGAGGGACAAAAGTCGCATCTCTCTCGCGCACAACTTTCATGAACCACGCACAGGATTATGATCATTCAAGTGATGAGGATCCGACATCGCCTGTTCTGACCTGCATAGGCCAGGTAAGATGGATTAGGGTTTTTTCCCGAGTCAAAATTTCCTTTGTGTGAGCCATTTCAACACCAAATTATTTGTGTTGCAGCTATTCTAGGTGCATAAGATTTTCCTGTGCAGAAACATCATAAAGGAAATCCAGTGATCAATCCCAACATATGCCCTTGTGAGCAAAAGAGGATGTTTAGAGCAGCAAGACGTAGTTCAAACCCTGGTCACACACAACTTTTAGGGTTCTTGAGAAACAGAGAATTTAGTGGTTTTGAATCATCCTTTTACCTGGTGCAGATCCAAGTGAAACCTGTGAAGCACATGAAGGCTGCAGAGAAAGGGGAGAAAGGCAGGGAGCAAGCTAGCAGTCAAGAGAGAAGGCTACAAAGATCGTCAAGGGTAGTGGCAGATGTGGTGCCTGAAACTCCCCCAAAGCATTTCCAATGGAAACAGTTTCTTGGGTCCAAAGCTACAGTCAATTCAAGCACTGTTGCTACAGTAAGAGATGAGTTTGAATTTGATCTTGGACGCTTCAGCAAGACCGACTCTGTTGCCAAAACCACACAATCTCTGGTGGATTCAGAAGTGCAACCTGAAACTAATGGATCTTTCCAGGTGAGAAAGTCCTTGTTGCTCCTGCGGCTGGAACATCAGGATAACCAGAGCCAGGAAGCTCTTCATGGAGCCTCAGGCTCAGTTATAATGTGTGACAAGGATTCCCAAAGGATAGTCCTCACCAAAAGAGCCTCTGAAGAACCTCTGTGGAAACGTCGGCAGGGGCAAAAGCCTTTGACACTAACCCTCAGGAAAGAAAGCTCCTCTGCCCCTGCTAGTTTGGAAGGCTCAAAATAAAGATGCAGATCTACAGAGTGCAGTTCTCAAGTGCCATTGTCATTTGTAAAGAAATACTTACTTCCCTGGAGAAAAGGAGATGTGCTTCTGCATCTGATCACACCTTCTATGACCAAGGATATGTCATCTCTCCACGGGTAGTGATACTATACTGATACCGCTCTTCTCACTCTGTTTGTCATTTGCGCTAACTGGGCAGGAACTTTTGGGACAAAAGCAGAAGAAGGCTCATGATTATATCCTCAGACTTCTGTGTTAACCTTGGAGGACAATCCCTTAGATTTTGTTGAGGTAACTCCACACCACACTGTGGACGCACTCCATCATGAATCAATGACACCCAAGCTGAGACTTGGTGCCAGCCCACAATAGAGGCAAATGGTAGATGTATTGCAATCATGCAAAGCACAGGCAAGCAGTGATGCCTTCTTCCACAAAGCCCACAATGTCTAATGTGCGTATCAAAATAGTAGAAGAACTTCAAGGAACATTTGCTTGATTCTTGATTGAATTAAAAAATAGTGTCAAGTACATGAGGGCCATGCCTCGACATCTACATGCAAATATTACCGAAGGAAAGATATATCATAATGGCAAACATTGAATTGGTCACTGGGAGATGAAAGCGTTGGAGATGATCAGGTAATTTAAATGCAATGAATAGAGTTATGGTCTATCCAATATGCTTCTATGCTTCTCGATTGGCAACCATTTTGAATTGCATTAGTCCATATGTGGTCTAGTTGTGAATTGTAATTTGTTGTACATTTCGAAAATGTAAGTTCAAAATTATAATCTTTCGTATAACATTCTAATTCTTTAGATTGGGGAAATATGTTCAACATTGAAACCACCAATAAAAATTGTAGGACAAGATTGAGATGCTTTGATATCAAACTTACTGAATCTGTAAAGGAAACACTCTAAATACATTATAGGGATTCATAAAATGCTACTACATGTAATGCTTTCCACATACGTAGATTAAATGACATAAGTTACAATGAATTCAACATCATCATGTGTGCATATTTCATAGTGTTACAAAGTCATATTTCTAACATACATCATCATGATCCCATGTTTATCACAACATGATTAAACATTGAATTGTGAGAAATTTATAAAATCTTGTGATGCATTTATGTCAATTTCATTCAACCATAACATATGAGATGTGCCAAGGTTATAATCCATCAATGGTGCCAATGTTGGAAGGATCAAATGGAAGGATCAATTGTTCAATGATTGCACAATAAAATGTGTTTGGCTAAGGTGTTTGCGGATAGGTATGGTCGACTCATATTTTGTTGATGTTTGATGCATTTTCATTTCATCAACCACCAACTTGTCCACTTGGAAGTATTTTAATTCAAATTGATTTGATAAATAGAAATTTTCTCTTGTTCAAATTCTTGATGATGTAGTATAAATTAAACTATGTTTTTATAACATAAAAAGGATCAAAGGCTAAATGATCCAATGTCAAACCTTGAGCATAATGTATTGTTCAAGCAACTATTAGTTGTATAAGGTAGTATGCAAGAGAAGACAAGATGATTGGGATTTCCCTTACTTATATTTTTTTGGTAATTTTTGTAATTGGAGTCCATAATTTATCAACCTTAAGAGTTTGTATTGTAAAATATTTGACATTTTTTTATTCATTAATATTGATTAAAATCAAATATAAATAAAAACAATGACTTCATTAAAGACTAGTTCCTTTTCATCATGAATGGTACACCTTAAAAGATTTTTATCCTCAAAAATAAAATACAAAAGACATGTGTAATGTGGAATATCTATAGTTTTGTTAGTAAAACCTTATTTAGAATTATATCAAAGACTTTCAAATTATGTTTACAAGTCATTTCATTTGTGTAAAATAAATGTGGTAATTGGCGATCAAATGATGGTCATTTTAAACATGTTTTATGCATAAAATTAATCTATTGTTAATATTTGATTGATGAAATTTACTCAAATTTTGAATAAACTTTTTATCCAATTGTCATAGGACTTGTCAAGGTTCATAGCATTTTTTTCCCTTGTCAAATGTCTATAAATACAATTTGTCAAAACCATTATGATTTATTTCAGGAAATACTCATGAATCACAAATGTGAGGAACTTGATAGAAATAATCTTTTATAATTACATCAAGGTTGCCCAAAAAGGTGTTATGAACATGTTTCATTAATTTTAATTTTCTCTCCACAAATGTGAACATCTAATGGCTTATAATGATTGACATTTCATCAAGCAACAAAAATTTCAATTTCAACATATCTCTTAATAAGTATGTGTATTTTTTCATCACTAAAACTCATTAATTGATGAAGGTTCTTGTTTATTGGAATTTTGAAACTTGAATGTATTGCATTCCCATTTATATTCCAGGCTATTTTACTAGTATAAACAAATTTTAGTACTTTTCTCAATCCATATTCTTGTATTATATTATATAAATTTGGAATCAGGCATGTTTGATGATAATTAACAAATGTGAAATTTTTACCAATGTTTACCCTTCCGATGTTAAATATATGCAATGGTTCATTTGGTTTTCTATTTTTTATACAAAATATCATCAAATATATTTTTTTCTTCATTTAAACACCTTGCCACATAAACATAGTTTCATAAACTAATATTCCATTAGTTGTTTGAGATGGGTCTATATGTAATAAATTAAAATCATGTATTGCTTCAAATGATTTCAAATCCGCAAGTGCAAGGTCATATGAATCAAATTCAATTGTATTGGCTTATAATGAATAAACCATGCAGGGAATAATTGTTGGTCTTGACATATTTAAAATATCTTCAACAAAAGGAAAAACATCCATTCAAATTTTATTATTTTTTACATTTGCTAAATGGTTTTTGATGTTTTGTAATTTTTCCCATTCAACACAATACTTGTTTAAAATATACATATAATAATTTTGAACAATATCAATCTGATACTACATTTTATATATGCATCATGTCATGTAAAAACTTAAAATTTTATTTTTATGAATCTTCAAAACTACATATGGATTAAATAAAAGAATTTTCTTTTATAATCATTTTCAAGATTACAATAAACATTAAAATCAATCCAACATAGTATTTTAGGTTTGTCCTTTTATAAAATTTCAAATTATAAAAACTTAAAATTCTTGTTTAAATCAATTCCTCTAGATAATTAGGTCTTTCAATTATTTTTCTAAACATGATTAACATTTGACATTTGTAAAGTCCATAGGCAAATCTCAAATTTTCATTTAAATGAGGTTTTAATACAAAAGACTTGTCTTGCTTTTTTGATGTATTTATGAAATTAAAAGACCACGTAGAATGACGAAGTGGTAATCATAATGTGATGTAAAGAACGAGCTGAAATGGCATTTATTGTGCATGAAATACATGTATTTCTCTTTTTTTATTTAAAATGAAATGTTATTGTTTTGCTGACTACTTTTGTTAAATACGAAGTACAATAATTTGCTACATATAGGCCTAATACTCTACCAAAAGAGGTTTTCTTTATATATATGTATATATGATTTTTTCAAATCACTTTTTAATGTTATGATCTATATTTTGTTTTGAATTATATTAAGAAAATATTTTTCACTTCATTTTTGTAAGTTTCGTTTATATCTGTGACTCCATCAAAAGGTATAAAGATTTTTTTTTCACATGAGAAGCAATGGAAAATATAAATGACACATTGCTTCATGCTTTTTGATACGTTTATCTATGATGATGGATTTGAGGATCTCAAAGAAATGAATCTAACATAAAAATTTCAATAATTATGGATTTATCAAGAAAACATTCGATATTAGATGGACCATTAAACATTTTGGAAAATTTATGATCCATAATGAGTCACAATTGTGTTCATTAATATTTTGATTTGGAATTTGTATTAGAAAATAATCAAATGAAATGTGAACTAGTGGTGTACTAGTATATTTGGTGCAACCTAGGTATGAAGTACAAGTATGAGTACAAGTCTAAAAAACCATACTAGTCAAGCATGTTGTGTTTGCCCTATAATGTTTGGTAAAATCTAAAATGTTACATGCATGTTTACTATATTAGGGCAATAAAAAAAATAATAATATAAAAATAACAACAATACAAACAAATTAATCAATTAAAAATTAATTTCATTATGGTTTTTGTTATTAAATCTTCATCAAAGCCTTATTGAAGTTTTTAAAATAACATTAAATTAATTTTAAAAATTCATATCTCAAATTTTAAATTAGAATTTTAATTTATTTTATAACTAACATGTTTATTTTCATCAATTCTTGCATAATCTTTTGAATCAATTTTGTAAGAATCTCATTTTAATGAGATTCTTACAAAATTGATTCAAAAGATTATGCAAGAATTGATGAAAATAAACATGTTAGTTATATGAATTTTTTTCACATTTCATAGTGATATGAAACCTCATGATACAAAAAGGCAAGTGACAACCCAAAAAAATAAAATGATATAAAAGCATGCTTAAATCAAATACCCCACATTCATATTTTGAGAAGAAACCCAACAATTAAATGGGTAGGGTTCAAAACAACCCATCAATTGGATGGGTGCACCCAAAATCTACACATGTGTGTCAATTGGCTTGAGGCAATAAAAATGTGTTACTTGAAAAGCATGGATTTCATCGCCCTCAAATAGGCCCCACTCCCTCAATTGCCAATTTGGTATGTGGAAGGGATTGTGTTCAACACAACCAAAGTATGGGATACTTGCAACATTGGGGTTAATGTATTTCAAAAAAAAGGGTTTAAAGCTCATGTACCAAACTAGCTTGGGTATTAATATTTGAACTACTTAAGGTGACACCAATATTATGGTTCTCATAAGAAATTTTGGCTAGGTGTGAGTATTGCAAAAAGTTAGGTTTATGCAATAAGGTGCACAACTTCGTAGCTTTTCAATTTTTTAGGTTTGCAATGGTTGTGTTTGATTACAATGATCTCCTTGGGCTTGAAGTAGTCAAGTTCCTTTGTATGTGGTACATGCATCTTTGATGGTTTTGTTTTTTTTCTTTTAATCAAATTTATTTGAGCTCATTCTAAACACAATTTCATTCACACATGTTTTGTTTTGTTTATAATTAAATTGAATGCCACATTTTGCTTATTTTTACTCACAATCCCCAAATATTCCAATATGATTTGTTTAATGATCATTGTCTTCATAGCATGGTGGCAGCTATTGTTTTGTTCATAGTTTTCATTGTTAGAGCTTCAATTCTAAATGGGTACAACTAATTTCAATTTTTGTGTGGAACGTTGTGTAGCTTGAGCCTTTAGTGTGCAACTAAAGTCATTTGTAACTATTGAACAATGTGGGTTATGTTGAAATGGAGTTGGACTCGTCAATATCACATTTTGAAGTCTACATTGGTGATAATATTGAGTGTACAACTAAACCACATTATTCAACTTACACAAATTCAAAGGTGCAATAGGCCATTGGCACAAGTTTAAAAGTATAATAGACTATTGGCATTGATTCAAAGGTGTGAAAAGTTGAAAATAAAGATGAAGTTTAAGAGGCAAAAGAACTAGTAACATGAAGAGTCTAGTATGCATCTTTTGGACAAACCTAGAAGTTTTGGGTGCCATTCCATTGTTTAAATGTTCTTTGGGCTTTTTTTCTTTTTCAAGATCAAAATTATGAATTTGATGTGCAAGCTATGCAAGGTATGAGGTGCATCATTTGTTATAACAATATGTTGATGCCTAAGTCCATTCAAAGTTCACAAAGCACCATGAAAGCTAGAAAAGGTTTATTGCAATATAACCTTGCCCATGGAAATTTTTCAATGAAGAAACATCTACTAATGAACATCGTGAAGAATATGCTAAATACAAGAGAGAATCAAGATCTTCTAATGGTGGGGGAGATGGGGGGTAGGAGTGCATGCAAGAAGTAAAAAGGTGGTTCATCCTTTGGCAATCACTAATATTTTGGGTGGTGAGGGTGGGTACTAGAAAAATGATTCACCTCAATTCAAATTTGTTGAACACCTTATGCTTTTCATTGTGAAAGATCATGAAACATTGTCTTCTTATATGGAATCACTTTGGTTTTTGGAAGTAATGATGCACAAGGATTCTAAGATCCATTGCCCCATTCAAAAGTAATTAAAGAAGTACCACATCCCTAATGTGCTTGCAAAACCCATGGAAACACACATATTACCTACATCTAATAGGTAATTGTGCAATTGCCAATCACCTTTGATCTCTAAATGTTTGAGATAGGTTTTGATACATTTGCATTAATTCTAAAATTCATTGGTGAGGATTTGGTGCCAAAACATGTGATTATGGGCTTGTTCAAAGCACTTGATACATTTGGGGTAGCCTTGTGAAACCCCTTTTTGACGGGTGCAAACATGTTAAAGTAGGTTAATTTATGATCCTTATTCAAGTGAAAATAATCATAAAATAAATCTTAGTATATAAAAATTCTGAAATAATCTTGAGTTTAATGATTAATATGATAATGTTCTTTGACTTCAATATAATGATATTATGTTTTATTTTCTTAATATGCATTTAAATAAAATTTTGAAAATGAAAGTAAATGCAAGTAGGTGTCTTAAATTGGTTTCAAATAGATGAAAATAGGATTTTAATTAAATTTTTGGTAACTTCACTTGATGATGGCACACTATAATGTATGAATTATTTAAATTTTTTTCATAATAAAGGCCATATTTTACCAAATTTCTAACTTCTAGATAAGTTTTATTTCATTTTATCTAGCTGGTTTAAAACCTATTTATTACATTTTTTTCTTACATTAAATTTAATTGAAACTATTAACATCTAATACCCTAAATTTTTAATGCACATGCTTTATTAGGAAAAAAAAATCATATCAAAAATTTACATATACGCTTTAAATTCAGTTATAATTTGGTTTTTAAAATATAAATGACCTTATATTTGAACTAATAAACTTATAATTTTTTATCCCAATACAACAAATATATTGCACTTTATATTTTTACTCATGTATTTTTTAATTTTTATGAATATTGTCCCCCCACCTGCCCCCAAGCTAACATAAAAAGTAAGAATGTTTGTTATGATTAAAAAATCTAGCATTATGATCAAATTAAACAACATGTTGCACATGTGGTAAATGTGGATGCCCACATGGATTTGTTTATGTTGACTAATCCAACCAACATGACTATAATTAGTCATAAAATATGACATACATGATTATAATGTTATTTTTAATGATGCAGTACTAGTAAAATTGAAAATAAATCATGTTCTCATTTTCAAAACTTCATTACAAAAAAAAATGATAAAAGATATAGTTATCATGATTTCAATTATTATTCATAATTATTCCAATAAATAAATAATTTACAAACTGAAAATTTTGAAAAAAAAGGTAATGAAAAAAAGGAATATTAATCTTTATTATTTTTTTTTTTATCAAAATCATAGAAAATAAATCATATTAATTATATTAATGTACATGCTAATCTTGAATTATTCAAATTCCATGATTCAACTAATATTTATGATGAATCAATTGAATGCATATATATATATATATATATATATATATATATATATATGTCCAAATTAAACTAACCCCAAATTAAACCATCTATTTATTTATTTATGATCAAATAACATGAGTAAAATGGAATAATATAATATAATAACTTATTTTAATTTAATAAATATAATAAAATAAAACTAATGTACATCTCGTTCAAATTTGAAATTTTTAAAAAATTTAATTAATAAATAAAATTAAAGTAAAATCCAATGTAATTACAAAAACATTATAACATTAAATTCAATTCTTTTACCTTTATTACAAAAATTGATATATGATTGAAGGCATATGAAATTTAGTACCATAATTTCAAAAGTGAAAATTTTTCTTATGTTATTTTAAATATATTTTGTTAATTTTTTTTTGATAAATATGTGGCATAAATCAAAATATGTAAATTAATGATGTCTAAAAATTTGGATTAAAAAGATTATAAAATTGAAGTCAATGATTAAAATAAGGAAACTAAATGTACTTAAATAGTTATATTTGTAACCCAAGCAAAAAAAACCATTACTTGAATCTTTGAAACAAATATTCAACTTTTTGTTCATGTTTTGAAATTCAAAACAATCAAAAAGTTCAATGTGATTATGATAATAAATTAGGTTTTCCTAAGTATCTATAAATTATAACTCAATCAAAGATTTAATAGATTATATATGAATTTTGAAATTGAGTAATTTAATTATTTGTTCACATTTTGAAACTAAAAAAATTTAAAAACTCAGTGTAATTGTGAAAGTAAATGTTTTATTTAAATAATTATATTTCAAACATTGCATATGAGTTTTTAAAATAAATATTTAAAACCATCTTAGTTGTTCTACATTTTGAAATGGAAAAAAATCACAAAGTTTCATGAACGTAAATAATATATGTATTTAAATAATAATTGAATATATAACTCAATTCAAAGTTTCAAAAAATACATCTGAATTTGTTAATTAATGAGTATTTCAAATAATTATAATTTACAAAAAAAATTTAATTCAAGAAATTACAAAGTTCAATGTAATAATAAATCTACCAAATCAATCAAATCAAATAGTGATTAGAAATTTTTTTTTTGGCTCAAAATGTGTTTATATATTTTTGCAATGTCATTTTTCATTATCATGTGAAGTGATGGGTTGGTGGTTAAGGCCATGGAATGTGGTCGAGAAGGTTAATGGGTTCAAACCTTACGTTCAACAATCATTGTTAAAAAAAAATTCCCAAGTTTGGGTATTCCATGGCTTGTATGATTGTTGGTTAACGAACATGCAAGTCAACTTGGAAAAAAAAAAAAATTAAGAAAAAATTCTTTTTTTCTAGCCTTGAATCCAAGGTCAAGGGTGGCAACGTTTTGAATTCACCTATGGTTCAAAAAGTTTAAAGTTTCATAATGTCATTATATATTCATAAAAATAATTCAATTTTTAATTTAAAAATCAAATTAATAATACCATATCAACTAATAGCCTTAATCATTTTAGCCATTTCAGATGAGCATATTTAGTCATGTTGATCATATAGTTTTAATCACATTTGTGTTAAAAACAATTGGTCTATTTTGACTACATCCAATTTTGTCCATTGTTTGATGCAACTAAAAATATGACTAAACTTAACTATAAAAAGTAGTTAAAAAACAAATATCTGTAGTAGTGCCAGTATGCCATAACTGACACCAAGCTTTTCAAAAGGGCATGTGGGAAGTGTCATTGAAGAATGCCCATGCAACCTTGCAAAAAACAATGACTTGGAAGGTGAGTCCACAAGAAGTTGAAGCAGGTGATTGCCAAGCCCATTGCTACTGCTCTGAATTAGAATGGATGACTTGGGTTGCATCTTTTTGAAACCAATTGGTAATTGTTGCCTCAGAGAGTTGATGATTGAGAGAGGGGATCCCTTGTTGGTAGTGTCACAGCTTACCCGAAATGAGTTTGTGGAGAAAGCTTTAGGGAAGTGACCCATTGTGATCCCTAGTCTTTTCTCCAACCACATCAGGATATCACACAGGCTTTGTGCCAGTGGTAGGTTGGCATAACTGCCACCATAGATACATTGGAAACTCATTGCACATCTGTGGGACAGTTGAGCACCCCTGTGGCCAAGTAATCCACCAAGTCTCATCTAAAATTTCTTCTAACCCTCATATTCTACAACCCAGCTCTTCAGTTATAGAAGCCACACATGTCAAACCCATTTTAAGTCTACTCTGCATACTAATGATCCAATGGTGAAACTCTTAGCATCCACAGTTTTAATCTGGTCAATCCAGAATGCAACAAGGCAGAAGCACAAAACATGCAACAAACCCAATTGTGCTGTGTAACGTTATGTAAACCTAAAGCTTTGACAATCCACATCAAATGCTAGCAAATGTGTACAAACTTAAAATTAGGGCTTAGCCCAGTCTGGATAGAAGGGGGTTGCTTATGGACTCAAGCTATTACAGAACAGCAACTGCTGCTTACAGTGTTGACAAATTAGAGGAGTAGGTCAAGGAGATGCCAAGACACAGCAGCAAGACACAATGTAGGAGCACAGATCAGGACTTTAAAACCTGCATCCTACACATTTTGGTGCAGAACTGTCAGATGTATATCTTATGCATTGACAATTAGATCAAGAAACGAAAGGTACCATGGTCAGTATTCTGTTTCTTAGAGCAATATTCAAGAAGACACTAGGTTGTTCATGTTTGATGAGGCCAATGAAGGTAGATTATCAAAGGCAAGGGTCTCAGAGAAAGAAGACAGGTATGTGAAGCAGGTTTAATGTACCATTTGTGATAATCCTACTAGTCTGTGCATTCATACAAATGTATCACACTGTCTATAGTTGTCTATGCGTGCAAAGCATTCAGAAATGTTTGTTGCCAGTTAGTCTACCTGTCTGCCATGTGCCATACAGATTTCTCAGGTTGACAGGAGCTACATGTGCACAGCCTTAAGAAAATGCAGTTTGCTAATTAAATTTGATACCTAGTATGTTCCATACCATGCAAACCAATTCTTGTCCAGTAATTTGTGATGACTTATTGCTTGGAAGACCAACTTACAGCAACTTTACAATGGAAAAGAAAAATCCTAGGACCATGCCAAGGTGAGTGTTAACCCACTTGCATCTGTATGCAGGATCCTACAAATTGTGCACGATGAGGATATGAAGATCAATGCAATTATATCACAGGATAGACATCCAATCAGATACCAATCAATTCAAAATCCATTTGATCACTGAGGGTCTCTAGAACAAAAGCACAAAACATCCATCAAGCAAGAACTATGTCAATTTTCAATGATGAAGAGCACCAGATACAGAAAATGAACAATCCAATGAAGTTACTTGTCAGCAAATATACTAGAAACCCAGCAGCCTAATTACAAGGACTCACAGCAGGTTTTAGTCTTGGGTTCTGACAACACATGATCGTGCCATCTTCTAGGCAAACTAGCAACTATGTAGGGTCACTGGATAAACTAGTCACAAGTTTAGGAACCTACCCATCACAAATACTATGGGTGAGCACAATCATGTGCCCAAGTAGATCATGGCACCATGCTTCTCGTTTGTTGGGTAACTATCTCATCAGTTATAGGACGTATGTAGCAAGGCACAGATAAGTAAGCAGACACAGGAAGGATTTTTGTGCAGACCTGCAAGTCAAACCTGCATGCTTGAAAATCTTTGTACATAGTTATGATAAGACAATCTGAACAGAATTTGAGAGATGAACAGGTAATAAGGTTACAGAGATTTCAGATCCAATATATCAGCAAACAGGAAAAGGAGGAAGCCCAAAACCAAAAGACTGGGGCAAAACCTCCCCTGCAACAGTCACTGGTTCAACAGCAACACGTATGGTACAGACCAGCTACTCTTCCATTCCTACTGTCTTCATCAGCTCCCAGCAAGGAGTGGAGGTGAAATTTCAATGTCATACATTAGCCAACGTACTGAGTTTCTGTCACAAGACCCACAGACTTCATCAGCTCCTGGGAATAGGCCATGGTCAACATCATACATTAACCAACATACTGAGTTTCTCTTCCAAGAAACTGATGCTGGCAAGCTCAATAAAACCTAAAAGAAAAGGAGATGAAAAAGGAAACCAGGAAGCAAGTGGAACTTAACAAGCACAAGAGGAACCAAAAACAGAGCGAAACATGAGGAAGGAGAAACAAGAGGGAGAACTCTAAAAGCAAGGCCTTTTGATGACAAAGTGGGCTTCAGAAACCTTCCCACTCAGGATTTAGAAGCCCTTGTAATAATCATTTTGAGGATTCCGAGGGAAGAATCACCTAACAGAAATCTGTGTTAGGAAAATCCTGGTTTGCTCTTAATGAAAACTTTGACAGGTAACCTTTCCTTCACATTTGAGTTATTAGAGAACTCCTTTAAGCTGCAAACACTTCACAAACTATAAAACTAAATATTGATTCCTCAAAAATATGGCAGAATCTGAATTATTGGAATCCACATGTGACACGCAAATGATGTTACTACCTGACTGAGAACACTTGTCAAAACTGTCAATGTTCAGACTAATGTTCTTGGGTTATTCCAAGAAATTGCAAGAGAAACTGTTAGAACTACAATTAAGCTTACAGAATGATTTAGATTATATGCCACCAGCAGTAGAGGCTTTGTCTAAATACATTAAGTCAGAGAATGAGGGATATCAGGAACTGACAGATAATCTACAAACCTTCTTTCTGAGGATGACTTAGAAATAACAGCTGGACAAGAATTAGTCTTAACAAGATGTATCAAAATCAAACTCATGTGAAGAAGTTAGTTAAAAAACTGCACAATCAGTACCCAGTGGAATATCAATTAACTGCTAAAAGAATGACTGACCAAGCATGAGGATAACTGTAAGCTTGGCTAGGGAAGCATCTGCAAGGAATCTAATCAAGAAGATAAATCTAAAACCTTTGCTACCTTGAAGTCATGGAGGGACTCCAAGGACATTATCATACCCTTAATATGTGACTAAAGATATTTGGAAGTAAGGGAAATTCTCTGAATCAGCAAAAACATCCAAAGCCAACTGTGACCATAATGAACCTCTACCATACTTCAGCAGGTCATGCACATAAAACCCCACAGGAGACAGATATTGTAAATTGATGCAAGAGTTTGCAGCAGAGTATTGGAGTGCAGGTTTCTCCAAAATATCATGATGCATTACTTCAAGCATGCATTCTAGGGACTGATCTTCAAAAACGAAAGCACTGCAGCAGAAATACATAAAGAGCAAATAACAGACTCAACTAATCGGCCTATTGTAATTCGGGCAGCATTCGTCAACAAGTATTGCAGCTAGAGCCATAAGGAACTCATCCTCCGAAAAACCAGTTGGAAACCTCAGAAATAAACACTGTCAATTCCTTCAACACTAGTAAAAGTGAGAACTTAGCAAAGAAGAATCACATCAGAAGGCAACCCTTCAACCAGAAATACAGCCAAACAAATCACATATTTTTAGTTCTTGCAACTGAAAAAGAAAAGTGTAGATGTGGGGAATTGACATGAAACAATACCAATGACCAACATAGATAAAACTTCAAAGTAAGAGATCAAAAGGTCTGAGAACAACAGTAACTTGTGAAACTAGGGAAAACCAAAGGATGTTCCAGTGTGTAGCTCACCTTTCCAGGTTTGCTCAAATACTTCCTAGTGCTCCATCTCTGTTCCCCACAAGCATAGACTTCCCATTAATAAAGAAACTGAAAGACTATTATGATGACATTAAAACAGACCAACCACAACTAAAACTGTTTGCAAGCAAATGAAGAAATAGTGAAGCCCCTAGACAGTAGAATTCTTTTCATCAAAGATGCAAATAGCAAGAGAAAAAAAATAGAAACAACACTACCTCTAGACAATTGGCTGTACTAACCTCCATCCTCCAATGGGATCTCCTCAGGATCAACATTCGAGCTGTGAACACCAGTCAGTTTCAGCTGCTGGGGCATGGCTGACTCATCCCCATCAATCATATCAATCCCCAGCACATGGATTTTCCCCCCAACACAGTCTGCAGTACGATTTGCAGGGTTCAAATCTTCAGGAGCAGGCTCAAGATCCTCATCAAGTGGTTGCAACAAATCCACAGCATCAGGCAACAGGTCAGGCAACAGGTCGGGCAACTGAACAATGTCATCTTTGACCAGCTGTAATGGCATATTCATCTTCAAATCTACAGTCTCTGATGCCACTTGACCAGGAATTGGCACTTGTTCTTGTATCTGCATACCAAGAATTCCCTTGCCGTTCCCATCCCTGCAGAGCAAGATTCAAGATATTGAGAGGAGTGATTAAGAAAGGAGCACCAACATCACAACATGTGTACAATCAAACACCATCAAGGTGTAATAAGAAAATCAGTTTGCACAGATTTCTGAGCACAAAACTCAGCAACAAACGACACAGTCACAAGGATGCAATCAGAAAGATCAAACAATTAGCATCTATCCAAAACAGGCTCTCACCGTACTGAAGAGTGGCCAAACAGTTCTATAGGTCTCACTGAAACCAGCAAGAGTTGGCATAACAAGAGTTTGAGACAAAAATGCTACATATGATTTCAATTTGATTACAGAGAATGAGCACTAGTTGATGCACTCACAGACATGAATTAAGAATTTGGTGATCCGACCAGACACAATAAGAGGCTTCCATTGGAAAACGGACCAAAGTTAGACCTTGATACAATAAAAAAGCATATGGAGGAGTGCAGGATTGAAGAAGGAAGCTCAAATCCATCCAATCTCATTTCAGAAACAGTTGGAAAGACAAACCTAACCCTCTGCCATAGCCTGTGGCAGCCTCACCACAGAAAACAGAGAACAGACCTAAAATCAAGTCACAAAATGCAAAAATACTGAGAAACAGAAACGTAAGCAAAATTCACGTACTCCGCCGAGTGACGACGTCGAAGGTCCAGCTGCTCCGATTGTGGGGATTCTGGCATGATGGACAGCCTCGGCTTTACTTCACGAGAGAGTTGGGGGTCGAGAGTTTGCGGCAACAAAACGGCAGCGAAGAGCAGAGAATAATAGAGAGGGCCTTACACCCCCAAGGAACAAAATCAGCAGAAGCCAATTCCTTGGGGCGTTTGTTTTGACGACGCTGCTCACAATGAGCAACAACTCCTCCGCCCAAGATATTATTCATTTTTCTTTGGTGGATCAATTTCTCATCCCCTCCGACACGAGGTGCTTCCGATGTTCCTTGCCTTCCAAGGTTGCAGGGGAGACGCCAATTTTCTAATTAGGTTTTCCTTAGGGGTAGGTGTTCCTTTTAATGAAACATGATGTTTAATTTAGTCAAAAAAAAAAAAAAACACTTGAGGAGACCAAAAAACAGTTATAATATGATAAAGTTATCCATAAAGTCAAGCGATTAGGGGGCAAGAACGGCCAGTTTAAGTGATAGATAACCTTAATGGACAGGGGCCCTTTTAGTTTACTTTCTTGTATTTTCCTAGTGTATTAGTGGTATCATGATTGTTATGTTCTTGTGCTTTTATTTGCCTCGTACTTCTTGTTCTCATCCCTATTTTTATTTAATTTTTATACAGGATTTTTGCTCTATTTGGAGGCTACCTTATTATTCACTTAAAAGCTTACCCCCTTCTTTTCTAGGCAATCGCCAGGATGCCTCACAAAATGTAAAAACCTGGTGAGCTTTACGAAAAGCATAACACCCACAGATGTGAACATTATGCTCTTCGTAGAGTCCCCTGGCTTTTCTTTTGTCCTCCCTCCTGGTACCTTACAAGTATCCTATGGTGTCACATGTGGGGGACATTCCCAAAATGTAGGGCCAGACCTTGACACCACCTTATCTGAAACACTTGATGTTAGGGTTAGCCCCAGCTTAGGGCTGTACCCTACTTGTAAATCACTTCAAAGAAATTCCTAGTGAATTTCGAAAGCATCTTATTACATTTGTGAATGTCCCTCTTTTGAAGGGTAAAGTCCATGGGTCGGGGATATTCCCAAAATGCAAAGCTCGACTCAGGTCCTAGGCCCCTTGTTTTGCGAATGTCACCATAACATTTTACCCAATTTTACTCTACACAAATCGCCTCTGAGATTCTCAAATTGAAATTAGTGTTCATAGTTCCCCAAGTTTGTAATTTAAGCTCTGAGGGCTCAAGTTCAAGTGCTTGTGACCCAGACACAAACTAACATAGGTTCAAGTTTTTTTAAGTAGTTCCATCCATACCCCTTTTTAGGGTCTATGGCAATGTTTACCAAATTGAACATTGTGTACTAATTGGTACCCAATCTTCCATCCATAAACATGAAAATTGGGACAATATGAGGGAAGAGATTTCTATGCAACCATTTTCATGTTTTCACTTTCTAATTCAGCACTAGTTCTACATACATGTTGCCATTACTAAATTCCTCTTCATGTTAAGTATATACTAGTGTGAACCCGGTGCATAATGCACCCGTCGAGCTCCCCCTCGCCTGGTCCTTCCCTGCCTGTGCCCCCCACCCTGCCCGGTCCTTCCTCGACCGTGCTCCCATCCTCGGCCCGTGCTGGCCCCCCCCTCGCCTGGTCCTTTTCCGCCCGTCCCCCCCTCGCTCGTGCTGGCCC
>Ga0116227_10006577_pt1 | contig 23448 bp, 9 predicted proteins | sample S1TSphgellanicum_FD_89693 | JGI IMG/M metagenome (GOLD analysis project Ga0116227, IMG submission 89693) | Host-associated microbial communities from peat moss isolated from Minnesota, USA - S1T2_Fb - Sphagnum magellanicum MG | ecosystem: Host-associated > Plants > Peat moss > Unclassified...
AAACAAAAAAAAAAAAAAAAAAAAAAAAAAAAAAAAAAAAAAAAAAAAAAAAAAAAAAAAAATAAGAAAAAATTTAAAAAACAAATTTAAAAAATTTTAATCTACAAATATTTATTAACTGAAAAAAAAACCTTAATCTTAAAAAAAAATCAAATAAATTTGGTAAAAAACCAAAAAAAAAGTATGTTTTTTACTTTTGTGTGATTTCTCCAAGCAAAGTTTTCCCACTTTCTTTGAAAAAAATATAGAATGAAAATTTATTATTTCACATATGTCTAAACCTGACAAATTTCCTTCAAAATTTGACTTAGTTTAGGTTAATTATTATAGATTTGTGAAAAACTTGCTAACTAATTTATGTGTTTTAAACTTAAACCTAAACCATAATCCAACAATACATACTTATAATAATTACATGAAAAGATATATTATAATGTCCATTGCATAAATAAATTAAATAAACAAAGTTTAATAAAATATGGATTAACTAAAACAAAATGGTTACAATTATGACATTGTTTTCATTATAAATTATTTGTAATACTTACATATGGGGGCCTATGTTTATCATCCATGAATTAAGGTGAACCTTAATAAATTAATAGTTAGAATTACGGGGATGAGGGTTGGAAAAAATGAATAGGTAATTAATTAAATATTTAACTATGTAAAAAATGTAAGTAATTAAATAAGCATAGTGATAGGTAAGAAATTGGGTGGATACGTAGGTAAGTAGGTATATAGGTGGGTGGGTTGGTGGACAAGTTAATAAATAGAAAAAAAGTTCAAGGAACAAGGTAAATAGATCACTAAAATAGATAGACATGTAGATAAACAAGTTAATACATAAAAAAGAAAATATTTTATCAAAATGACTAAATTTGTAAAATACTTATGTCAATAAGGTGGTTGTGTACATAAGGTTACTAGTTAGTAAAGTAATTAGGTCAATAAGGTAGGTAGTTAGTATAGTAGTTAGTTAGTAAGGTAACTGAATTAGTAGGATAAATAATAGTATTGTAGCTAGGTCAGAAGATAACTATTTATTAGAGAGCTCCCAAGGTTGGTACAATATTTGCGAGGGTAGGAAAGTGAGAACTGTAGCTATGTGTGAGGTCAGGTCCGGAGAAAAAGCGGCCCCAAAGAAAAAAGAAAAAAGTACAGTGATGACCAGCAACTGATGAACCCAATCTGGCGCCTAATGAAGAAACCTAGCCCATCCAGTGGACAGAACGGGGAACTGCTGGTTCACTCTGCCCTGTTGGAGCAACATTCGAATCTGTTGGCGTTGCTTTCTGAGATACGGAATAGCAATTCAATGGAATGATCACTGCGACGAACACGGTTGCTTCGGCACTGTGTATAGAATGTACGCAGCAGTTAGTTGCAGCAATGGCAGGTCACAATTTCTCCGAAGAAAGTAATATTTACACTTGCTGTAAATTCATGATGTGCCGACCTTAAGTCAACTGCATAGTACCCTCACGCTTCTCGTCATCATGCGAGATCTCTGATCACTAGTGTCCCATTCGCATGCCCCGTGCTGAGTACCGCATTGTCGCGACTCTTGCTTTTGCTGACCGGAGTCAATCAAGGCATAAAAAGGATGCAAGTGAACAGGTTCAACTAACATACTAGCTACTTCATTATTGCAGTATATAATTCGCTGTCCAGTATCTCCAGCGCCGGTATTATATTTTCTTATTGGAGCTGCTGGCTAGTAGCGAAACTTCAAAATCCAAATGTAAATTCATGATTACTTGAAAGAGCATATACGATAGCAGAAGCTTTAATCTGTGAGGTTTACGTGGAAGACGGTTCATAAATGTTAGTTGTGATGAAACGCTGGTCCGTTGTAGAGAGAGCTTGTCACATTTTACTGTATTGAAGACTACACATAATTTGATGGGTGACCACCGGTCTACTTTTAATTGTTACGAGGTGAAACTCTAATCAATTTCAGTTCACATGGTAGCAGACCGTGAGTCATGATCAGCTGTCACTCAGTTGCTGCACATCGGACTTATAATTAGATTCTAATTTGATGATAGATCACTGGCGCAAGCACATTATATTGGCCTTGCGAGTTTCTTCTCTTCAACAGTTGTCCATCCGAAAAGCACTCCGGCTTTATGAATCATAAGGCACAGTTGACCATAAGGTAATGGGAATAGAAATAGAATCGAAGCAGGTGATCATCACACCCTTAGCAGTGTTGGTGGAGCTAACCACAATCACCGTGAAATTGATTCTCATATCGATGTCACTCACCATAAAGTTTCGCGACAGAAAGTCAACCTGCAATGATGGCCATTCACTCTTGATCCCTTTCAGCTCGCGGGAAGACATTATTTGGCCCTTGGACCCCTATATAATAAGTGCTCTGAATGTCATTCCGCATCACTCTCATATGCACCTGCACCTTCTCAACTGAATCAGGACTCAGGAGTGTAGTGGAGCCAGCAATATGGCTTCTTCAAGCGCAATAAAGGCTTTGTCTTTCTTGCTATTGCTCTCCTTCTCTCACATACATTAGTGACACAAGTGCTTTGCAGGCAGCTCTCAGAAAACCGACAGTCGGAAAAGGAAGCAAGCAAGTCGTCAACCCAAACTAAGGTAGTTCGAACTTACAACTCAATTTTTGCTGGCTGATGTTATTCCATCCAATCTTGAGTAGGCTCCCAGCTATCCTAGAGCCGTCTGCATGAATACATCTTGAAGAATGCGAACCGAATACAGATTAGACAATCAGTCGAGTGATTAGTTCAACGGTTCTAGCTCTAAATCTCTCATTCCCTACTAGTAGTCGGACTTGAGTTGGTCTACTGCAAAGATCAGTTTCTCAGATGCAGCCAAAGCGATAATCTGCTTCCAACTTCTCGGTCAATTATCATGCAATAGAGTCCAATTGGTGTGCATTCATGATTTCTGCTCATAGATTGCCGAGTGTCCGTTGGATTGCTGTCCACTTCCGCAGGTACTTGAGGGTGATAAGCCTACAAAGGTTACCAGCACCGACACCAACGGAAAGAAATGGGGCGTTAACAACTACGGAGGTGGAAGTCCCGGCGGCGCGGGAGGCTATGGCAATGGAAATGGTTACGGATATGGCAATGGGAATCGCTACGGGAACGGTTACGGGAATGGTTATGGACATGGTAACGGAAACGGAAACGGCAATGGCAATGGCTATGGAAATGGTAACGGAAATGCCAATGTGTCTGGTGGTGGAGGAGGTGGAGGTGGAGGAGGTTCCGCAGCCGGTGGTGGCGGAGGTGGTGGTGGTGGTGGAGGTGGTGGTGGGGGCGGAGGCGGCGGTGCTGGAGGAGGTGGCGGTGGCGGCGGTGGTCGTTGATATGATTTTTGCATCGACTCCACGCATTGTGCAGGTACTAATCGGGCGACTCTCATCCTCTGGACATGTCGCTTCAACTCGCTCTCAACATACCAGTTCAATGTTGTATTCCTTCAACACTGAACTTTGTCCTTGATTTAATAATTGTTACACTAATTTCCTTACTGCGATTGAACTGCTTCGACATAGATACAGAAGACGACGTCAGGATTCAAGCGGGCGTGATGGATCAGCTGCTGCGATATGGTAGAATTAAGATTTCTAGCTGGTCGATTTTTTAATCATGTATTAAGTTGTAGTTATTTCGAGCGAGCCAGCGTCTAATAATTGATTAGAGTCAGTAGGTTTTCGTGACATTACCCAGATGATGCACTTAACTTATGTAGCAGCAAAATTTGTGCTTATATACATATTAAACTTTAACTTACAACTCAACGACCATGGCCACTTTTATCTGAATAAATAAATTCTGTGAAGAACTTTCCAAAGTTTTCCTTTTTAAATTGAGTTACCTCTTCTGACAGAATTTCCCTCTAAATTAGAAAGGTTCCTATTTCCCACTCACTGAAGATCCCAATTTCAGCACCTTCCTCTCATGGAATTAGATCCCGATTATGTAAAAGTTCTTTATGCAATGTAAGGAACAGTTTAGTTGTTCAGCTCTTCGTGAGGTCCAAATTCCAGAAGAGCCCAAAAACCTGATACATAATTATTCAATTCTATTCTTGCCTAAATTAAAACAGCATATTTCCATGCTATTTAATCATATGTTAGGCATATGTAATTAGTGTGTACATGTATGAGTATCCCTATGAACCATATGATTATGTGACCCAGCACCAACTGGCTCGGCATCCATTGGAAACCACTTATGACTCAGTTGTGAATGTACCACATCTGAGTCGCCATATTGGAACTGTGGTAACCTATCCTGTAAAGCCTTCTACTTCCCAACTCACACTACCTAGAGGTTATGATCTAGATATATAAGTGGGTAAGTATCGTAGATAAGTAGGTAGGTTAGTTAAGTGGTTACTATGTATATGTGTAGGTGAGTAGTAAGACACTTGGAAAGTTCTAGGTAGGTTTATGCATGCGAATACAGTGAGAATGTGTTTCATTTCCACATACCATCCATGGGACCATTGGTGGGTTCACAAGCAAGAAATGTTTTTGGTATTCCTTGTAGGGAAAAGAGGAAAAACCTCTGACAAATTAAAGTTGAATTGACATAAAATAGGTACAGCTCTCCAAGGGAGTAGTGGGCCCAAGATTTCAATGTTTTATTTTGAATTTTCCCATTGTGAAACAGAATGATCATTGTATTTTTTTTTCATTGTCAAATGTACAATTTCATGTTAGGGTAAGGGAAATTCAAGTTTTTCTTGAAGGTCCCATAGGCAATCTTTAAAATGTTTCTTGAGACAATGGCATTAAAGATATGGGTTCTCTATGTTTGAGCATTATGAGTATTGGTCACCCATCTAAATTTGAGTTTTGCATAACACATTTATTTGATGGGATATTAGGGTTAAATAAAGCTTTCACAGTAAAATGTATTTCTTAGTATCAGGTTGGAATATCTTAACATGATACTTTTTCAAGAATATATTGTTCTGAATATGAATCATAAATTTGTACCTGCTTTCAATAAATATGGGCTTATTTATATGAAAAAAAATTCATTTGCATCTATTTATACTAAATGCCTACTGTAACTATAAATAGATGTATGAAAAGTCAAAAGACAACTTCAATTTGGAAAAAGACATTTAGAAATTAGGATCCTTATAACTTCAAATTAAAGTGTCTTTTATAAACAAAGATATATGTGAGTTGTGTTACTGCTTGAAGACCCTAGGTTTCTTCATCCCATTTACTCTTCGCAAATGTGGCAAGATCACTGTTTTTTATTTCAACATTGTGATATTGCTCAAGTGGTGATCATCCATAACAGTATTTCCTCAAATTTGGTGATATTCAAAAAATGAAAGCACCCTCTTGCATTGTAGGAAATTGTGACAAATTTTCATGATTTTTTTTTAATTCAAAAAGCAGCGAATTTTTTATAATTTTCACAAAATGATGAAAACATGCCACAAAAAAATTAGCTGGGCAAGATATATCAAACAACTTACATGTTTCACTTCATCATAATCCCCTCCAAATGCACAAACTCCAAATCTTGAATATGTCTTTATCACATTGTTATGTAGATAGTTGAATACATCTAGGTTAAGTGGGATTGTTCCTGTTGGAGATTGAAGACACTTTGACAGTTGAAACGTTTTCATCCTTGACCAGTCATAATCCACTAGCTTCTCTCACATTTACAAAATGATGATTGTTGACCCAAATATTAAGAGATTTATGAAGTCTAAACACATCGGGCACAAACAAGGAGTGCTTTGTGTGTGACTCTGCAAAAATATTTCACACATTCAAGTTTCATTATTTATTTATTTCAACCCCACCCATAAAACTAAATTGGGACTGCAAATAGGTGACAATTTTTGTGTCCTTTTCATTCTCTGAAAAAGAAATCTCCAAGTTGCCAAAACTCACCCGAAAAATGCACCACTTGACATGCTTGCACGAGGTTGTAAACCATGATGCTTTGACATTCTTGCTATAGCGGTTGTCAATCAACATCAATTTCAAAGGTGGTAGATGTGGCACACCAAAAGCTATAATTTCCAGAAATCATTGACTGCAACTAAATGATTACTGAGCAACCAAAACCTTCAAACAATTTCACAATGAGAATGGTGGATGAAGAACAAGCCCACTGGACATTTCTCATCTTGATAAAGGTAGACATCCACATTTGTATTCACCACATGTTCATCCGGTCATTTATCAAATTCACCCTGAATGTGGGTTAATACATTGTGCAAAAACTTCACAAAGCTTGAATCTCATGGTTATTTATTTGTTGATCATGCGGTCAAGCCATTTGGCAACCCATTATTGCCGGTTTGATGCTCAATGTCTAATATGACCTTTGGGCCAAAACCCACTTTAAAAAGAAAATATATATGTGGCAGTGTCACATTGGTGGATTTTTTCTAAGTTGTGGCCCATCTCCCACCCATCTACCTTGCATCGAGCGGCCAAGCAGAAGTAAAAAACAAGAGTCTCGTGATCAACATAACCACAGGTCAGTTCAGGTTAGGCGTAGTCAGGTTCAGTCAGGTACGAGTTCATTTTCTTCTCTTCGCTAGCATCATTAGCCGCGTGGGGTGTCCGGACTCCGCGTTTGTTGGAACAACGTTGGAAGCGGTTGGAGTCGCTTTCTGAGATTCGGAACACCAAGTCAACAGATTAATAAATGCGGCAAACAAGGTTGCTTCTGCATTGTGTATAGATTCTACTCAGCAACTGATTGTAGCAACGGCGAGTGAAAATTACTCAGCAGGAAGTAATATTTTACACCTGCTGCAGCTTGATGGTATCACCAGCCCGCAGTCCGTTGCACTTATATTGTGCTAATATGATATTAGGGCGCAAAGCAGCGTAGAAATGATGGATTGTAAATTCATGATGTGTCAACGCTAAGTCAACTCCATATTATACCCTCCCACTTCTTGTCATCAGTGTCCCACTAGAATTTAGCATGCTCTGTACTGAGTACTACCACATTGTAGCAACTCTTGCTTTTGTGGAGCCAAGTCAATCAAGACATAAAAATGATGAAAGTGTGTACAGGTTCACCTACTATAGCTACTTCATTATTTTTGCTGTCCAGGTGCCGCCAGGTGCCGGTACTAGACTCTTTTATTTGAGCTGCTAAATAGTAGCGAAGCTTCAAAATCCACAAAAATAATGATTGTTTGAATGAGCTTATACGCTAGCACAAGCTTTAATCTCTGACGTTTACGTTGAAGTCGATTTTATGAGTATTATAATTAGTTATGATAAAACGCTGGTCGGTTGTAAAGAGCGCATTTGATCAAAGGCGTTGATCGGTTGTAGAGAGCGCTTGTCACATTTTCCTGTATTGTAGACTGCACATTTGATCGGTGGCCACCGGAGTACTTTAATTCACCCGTGTTCAAGATCCAATTAATTTCAGCTGATGTGATTCGTGATCAGTGTTCCATGAGTTGCTGCAAATCGGACTTTAAATTAAGTTCTAAGCTCATGATAAATCATTGCAAGCACAATCAATTGGCCTTACGATTTAGTTCTCTTCAACAGTTGTCCAGCAGAAAAGGGCGCCAGCATTAGGACCTGTTGCATACGTTAAGGGGAATAGAAACAGTATCGATGACCCTGATCATCACATCCTCAGCGATTGGTGGAGCTAACCCCCAATCACCGTCAAATCAATTCTCGTCAGTCACCAGAAAGTTTCGGGACACAAAGTCAACCTGCAATTGATGGCCATGCACTCTTCATCATTTTCAGCCCGCCGGAAGGCATCATTGGGGCCTTGGACCCTATATAACACGCTGTCTAAATCTCATTCCGCATCACTCTCATATCGATCAGCGCCTTCTCGACTGAATCAGGACTAGTCTAGTCGAGGCAGCAATATGGCTTCTTCGAGCGCAATGAAGGCTTTGTTTTTCTTGGCTGTTGTTCTCCTTCTCTCACATGCATTACTCACACCAGTGCTTTGCAGGCAGCTCTCAGAGAACCGACAGTGGGAAAAGGAAGCAAGCAAGTCGTCAACCCAGACTGAGGTAATTAGAATTTCCAACTCAATTTTGGTCGTTGGCTGATATTATTTCGTGCAATCTGAAGTGTTATGTCGGTTCACTATTTTTGCTGGTAGCTCGCCTAAGAAGCCGTCCGAATGCTTACTGCATCCTGAAAAATGCGGACCGAATAGAATTAGTCGAGTGATGAGTTCATCTGTTCTAATCAACTCGTAATCTCTAATTCTCTAGTAGTAGTGGGACTTGACTTGATGTTCTTCGGATTTAGAGCAACGATCACCTTCTCGGATGCAGCCCAAGCGGTAATTTGTTGACACTTCCGTCAATTCTAGTGTAATTGAGTCCAACCGCTGTGCATTGAGTTCTGATCGTAATCTGCCGCTTGTCGGTCGGGCTGCTCTCCCCTTCCGCAGGTACTCGAGGCTGATAAGCCTACGAAGGTTACCAGCACCGAAACCAGCGGAAAGAAATGGGGTGACAGCAAATACGGAGGTGGAGGTGCCAGCGGCGGGGGAGGCTACGGCAATGGAAATGGTTACGGATATGGCAACGGGAATCGCAACGGGAACAATTACGGAAATGGAAACGGGTACGGGAATGGTTATGGACGTGGTAACGGAAACGGCAATGGCTATGGCAATGGCTACGGAAATGGCAACAACAATGGCTATGGAAATGGCAACAGCAACTATGGAGGTGGCGGTCGTGGCCATTGACATGATTTTTGCAGATTCGACTTCAAGCATCGGGCAGGTACTAATGTTTCGACTCTCGTTCTCCATGTCACTGCGACATAAGTCTAGTTCAATGTCGTATTCTTTCAACACTGTAATTTGTGCTTGATTCAACAATTGTTGCACTAATTTCTTCAATACGATTAAACAGCTTCGCAAAACATAGAGAAGACGACGCAATATTCAACCGAGATGGACAAGCTGCTGCGCTAATTAAGGTGCATGTACTGGAAGTCGTGCAACTAGTGCGAACACAAGAATAAGCTCGATCCATGATTAAAGCCTCGACATTTAGCTAGGGGCAGTCAGGAGCAATTTTTCAATTTCTAGATGTCAAATAGCCTTGACTATATCTTGGATTAAAATTTTCTACGTGGTCATATCAAGTTGTAGTAATTTCCAGTGAGCCATTAGAGTGAATGGCCATCACTTGCAGGTTGACTTTCTGTCGCGAAACTTTATGGTGAGTGACATCGATATGAGAATCAATTTCACGGTGATTGTGTTGTTAGCTCCACCAACACTGCTAAGGGTGTGATGATCACCTGCTTCGATTCTATTTCTATTCCCATTATCTTATGGACAACTGTGCCTTATGATTCATAAAGCCGGAGTGCTTTTCGGATGTACAACTGTTGAAGAGAAGAAACTCGCAAGGCCAATACAATGTGCTTGCGCCAGTGATCCATCATCAACTTATAATTTAATTATAAGTCCGATGTGCAGCAACTGAGTGACAGCTGATCTTGACTCACAGTCTGCTAACATTTGAATTGAAATAGATTAGATTTTCACCTCGTAACAATTAAACGTAGACCGGTGGTCACCCATCAAATTATGTGTAGTCTTCAATACAGTAAAATGTGACAAGCTCTTTCTACAACGGACCAGCGTTTCATCAGAACTAACATTTATGAACCGTCTCCCACGTAAACCTCACAGATTAAAGCTTTTGCTAACGTATATGCTCTTTCAAGCAATCATGAATTTACATTTGGATTTTGAAGCTTCGCTACTAGCCAGCAGCTCCAATAAGAAAATATAATACCGGCGCTGGAGATACTGGACAAGGAATTATATACTGCAATAATGAAGTAGCTAGTATGGTAGTTGAACCTGGTCACTTGCATCATAAGTATTGTACCAACCTTGGTCCCTTACTAATTATCTCTTACTAACATAATTACTTTAATAACTAGTTATCTTATTGATCTAGATATTATATTAATACCTACCCTACTAACTTAGCTACCCTATTAATTACATACCCTATTGATTTTACTTCCCTTTTGACTTACCTGTCTTTCTAATTAACAACCTTATATATGTAACCACCCTATTTATATAAGTATTTTACAAATCTAGCCACTTTGTTAATGTAATTTGTCTTTCACATACTAACTTGCCTATCCACTTAATTGTTTTGTTAGTGTAATTTTCTTTCTAATTACATGCCTACCTACTTTAGTGACCTACCTTGTTTCTTGAACTTCCTTTTTACTTATTAACCTACTTATCAACCCACCCACCAATATATACCAACTTACCTACCTATGCACCCACTTTCCTACCTATCACTATGTTTATTTAGCTACTAACGTTTTTTACATAGTCAAATATCTAACTAACTATTTACTCATTTTTTCTAACCCTCACCCCCGTAATCCTACTTATTAATTTATTAAAGTTCGCCCTAATTCACAAATGATGAACATAGGTCCCCATATGTGAAGTATTACAAATAATTTATGGTGGACACAATGTCATAATTATAACAATTTTGGTTTAGTTGATGCATGATTTATAATATTTTTGTTTATTTAATTTATTTATGGAATGGACGTTACAATACATTTTTTCATATAATTATTATAAGTATGCATTATTGGATTATGGTTTAGGTTTAGGGTTAAAACACATAAATTAATTAACAAGTTTTTCATAAATCTATAGTAATTAACCTAAATTAGGTCAAATTTGGAAGGAGATTTTTAACGTTTAGATATATGTGAAGTAATATAATTTCATTCTATGTCTTTTTCAAAGAGAGAAAACAAATTAACTTGGAAATATCACACAAAAGTAAGAAACATACCTCCTTTTTTTGTTTTTTACCGAATTTATTTGATTTGTTTTTAAGATTAATGTTTTTTTTTTGGGAAATAAATATTTGTAATTTAAAAGCTTTAAAATTTGGTTTTTTGAATTTTTTCTTATGTTCTTTAAATTTTTTTTTTTGCACTATATAATTTGTATACATTGTATAATTTTTTGGGTTTCGGGCATATATCACTAAGACCTTTTTTTAATAAGGTTTGTATAATTAGGGTTTTAATAAGGCTTATGGAAAATATTATTTGAATTTTTAGGGTTAGGCCTTATGCTTTAAAGTTTAAGAATTTGGTTCATGTATTTCAAGGCTTAAGGTTTATGCTTTAGATTTTATGCATTGTATTGGTTTTTTATTTGATCAATTATTTAAATTTATAGCATAATTATGAATATATTTTGTTTCTATATGTTCCATAATTGTTAAAATCAATATTTCTTAACCCATTTTTGTTTAAATGCAATATTCATATCATATTGTGATAATTCATTAACCATGAAAAATAAAAATATGTTTTAAATATTTAATTCCCTGCCAAAACATCATGAAATTCATGTTTTCAAAATTATTTGTTCACTTTATATTATGATTTAACATATATAAAAGTGAGCATAATGCAAAATTGGTCACATTAATGGTAGGGTTAATGTAAAATCTATTATTTATTGTTAAAATTCAGAGTTTGTCGAAAGGAAAAATTTAAAGTTCATGATTAACATTTCTTCAATGATGTACATATTTATGTTTTACCTTTTTAAAATTGTAAACTCATTTCAAAAAATAAAAAAATTAAGTCTCTAATTTAATAAGATTTTCATGGCTATTTTTTAAAAAAATTAAAGCACATGATTTTATTTTTTAAAAATGTTTCACATAAAAATAAAAAATTATCTCTCCCATATATTAATCCTATGTATGATTGAAATTTTTTTTTTTTTTTATAATAATAATTAATTTTTAAGCTAAAAAATTTATATAGTAGGTTGGTAATATTTTATATTTTATAAATATATAACACAAGTGCTTCTATAAATTTTATTTTTAAAATGTATATTGGATTAAATATTGGTTTAAATATATTATTATTTATCACATATTGAGTAACACATTATATATAATTAATAATATTTTGGAATTTTATTCTTGATTCATTTTCATACATACAATATCTTCATATTTATTTAAAATATGATAAGAATTAATTAAAAATATTAAATTTTAATTATATATATCAACCCATGTTATGTATAGTGTAATTTTTTTCTTATAAAAGTTTTCTTTTTAATGAGAATTAAAAATTTCAAAAGATAAGTATTTGGGTATGAAAATGATCATAAGCTTTAAAAGCCATGTTAAAGTTTGTGTGGATTCAAAAAATTTGAAAGGGCCAAGTTATTATGCAATGTTCTCCGCACCATAAGAAGTTGAACACGATTTGACCATCTAAGAAACATAGGAATAATTAGAAAAAGGCAACCAAGAATCTATAACTTGGAACAAATTACCAACCAAGAATTTGTAGCTTGGAAAAATAACTAGCTAAAATAGAAGCTCATTGCCATGGTTGTTAGATGTTGACAATAACTAAGCTAGACAACCTAGCTTAACATAACTAATAGGTTAGTAGGCTACTTGTTATATAACTTAATTAACTACCTAATAGCATAACTTAGGTGTATCTAATAGGCTACCTATGTAATATAGGCTTATTATGTAATTGACTCAGTAATATAAGCCTTTTAAGTTGGTATTTTAAATGGTTTAAGTAGGTATTAAAGGTGGTCTAACTTATTAGGTAAATGATATTCCTAAGTAAACTATCGTAAATGCTTAGTAACTATGTAGGTAGTTTACTAGCCTAAGCCACCTATGCCTACTAAGCATTCATGACAATTTAGTTCTATTTTTTGTATTATAATATATTAAATTTGATTTTTTAAATGAATTTATTTTTAGTAATAACATTTTTCATATAATTATTACAAGTATATACTATTGGATAATGGTTAAGTTTAGAATTTGGGACATATAAATTAATTAACATTTTTTTTACAAGTTTTTAGTAATTAAAATAAATATAGGGTGCATTTTGGGGGGCATTTTAAAGGTTTAAGCATATGTAAAATAATGCAATGTCATTTTATATCTTTTTTAAGGAAAATGAAAAACTTAGCATGGAGATATTACCAAATGGTAAAAGACATACCTTCTTTTTTGTTTTTTTACAAATTTTATTACTTATTTACAAAATTAAGACCAAATTTTTAGTTGGTGAAAATAAATACATGTGTAGGTATTGCAAAATTTAAACAACTTTAGGTGAAGATACAACCTTAAATGCAATACCCACATGTAAGGTCACTTCAAAATAACCAATAAGTTGTTTGGCTAACCAAAATATGTTTTTTTATATACTTAAATTAATAATTATTTTGAATTAATTTTATGACAATTAATTATCATAAATAATTATTTAAAATAATGGTTTTAATAACTTATCAACATAAAAAATTATGTGCGAGTATTGCAAATTTAAAATAACCTTATAGAAATTGGAATAGAAAATATGTAAGTATTGCATGTTTGTTTTCATGACAATGTTAATAAGTTAATTAAAATGTCGGTATTATTTTTAAAATCTTCAAGTGATGTGATTTTTAATACATTAGATGTAGGTATTGCATAATGTACATTTTGATCTTTGTAAACCCTAGACAAATTGATTATAAAATGTGCATATTGGATTATCTAAGTTTTGATTTTTTTATCTAAAACACTAAGAAGATGACAAAAAAGAAGACATATATGATGAACCATATACCTATTAAACGAATGTGATTAGAAGAAAATAATATATTAATAAAGATGTAAAAAAATGGGTGAATCAAAAATTGTTAAAAACCCCAATGAAAAATAAAAGTTTTTTATAGTATATCAAAGGTCCACCAAAGTTCAAAAAGTGGGTAGTCCAAAAAAATGAAGGGGTTAAAAAAACCTAACATGTTATATAAAGTGGAAACCTTAAACGGGTGAAAATCCTTAAAAGTGTACTAAATAGGATGAAAAGGGCCTACTCCTTACTTCAATCATTTTTTACCTTATGTTTTGATCCTGATTAAAAATAACAAATCAAAAATTATCAAAAACTTTAGAAGGACTATATTTTAAACTATTATAATTCTAGACTCCATCATAATCATCCATAAATGTGTCTTCACATGGTAAAAAGGATTAGGTAAAAAAAACAGAAAAGGGTGATGTTGTGACAAGATTTTGGTACACCTTTAAGAATTTACACCCAAACCATATCATTATTTACAATGTTATGTTTAGTTCGGTATGCAATTGTTGCCTTTATAACCCTTACTACATGATGAACAGTGTATAGATGGCAACATTGCATCTTAACATGAACTATAATTGCAACAAATTTTTTTTTTCTTGTGCCCTGAACCTTATAAACACCCAAAAATCACCCAATTAAACCTTAACACACATTAGATGAAACAAATTTATAATAAAACAACAAACATTGATTATTATTTTTTATTACCTTTCATGAATCATGGAAATCTAATATAGTTATCAACTCTTGTGTTAATGGATTCTCAATCTTAATTTTTGACATCCCATGCCATTCTCAATCCTCATGCATATGAAGAATGGGTTAATTGGATCAACTTTTGTAAATTTTTGTCCTTCTCCATTCATGATGTTGCATTTCTAAGCACATTTCCCATGCCCCGAACATTCAAATTTAACACCTTCAATAGGTGCTATGAAGTTAACTTGACCAAAATTGGTTTTGGTAATGGTGGACATCATTGTCCAACAATTACAAGTTCATCCCATTCATATTGGGTTTTAGCACAAACGTGACTAGCAACCTTTTGATCATTTTACGTCTACACAGCCATGGCATCTCCCAAAATGTGAGCATTCATTTTAACATGGTCTTGATGTTAAGGACCTTTTTTAGAAGTTGGAGGCCTCCTAGGTTTGGCCTTTTCTGCCACTAAACCTTGCACCTCTTTCAAATGTTTAGTCAATAACCATTTGGCACAATATGAAACAATGTAAGTGTCAACTTTACACTTCCATTTCACCCCATTTTTAATCCATTCTTTGTCCTTTTGAACCATATTAAGTGGAGAAAGGGGTGTTGGTTGTTAAGTGGGGTTAGTTTCAATCTTTGAACGTGATTATAAACCCCTAAAAAAAAAAAATTTACATTTTAATAAAAAAAACCCTAACTTAAACAGTAAAAACATAATCACACAATAAAATGTAGGTGTTACAAATAAGACTAATTTTTCTTCTGGTATTACAATGATTTTTTTTTGAAAAAACATCCCTCACCTTCCATCAAATGATGAAAGTCGGGTGTAATTAAATTGAAAAATTTTGTACAATTTTTAAAAATCAATTAAATAAAGTTTAATTTATGTAAAATTTGAAATAATCTAAGTTACCACTTGCATTAAACACAATCACCATGGCCAACTCTAAATTGCACTGAAAATTTATTTCATCAAGTCTAAGTTTTCCAACTTTTAATTCTAATGTAACAACATTTTGCTCCTTAGTTGCTAATTTTGATCTAGTAACATTTTGGTCCTCAATTGCCAATTCTAGTGTAGTAAAAAAATTTTATGCACTTTCAAATTCCTTGAAAGATTCAAATGCAAAATTGAAAGTGAAAACACTGAAATAAAAAGGAATTGGAGTATGTTCTTTAGCTTGTAACACTACGAGAGTAAAAAAGGCATGTTGAAACTCGGGAATGAGGACTAGGATGAGTGACAAGTGGGTTAATTATTCATATGGACCTGCAGAAACCAAACAACAAATTGATTAGTGTATAGTGAGAGCATTTTTGGTGCACAGACAAACCACGGGCATACATGGATTCATAAAACCCACCATCGTCCGAAACTTAAGGGAAACCACCACCTACCCCTTTATAATATTCTCTGTGATTAACCATGGGGGCTACTTCCAAATGTTATTTTTCTCAGGACTTTTAAGTTACGAGTTCGCAATTACGAGTTCACAAATTCCCAAAATTAAGATTCCCACCACTTTGAAGGCCCATAACTTCTTGTGCAAACTTTTGATTGAGGTGAGGTCTTAAACAAAGTTGTAGCTTTAATTAAGAACAACAATATGTGGCACTTGACGTACACACATGTAATTCAGGCAATTCTTGACTTTTAATGGTCAAGAATCAAATTGACCCTTTGACTCTCGACCTTTCTTTTGGCCATAATTTGTGTTCTAAGTACTCAAATGTATCATGCAAACCCATTTTTGACATCTATGTGTCAATAGTTTTTTAATGGTATAAGAAATTTTTCAATCCAATGAGTTTTGACCCCTAAAATCATTTTTTGAACATTCGGGACTTCATAAGAATTCCAATTCCCAAGGTGGGAGTCCACTTGGGAGTGTGTGGGTTCATTCCTTCACACTCTCTGACACTCTCATATGTGTGAATGTGATTCTCAGGGTGCACTTTCAGCCCACACCTTTTTATGCCCTTGCCTTAGTCACAAGCTTAAGGTTAGGGTCATGACAATTTTGTTCGTTAGTTGCCAATTTTGATGTAGCAACATTTTGATTTTGAACTTTTCAATCATAACCAACCTTCAATTTTTTTTTTCTACCCATTGTAATCATATAATCCAAACCTTAATAAACAACAATATTAATTTTTTACCTTTTCCAAAAGACCAAAACCATAAGCACAAGCTATTTTCTCTTTGAAACAAACACCATTAAAAGCTAATCACAATAGGTAGAAAAAAAATTGATCATAAGAAGAAAAATAACAATGGCACCCTTGCTAACATTACTACTATCATCCTCTTTGCAAACCAAGCAAAAAAAATTAATGATATTGTTATCATCGTCCTCTTCATAATAAAGCAAAGAAAAAAATGATGATAATAATGATGAGAAATAGACAATTATAGTTGTTGTCATCCTCTTTGCAACAAAGCAAGGAAAAACAAAATGATGATGGCAACAATGTCATCGTCCTCTTCGTAGCAAAGTAGGGAAAAAACAAAAAGATGACAGCAACAATGTTGTCGTCCTCTTCACAGGAAAGCAAATATTAAAAAAAAATGACAACAACTGTTGTTGTCCTTTTCATAGCAAAGCAAATTAAAAAACTAATGGCAATAATGTTGTCATCTTCTTTATAGCAAAGTAAATAAAAAACAAAAGATGATGGCAATTGCCAAGCTATCGTCATCCTTTTCATAGCAATTTTTTTTTAAAAAAAGAAACAATGGCAACTCCCATCATCCTCTTCATAGCAAAACAAATTTTTAAAAAAACGACAACAATAATGTCATCATCCTCGTCACAACAGAACAAGTTAATAAAAAAACGACAACAACTTTTGTCATCATCTTCGTAATAAAGCAAATAAAATAAAAAAGATGATGGCAATTACCATCATCCTCTTTGGGACAACTTTTTAAATTAAAAAAAAAGACAATGACAATAACGTCGTAGTTTTCTTCTTCTCAAGTTTTCTTCTTCTCAAAGAGTGAGAAGAAGAAAACGATAATTACCATCATCCTCTTCACAATAAAGCAAATTTTTTTTTAAAAATGATGGCAATTGTTGTCATCCTTTTCGCACCAAAGCAAATAAAAAGAAAAAAACAATGGCAACAATGTTTTTGTCCTCTTTGCAACAAGAAAAAATTGAAAAAGTAAAAAAAAGGGGGGGGGAGGGACTTTACCTTGAAGCTTGAACATTTGTCATTCGGTTGAAACTCCAAGCTACCTTGTGTCACCACTTTCCTAAGTTTGCTTCAAAACTCTAATGATGGAGGTGAGAAAAATGAAGTTAAACCTAAGGGAGAGAAAAAAATTTTAAATTTAGGAGGGAGGAAGTTGGTAGGTAGGAGGGGAAAACTTTGGGGTAGAAAAAAAGGCTAAAAAAACTCTAGGCAAGGGAAGAGGAAAATAAAAATGCACTATTTGGTTGTGTTTGGGTTCATCCCCAAAATGGCTTGAATGGCCTCATCCTGAACTAATACACTAGTGGCTACTGGGGCTGGAGTGACCCAACCCCCATGATTGCACCAATTTTGTTTGGGATGAACTCAAGTTCATCCCAATTATTGGATATGCTATAGGCATTGAAGTTGGGTCATTTTTTTCCCCCCTTCGTTTACTTCAAAGCTACCCATAAAAGAAATATATTCAACTACCCAAGCATTTCAAACCCGAACCACCTACCTCCACCCCACCAAAAACCTTAAACCTTGTCACCATTCAAACCTTATTATTGTAGTTTGTAGGAGGTGAGGAACATTGTTATAATTGAAACTTCAACATAACCAAAGGAACAAAGGAATTGTTAAGTGATTAAGACCCAAGTGTTGTTATAACATCACAACTTAATATTGTTGTAACATCGAAGTGTAACTAAACGTTATTGCAAAATCTGGACGTAAAAGTGGTGTTGAAATGATGCTATAGAAAACACTGTTGCAGATACAATGTTGAAGTGATGTTGTAAAAAACAATGTTGTAAAAATGGTGTTAAGGTGGTGTTGCAAAAGATGTTTCAAAAATGGTGTTGAAGTGGTGTTGTAAAATATGTTACTAAAGTGATGTTGCAAAAGATGTTTTTCCAAAAGATAACCTATGCATATGTGGCAAGTAAATGTACATTAGCCTTTATTTTTTTCTTTGTTTTTTTTTCATTCTTGTCCCCTTGCAGAGAAGATGATTATGATGGCTGCACTTGTTTTCATTTTTTGTTGTTATTATGAGATTAGGGCAGAAGATGACAACAAATGAAATGTTCATTGTCATCTTCTACTCTTTTTATGAAACTAAAGTAGAAGACAATGACAAACAAACCTCGTCCTTGTTTTCTGCTTTTTTTTCTTGCATTGTGAAGAAGGTTTGTCATCATCTCTTGGTTTTTTCCTCAAGTGCAAAAGATGACGACAAGCCATGATCCTAGTTTGTTAGCATCCTTGGTTGTTTTGCTTCAATTGCAAAAAATGACAACAAGCTTCTTGGCTTGTTGTCATCTCTTCATTTTTTTCCTCAAATGTAGAAGATGATGATGAGCTGAAAGGTTCACTATTATCTCTTGATTTTTTTCTTAGGTGTAGAAGACTATGACAAGCTAGGAGGTTCATTGTCATCTCTTGATTTTTTTCTTGAGGTGCAAAAGACAATGATGAACTTGGATCTATGCTTATCATCGTCTTTTGTTGTTTTTCTTCAGTTGTAGAAGATAGTGATGAGCCTCTTAGTTCATTGTCATTTTTTGCATTTTTTTTTAGTTGTAGAAGATGACAAATCAAGAGGCTTGTCATCATTTCTTGGTTTTTTTCATTCAGTGCAAAAGACAATGACAAGCTTCTTGGCTCATCATCGTCTTCTATTTTTTTTCATTGTTATACATAAGGGCACCACATGTCATGCCCAAGATTTAATGTAATTATTAATAAATTTTCAATTATAAAACTTAATTTTAAATGAATTCATGTAAGTAATTAGTCAATATAACCAAATATTTATAATAAAAATAAATTTAATAATATAACCTTATGATTTTTATATTAATTCAATTCGAATATAATCAAAATATTAATTAAATAATTAATTTTATTATTGTATTATATTAATTAATTTTAATCAAAAATAAAACTTATAAAATATAGGGCTTTGAAACCTTTAAACATAATAAACAATATTTGTTATTGTTGATAATAGGAACATTTAAAATTATGATTCTTCTTGTTGCAAGTTGTTTTTGTAGAAAAAAGATGCAACAAGTTGGAAAAACTAAGTTACTATCTTTTTTTATATGTTGTTTGTAATTGTTTGTTTAAGGGAGCTTGAATTTTCTAAGCAATAATGGCTATCGCTATTGTTGGGGAGATTCAAACTTTTGTTTTTCTTTTTTGGATTGATTGTTGTTTAAGGATTTGAGTGCTTTTGGTGTAGGCATGTAGGTAGGCAAGTTAGTAGGTAGGAAAAAAATTACATTAGCAAGGTAACTAGGTAGATAAGCAAGTTAGTATGTAAGAAACAAGTTACCTTGTCAAGGTGACTAGGTTTGTAAAGTATTTATGTCAATAGGGTGGTTGTGTATATAGGATTGTTAAATAATTATGTAGTTAAGTCAATAAGGTAGGTAATTAGTACAATGATTAGGTTAGTAGGAAAGTTAAGTCAATAAGATAATTAGTTATTAAGGTAACTATGTCAATAAGGGATAATTAGTAAGATTCCAAGGTTGATACAATACTTACGAGGGGAGAAAGGTGAGTAAGGTAACTATGTGTGAGGTCAGGTCCAAAGAAAAAACAACCAAGAACAAACCCAAAAAAAAATGTACAATGACCAAGAGCGAAAAGAAATGAACTCTAACGAATCCCATCTGATGCTGAATGAAAAAACGCAGCCCATCCAGTAGACAGAACAGCCAACTGGTGCATTGGTGGCTGCTGGTTGACTCTGGCCGTCCATTGACAACCTTTAGAGCAACAACATAAAAGCATTGATGTTTTACAACCTTGTAGAAGCATGTCAAGGCTAGTTGTCTTATACGCCTTTATTTAAGGAACAGTCTGTTCACTAAATCCACTAAGTCAGCAATGGGATCTTATAGCAGGCAGTATAAATTGTACCGGCTACCTTGTTTTTCTTGTCTGCCCTGTGACCCTGGTCGTCTTTTTCTCAAAACAGATGGATAATGCCCAGAAACATTTTGGTTGCATGTTGTGCACGTTTTGGACCATTACAGATCCAAAAACCATAATGACAGGACCAAAGTGTGTTTGGACATCACCAAAATGTGTATGGGCACTACCAGACACATTTTGGACAGGAAAATGGGAAGTCAGGGAAAAACAGAAGCAGGCAGTACAAGATGCCTGCAATAAGGACCCAATGCTGATTTGATGTTTCCGAGGTGTGCACTGTGTATATAGATGGTGGTGGTGAAGAGTTGTCATTTGTGTAGAAAGCAAAAAAACTTATTTTCGAAATCTTAGTTGTTTGCACGAAAAATTCTTGTTGCTATTTGAAATTAATAATTTATGATAGCTTGTTGTGAAGGTATTACCCTCGACAAATTTATCAAAATCTATTGTTTTGGTTTGGATTAAAAAAAGTTTGTAAAGAAGATTTAGGAATATGTAGTTTTGAACATGCATGTAACTTGTTTTATTAACCATCATTTCCATCAAACAAGCATGATAAAACCCAACAACATTATTCAAGGGTAATTCAGTAGAATAATGGAGGTTTAGCAATTGGACAGTGGCTTTAAAAAGAGGCTTAAATATTGGGACCAACATGGAACAATTTAAACATCCAAAAATCTTTCTTTGCCTTTTCAATTGAAAAAGAATTCTAAAAGTCCACATAGAGATGGAAGAATAAAATTTGGTTTATCCTGTTGGGATGCTCATGGTCTCCAAAAGTATGGGATGGTAGATGAGGCCTTGGTCCACCAAAAAATGGTTACTGGAAATTTTTCTGAATGGTTTCATGTTGTAGGGGAGGTTTATGTACTTGTGGGTTCTCCTGAGGGAGAGCCACATGAGGGTGTGAGCCCAAGGGTGTTTTGGAACTTCCAAGAGAACCCATGAGAAGGAGAACCTCACTGACATAAACTGCTTCTCTTTTTCTTTCCTTCATGGGAAAGTAGGAACATATAAAAATAGGATCTCCCCAGGTATAATGGTCCAGGGTTCTTCTCCTGGGGGAGATCCTTCAAAGACACAATTAAAAAGAGAATTGCAAACAAATATTCTAAACATAGAAAAAGTTGACACTCATTTTGGTTATGCATGAAGTTCCTAGCACGATAGGCACAAAGGAACTAGCGTTCATGTGGTGAGACCAAAAAAACACTGGAAATAATTCATAAGGCACTTGGTTCACCTTGAAATATAGTTGAATTTGAAATGGGCCTCCATGATCTTCATAACCTTGGAGGAAAATAATTTGTGTACTATGTTGTTCGTTCACCTTATTCTCAAGGATAAGGGCTTTACTAGACATGTCTAGTGACAAATATTTTAAATTTTTTTTCAGCTTTTGGAATGAGTTGGAAGATTCTGAAAAAAACATGTTTAATGGGAATTCAGAATACAAAGGTAAAGAACCTGTTCACTATCTATAGTTTTTTGGCTATCTCAATAGTAAAGTAATGCCAAAGAATTACTACCCCCACACGGCTACTCAATTCTCAATCTTGGCCCCTATTATGGGAATGCCCCCACCAAGGGGTAATTGAGAAAAAAAATGAACATGCTTGTGTATTTTTGGCTGTGTATTGAGCCATGTCTAGAAATCTGGAAATTTTTGCAGATTTTTTTTAATTTTACAAATTCATTGAATATGTAACAGTTGTTAAAAAAATTCACGACAGTGCCAATTTTCACACACACAAAAAAAACTACTCCCTCCTTCCGATTGTTTCATTATCTTAAAGTAAATTTTGATCATGCCACTCTTCCAGCCTAGGACAGGAAACACTTTTTCACCGGATTTACCTACCACTTTTTTAGTGTATCCACATCCATCTACTTACCTAAAACCAAGTTGAATAATTATTTGTAAGGTAAAGAACAGGTTTTCAGGCTCTTAGTGGGTTTTCATTCTCAGGAAGAGCTGAACAACCCTTCCTTACAATTCCTTACATTGCATAAAGAACCCTTACAAAAATGGGGTCATCTATGAGCGTGAGGACCCGTTTTGCTTTTGATGGAAATTCTGTAAAGTAGGTGACTGAAATTAAAAAGGAAAGTTTTGAAAAGTTCTTCACAGAATTGATTTACCCACAACAAAGTGACCATGGTTGTTAATGTACTCGATTTTGCTGCTACACAAGTAGGTGGATCATCTGGAAAATGTCACAGAAACCTAGTGATTCAAATTCAATGTGAATAGCTACCCAGTACTTACTATAGGGAGTCTACCTCACTTGAACCATTCATATTCATGGGATTCATGAAAGCACATCATCCTCGCACTGTCCAGTATTAACTAGTGCAGTATATGAACTCGAGGATGGTTCACTGGAAATTACTACAACTTGATATGATTATAAAATGGACCAGGTACAAATTTTAATTCTAGATATAGTGAACGCTAATTGACATCTAGAAATTAGAAACTACCCCTGCCCCATCAGATGTTGATGCTTTGACTCCTGCCGTACTGTTCTTCTGTTCGCACTAGCTGCATAACTTCCATTACAGGCAAGTGTACAGTAGGCGCAGCAGCTGGTCTGTCACGCTCGGTTGAATCTTGACGTCGTATTGTGTATCTATGTCGAAGCTGTTCAATTGCGGTGAAGAAATTAGTGTAACAATTATTAAATCAAGCACAAAGTTCAGTGTTGAAGGAATATAACAGTATTGTGTATTGAGAGCAAATTGAAACGACATTTCCGGAGAATTAGAGTCGCCGCCTTAGTACCGGAGCAATGCGTGAAGTCGATGCAAAAATCATATCAACGACCGCCGCCGCCACCGCCACCTCCTCCAGCGCCGCCTCCGCCCCCACCACCACCACCACCACCTCC
>Ga0116227_10006578_pt1 | contig 23444 bp, 12 predicted proteins | sample S1TSphgellanicum_FD_89693 | JGI IMG/M metagenome (GOLD analysis project Ga0116227, IMG submission 89693) | Host-associated microbial communities from peat moss isolated from Minnesota, USA - S1T2_Fb - Sphagnum magellanicum MG | ecosystem: Host-associated > Plants > Peat moss > Unclassified...
TATATATATATGAAAAAACTTCATCCTACAGAAAATTCATTTTCACAAATAAAATTTACATGTAATTTAAACTTCATGAATTTTGATAAAATTTGAACAAATATAACTTAGTTATCATATGTAAAAAAGTGCATAAAAATTAGAGTTCCACAAAAATATTAATTATTTATCATCCCTTGAAATATTGAAAATTAAATTTGATTTACACAAAAATAGAAATTACATGTATTGAACATATGCATTATTATCAACTTATATTTAAATTTTAAATGTATATATATATTTAACACTATTGCTTGAATGCATTAAAAAAAATTACATCATACATAACCATTCATTTTGACAAATAAAAATTACATGTAATTTAATGTTTAATGAATTTTGATCATAATTTTAAATAAATATTAAGCTATCACAGAAAAGAAGTGAATGAATATTAAAATTTCACAATTTAATTTTCATCAATTATATATCATAAAATAAATTTGGTTTACATAAAATAAAAATATTACATGTATGAACATATACAAGATTAAATTACTAATTTATATTCAAGAAAAAATATTCAAAATATGCATTACAAAAATAATGTCACACATCATTATTCATTTATACAAATAAATTTTCATTTAATTTAATGTTATCAAAATTTAACATAAATATTAACATATATGATATGTATAAAAACAAAATTACATATTAGTTGTTTAATTAAGTTGAAAAATAGTTGTAACAAAGTTGCAAATGAACTTACATTTCATCCATCCGTTAATACATTTTATCATCCATGCATGTGTTGATGGTGTCACCAAAATAATTGAACATTGGTTAACATCTTGATTATGTGTCAATTAGGAAACCTTAAATGTTAAGAATATTCCAAGAATGACCTTTTACTCAAGACATGTATTTCATTATTTACCAATGTAATAGGCATTTCAACTTATAAACATTATTGATGCCAAGAATAATCAATGGAATATTTGGCAAAACACCTAATTGAAAACTGTTTTAAATTATATACTAATTTAGTTAATGAATTGACTTCATTGGTAATTACTAATATTTAATTTTAAAATAAAAAACTCTAGTTATCACATAGTTGCAAATCACATCTTGTTGAAAACGTTTTATACTAGTGTGCCTAAAACTGGTGTTGAATAGACTAAAAAAATTGAAAGCTCATACTTCTATTTATACCCCTTTAGGGTCCTAGCTCAAGGAAGTTTTTAAGGAGATTTTTATGCGCGCATTAAATAAAAAAATTTCTTGAGAACCTTCATAACTTAGAGTCAATTAACAGTTAATAGAAATTTAACTATAAATTAATTTGGATTTAACTTGAAGTTGGCTGGGAGTTAATTGGGAATTAATTATGACTTAATTAGGAGTTAATTGAAAACTAGCTAGGAGTTAACTAGGAATTAATTGTGATTTAACTAAAATTAAATCAAACTTCATTCGGATTTAATTATAATTTAACTAGGACTTAACTTAAACTTAATTAATAATTAATTAATAGTTATGGATTAACATTATGGATGAATTTCATCCATTAGAAGATGGTGTCTGATGTTTGCATCCATCACAGTTAGAAATTGGATTATAATAATGGACATGAAAGGTTTGATTCCTAACATTTACAATTTATTTTCATTTTGGGGGTTATGTTAAGTATGTTGGGTTGAGTAGTTAAGTTACCACAATTACTTACACCTACACCTTTTTTGACCTACATACACGAGTTTAATTGTTAAACTGTGGAATTTGGCAACCTAATTACCATCATGGAAAAAGGCACTACTACCAAAATGGGGTGTAATTTACTAGCTTAAATCAGTATGGTACCTTAAAAGTGAAATAATTTCATTGCATTTTATTGATTTCACCTAGTGAAAGTTATTTCAGTATAATATCACTATGTAGACATCATGTTTCATTATTAGTTAACATAATTCACTATTACAATTTACTATAACAAATAAGTTTAGTTTTATGTTTTTAAAAATATTCTATCTATGTTAGTTTATGATATACATTATATTATTTTAAGTTATTTTAATTATTCTAACTTATATTTTATGTTATTATAAGCTATTATAAATTATTGTACCCTAAATTATTATATGTTATTTTACTTTAAAATATTTTAACTAGTTTATTATAAGCTTTTAAATTATTTTAAATTAAATTATTCAACTAATTTTAAGCAATACTTTAGGTTATTTTATTTTGAATTACTATATGTTATTTCAAGTTATATTTTAAATTATTCAATGTCATTCTATTTTATGTTATTATAAATTATTTTATCCTAAGCATAATAACTTAGAATAAAAAATAATAACCTATGAAAAATAATTTTAAATACCCTACAATTTAATAATTACCAATAGCTTATGATATTATAACATAGAATATCAAAAAAATAATTTATAATATAATAATCACCAATAGTTGTAATATAACATATAATAACCAATAATAACTTATAATACAATAACCATTAATAACCATCAATAAAATAATCACCAATGGCTTACAACAAAATAATCATTAATAACCATTAATAGAATAACCATCAATAGCCATTAATAGAATAACCACAATAGCCATTAACATAATAGCCACAATAACCATTAATAGATTAATCATGAATAAACCATTAATAAAATAGCCACCAATAGTCATTAATAGATTAATCACGAATAACCATTAATAGAATAACCACCAATAGTCATTAATAAATTAATCACAAATAACCATTAATATAATAGCCACCAATAGTCATTAATAGATCAATCACGAATAACCATTAATATAATAGCCACCAATAGCCATTAATAGAATAGCCACCAGTAGCCATTAATAGAATAGCCACCAATAGTCACGAATAGAATAACCACGAATAACCACCAATAAAATAATTACTAATGGCCATTAATAGAATAGCCACCAATAGAATAACCACGAATAACCATCAATAGAATAACTACTAATGGCCATTAATAAATAACCACTAATAATTATTAATAAAATAACCACTAAAAACCATTGATAGCCATAAATAGAATAGGTACTAATAGCCGTTAATCACCACCAATAGCACTAATAAAATAATAATCAATAACCATATATTATAATTGCTTAGGATTGCCAAAAATAATCTAAAGTGAAATAATTTATAATAAAAAAAATAACTTAAGGTGAAATAACTTTCAATAGCCAAAAGTAACTTATAATAGCTACAAATAGTCTAAATTGAAATAATTTACAATAGCCAAAAATAACATAGAATAAACAAAAAAACTTACAATAATTGAAAGTAGCCTAAGGTGAAGTAAGTTAAAATAGCCAAAAATAATTTATAATAATTACAAGATAATTCTAAATTGAAATAATTTACAATAGCCAAAAATAACTTAGAATAACCAAAAGTAGTTTAAGGTGAAATGACTAAAAATAACTGAAAATAATTGATAATAGCCATAAATAGTCGTAAATAATGTAGGATGAAATAATTTAAATTAATGAAAAATTGTCATATAATAATTGAAAGTAGTTTAACATAGGTAGTATTATTATATTAACACAAAAAAATCCATTTATTAAACTTTTTTTTTTCCAAAAGAATGGTCATTGAAATGTTATTGAATAATGATATTCAATTTTTTTTTATTCAAATGATTTTAAACTTTCAAAAGGAAATAAATGTAATTATGTACATTATTGAATTTTTAAAAAAAGTAAGTTCGAATCATTTCATTTGAACAAAATCTCAATAAGATATGAATTTTCAAAGTTTATGTTTTTGTAATATTTTAAATGAAGTATTTGATAAATAGAATGTAATGTAACATATTATCATAACAAGTGAGGTGGCTTGATGGTAAAGGTGTTTGCCCCCATTCCAAAGGTCAAGGGATTAAACCTCATGGGTGGTGTTGTGTGTGGTCATCAATGGTATGTTGATCGAATATTCTCCTATCAAATTCTTAAGCTAGGTGCCTAGGTTGATTATGTGGCCTACTTGCTTACCTAGGCTAGGTTTTTAACGTAGCGTATGTAGTGACACATGTCAATAAATAATAGGCTTTAAAAATCATGAAATTATCAATAACATTATATATTAAATAATTAAAATTTAATTAATTTCCATATTGGTTAGTTAATTAATTAGCAAGTGAATGGTTTGGTAAATTTGTATTTCACTTAAGAGTAACCTTGTTTCACTAGGTATTAGTGAAACAAGTCATTGTCCGTAGCAACTGGATCACTAGTGGGTTAAACAATTTCAGTAGTTAAAAATGTCCAAATTCACTCAAAAATCTCGTGAAACCCAGAGTGAACTGGGACGCATTTCCTAGTGGTGAGGTTATTAAATAAAGAAAGGAATAAAAAAAAGATGAAAACACATGAAAATATAAGTTGTTTATTGTTTGCCTACCATACTATAGTAACTATTATCTTGTAACAACCACCATCATGCAATACTTATCATCGTGCACATATCGTCATCTATAGATTTGAAAGAAGATTTTCAACAATTTGTAGACCTCTAATAGCTAATGTTTATCGTTTGTAACACTTGTAGACCTTTTGTAGCTAATGCCTACTGTCTACACTACCTACAAACCCTTTGTGGTTGTTGCTTACCGTTTGTAGCAATGTTACCTTCCTTGTAGACCTTAAATCTCATGTCAACCTCCTTGTTTATGCTTTTAATGGCAATGACTATCTTGTCGCAAAAGGTATTTTCTATTATAAAAACAGAAAAATACAAAAAAATCCTATTGTTTTGGTAGAATAAACAAAAAATTATTACATAAAACATAAAAAAAATCATGCAATCTTAATGTGTACTACCTTCCCCCCACTATCTAACATCCTCTAAGTAGAACAAAAAAAAACAATATGATATATTTTTGACCATTTCCGTTGCAAGAATCAAAGTACAAGATACTTCCATACTTTCCACCTCTATCTCCAGTGCCATAAACACGTTATTTCCCAAGAAAAGGATTTTTTAGAAATTTTAATATCAAATACCATCTTTAATACAATATCTAATACAATCCCTATTCCCCCCTCAAGAGATATATGAACCCAAAAAGGATATTCACCACACAAAGGTGGAGTGGTGGAATCCTTATCCTTTTAAATTTCAGTATCATGATCCCTTCCACACATTTTAGTTAATGGAAATCCATCCATCCTTTATCCACTTGGACTAATTAACGTATATGGTTTCACCTCCTAATAAATAGAAGATGGAAAATAAGATATTTCCCACTAATAATTAAATAATTACTAGGATATCCTTTTAAATAAACTAAATTAAGATATTATTTCTAGTAACTACTATTTTTTTTACTATAATTCCTTTCATAATTAACTTCTGATTATTCTGTTCCATGAAAGTAGTTCATTGCATTGATGGTATTACCATCAAAAAACATTTTCACTCTATAATTCTCTTAAGATTGTTTTGATGGTACTACTGTCTCTTAATATCCATGGTGTTTAACCAACATAGGACAATTTTCTACCCTTAACATTAATACCTAGCTATCGACCATTGTAATTTTGTTTTTGAAAATAAATTTATCAATAAATTATTTTAATTTGACTGTTCAAACCATCTATTGCCTTGCAAGTCAAAATGACCAATCAAGATAAAATGACCATTAAATCACAATAAGCATATTAAAATAAACTTGTCCAAAATGACAAGGGATTTTTTATGGTTATTTAAATTCCAGTCAAACAAACTTGTTTCTTTACTAGTGCTTTTAGTTTATAAGATAATATATATTTATGGATGATTAATAATCAAATAGATAATTCAATAGAATTTACAATGAATTAAACCTAACATCTACTAATTTTCATTAGTTGTTTGTGTATGTCCTTCCACATCAATAAAGGGTGTCCAAAGTCAAACATTTTTATATGCATTTTATATTCCCAACAAAATTTGATTTTTAATGTGAAAAATGTGTTTTGTTACTTTCCACAAAGTGTGTTTTTGCAAGAGGATTGTTGTGTGAAGGGAGGAAATATAGACATCACTAAAGTGGAAGTAAAAGCCAGATTGCAACAATTGATTTCTACAACATTCAATAGATTTTATATTCTCATTTGGTTTTGTATGTTACTAAAAGATGTTATGGCAAGAGGAAGAACAAGTTCAATACAAGTGAGGTTTTGAATAGGTACAAGATCTTCCTAGAAAGCAAAACAAGGATGAATATCCCCATTTGTGACATGATCTTAATGCCCATTGTGCACCACATTTTTTTAATTAATGTGTTTAAGATGGAGCAAGCTTTTCACATGGAGTACAAGGAAAGAGATATGGCATTCTATTTTTTGCTTGAAAATTGGTAGGGGGGAAAAAACCAATGTCTTGACATGAAACATCATGGACATCTTTCTGGAGGGAGACAAATGTAAGATTTGAAGTTTTTGTAGCCATATCCTAACCTATCCTTATTGTTAAGGAAAATGTTTCATGTTTAGGATGATAATCATGGGCTTTGCCATGGTGGCCTTACATTGATCAAGTTCACCTGCATGAACACAATTGGCATGTATTTGTTGACAGATTTATCTTTAACACATCTAACAAACTTGTTGAACTTTTGATTATGATGATTGACTTGAATAAGTGAAAATATTTCCCTTTCCATTATATCTTGAAATATTCCAATTTGACACGTTCTACATTCTGATTTTTATACTCAAAGTTTTGTTTGTTAGAACAAGAACTTTCATGCAAGCTGCCAAGAAAGGAGATGCATTCTTGATCTATGTTCTTCCCACATCAAATGTTGAATCACCTCGTCATAAGATCCCTTCCTAGTATAAGAATCCAAATACATGTTTGAAAAAAAAAATGTTGAAACCTTATCGAAACATTGTCCATATGATTAATTTTGAAAAGCGAACGTAAGTTCCATTTGGGCCGATCTACAACCTGTCACAAGACAAACTTATAGCTCTTCATGAGTACAACAATGAAAACCTTGAGAAGGGGTTCATTCGACATTCCAAGTCTCCAATTGGTGCCATAATTCTATTGTCAGAAAGAAAGATGGTAATTTATGAATGTGTGTAGATTATCATGGACTAAATCAATTCACCATCAAAAATCAATACCGTAGATTATCATGGATTAAATCAATTCACCATCAAGAATCAATACCCTTTACCCATGATCTAAAGTTGTTGGACTAGTTCAATCATGCCAAGGTGTACACCAAGATTGATATATGTGGAACATACAACTTGGTGTGCATTCGAAAAGGTGATGGAAGATAACATTCAAAACTTATTACAATCATTTTGAATATGTTGTGATGCCATTTGGCCTTATTAACACGCTTATTGTTTCTAACATCTGATGAATGATGTATTTCATGAGTATTTGGATGATTTCATGGTCTGTTACATCAATGACATCTTCATTTTCTTAAAAAACATGGAGGACCATGAATGCCATGTACATATGGTTTTGGAAAAGCTTCGAGAGGTTAGATTTTACACCAAATTGGAAAAGTGTGATTCCATCAATTTGAAGTGGAATTTTTGGGTTACATCATCTCTGGAGATGGTATTCACATGGATCTTCGTAAAGTTTGGATCATTGTTGATTAGGCTACTCCAACTTTTATTTAAAATGTTCAATGTTTACTTAGATTTACTAATTTTTATCAACGTTTCATTGCCCATTATTTTTCAATAATGGCCCCTCTTACTTAGTTGATTAAGAAAGGTCAACCTTTTTATAGGGGAGTTGAAGTTGAAAATGCATTTAAATCTTTGAAAACTTCTTTCACAACTGCCCCACTGCTTATTCATACAGATGCTTCTAAACCTTTTGTTTTGCAGACAAATGTTTTTGATTTTGTAATAGGTGTCATACTCTAACAAGATGGAAAAGATAATAAATTCTTCATTTTATCGATTTTCGATTTCATAAAATTTTTCCTATAAAGATTAATTATGAAATTCATGATAAAGAATTTATAGCCATTGTGGATGCCTTTGAAGAATGGTGTCATTTGCTTGAAAGAGTTCAACATGAAATCATTATGTATTCAAACCATAAGAATTTGTAGTATTTCATGACAATTCGTGTTTTGAATCAACATTAAACTTGGTGGGCATTGTCCTTGTCTTGATTTTAGTTTGTCATTACATATCGCCTTGGGTGCCAAGAAGGGAAACCTGATGTGTTGTTTCATTGTTCGTACCTTGTGCCTAAGGAAGGAAATGCAACCTACAAACAACTATGTGATGTCATTCTCAAACCTGAACATCTTCAATTTTAAGCATTATTAGTAATTCCTAATGACACAACCTTTTTTTGTCAAATTCGTGAAAATTTGAAAGACATTTTGTTATTAACATTCAAGGCCAATTAATGAATTGTCATCAAGTCCAAGAATTTTTTAGTGATCATGCTAAATTTGAGTTTCAAGATGGTCTATATTATCGTGATGGTCTTTTGTATGTTCTTGATGGTTTTGTGTGATTTGAAATTCTTTAGGCTAGACATGATGCTTTGACTGCAAGTCATTTTGGATTCAACAAAACCATGGAGTTAGTGTTTTGAAATTATTGGTGGCCACAATTTTGGAAATATGTGAAGGAGGTTCGGATCTTGCAATTTATTTGTGCTCACCCAAAGAATTTTTGTCATCGCCTTCATGGTTTCCTTCAACCATTGTTGATCCCTACATCCCCGTGGTTTTCAATTTCCATGGACTTCATCACATACCTTCCAACTTCTAATTTTTATGACTCCATCTTGGTGGTAGTGAACCGTTTGATGAAAATGATTCATTTCATTCCATGTACCAAAATAATAATTGGCGAAGGAATAATCAAGTTATTCTTTGATCATATTTTTTAGTATCATGGTTTATTTGAAGATATTTTTTTTGATTGTGGGCCTCAGTTTGCATTCAAGTTTTAGAAACGACTTTTTGAATTTTTAGATGTGAAGGTGAAATTATCAAGGACTTTCCACCCCTAGACGGATGGGTAAATAGAAAGGGTCAATCAAGTCTTAGAACAATATTTATAGTGCACAACCAATTATGATCAAAATAATTGGTTCATTTTTTTGGCCATGACAAAGTTTGCTTACAACATAGTGCATTCATCAACCCAACAAACACCTTTATTTACAAAACATAGTTTGCACCCCAAGTTTCACATTCAAGGTGTGCACAAAGTCATGAATCCAACAATTAAATATTGAGCCACGTGGTTAGTATATGTTTGAGTTCAACTTGTATCTAACATTGAAAAAACACAAAGGCAATACAAAGAGAATGCTAATGAACATCGGAAAGAACAACCTAACTTCAAGGTCGGGGACCAGGTTTGGTTTCGAAAATAACATATCAAGATAATAAGGCCATCAAAGATTTTGGATCATGAAAGGCTAGGTCCATTCCTCATTGTGAATTAAATCAAGGCCATGGCTTTTTAACTCAAGCTTCCAAGTTTTTTAAGAATCCATCATATGTTTCATGTTTCTTTGTTGGAATTTTTTCACACGTCTACCAATTTAGGAAGAATCCATGATCCCCTTCCATGTATTGAAGTCGATGGTGAACATGGATATGAATGGAGGACATTTTAGATTCAAAATTCTCTAATCATCAATTCCAATATATTGTTCATTAGCATGGGTAAGATGCGAATGAATGCACTTGGGAACCAATGAAAAACTTATTAGATGTTATGGAGAAGGTGCATGAATTTCATCGACCATATCCAAGCAAACTAAAGGCTGTTCCTTGTGGAATTTGTCATTAAAAGGGGAAGTGATGTGACAAATGCAAACATTAGACACCATCTTCTAATGGATGGAATTCATCCATAACTCTTAGTTAACTATTAGTTAAGTTTGAGTTAAGTCCTAGTTAAATTCTAATTAAATTCGAATTAAGTTTGAGTTAATTCCTAGTTAAATTGCAATTAATTCCTAGTTAATTCCCAACTAACTTCTAGTTAACTTTTAGTTAAGTCATAATTAACTCCTAATTAATTCCCAGTTAACTCCTAATCAATTTCAAGTTAAGTCTTAGTTAACTTTCAATTGATTCATAATTGACTTTTAGTTAAGAAGGTTCTCAAGAAACTTCTTTACTTGATGCACACATAGAAGCTTTCTTAAAAGCTTCCTTAAACTAGGTTCCCAAAGGGTGATAAATAAAAGTAGGACCCTTCATTTCCTTCAATTTTTTCAACACTAGTTTTAGGCATGATCTTACACCATAGCCTTGTCATGTTCTTTCATGTTCATGTTTGCATTTATTAGCATAATAAAAATCCGTTTTCACTTTTGTTTTGCACATTTCGTGTTCTTATTTTTAATTTTAATTTTATAATCACATAACTTTGTCTTGTTCCTTGTTTGAAAGTTAGACTTTAACCGTCCTACAAGACATCCACCTTGTTGTGATGGTCTTCATATTCATCCTTTTCCTCATTGCCTACGAAACCCCCTTGTTATAATGATTTTTGTCCTCATACTTTTATTCATTGCTTACATGACATATGCCTTGTTCTAATGGTATTTGTCCTTGTTTTATTCTTCATTATCTACACATGACCACCTTGTTTCAATGGTCTAGGTTGCAATCTTGTTTTTTGTTTTTAAACCCGTTCTCATGTTCCTCTTATGCTTATTAATTTGTCATGGGTTGTCAATGTAACCTTGTTGTAACATGTCCCCTTGCATGCATCGTGGCCCTAACCTTGGCCCTAATTTATACTTGGGCTTATGTTGTAAAACCCAAATTTACAATTTTGTGGCAAGTTGGATGAGCTTTGAAACCAACTTGGAAGTTGTAGTAAAATTTGTCCTTTACATCTCAAACTATTGCAACATATAAGGCCATGTTTGCTTTTACATGCCTTTTAGCCATTTTTTGAACTTTTCATTTAACCAAGTTAAGTGATCTAACTACTCTCCTTGCTTAATTAATTTCTTCTCTTTTTGTCTTTTTCAACTTTTTGATTTGTTGAACTACCTTTTTGTTCAAAGATTTTTGTTTCAAGATCTCTAAAGATTCATTATATATTCAACTTGTAGTGTGTCTAATCTTTGGGTTTGCTTTGAATATATCACTATAATTGGGTCAAGATTTATTGGCAAACAAAACACACATATTGTGATCTGAAGAATGGATTACACATAAATTGAGATTGAGGAAAAACATAGGAAAGTTTATAATTACCTTGATTTTTAAGTGCCATATTCAAAATGCACCTTGTAAAGTATTTTTCTTACCATTTGCTTCCTTGACTTGAGGTGCCACCTTCTTTCCTAGGAATATGTTGAACTATTTTTGAGGTGAAAGCACATTGAGGTCCCAAAAAATATAGTCACAAATATTATTTTGTAACATATGATATTGTTTTGTTGAATGCACTTTCATCATTGGAATTATTCTTGTGAATTTTGAAGAGATTTGATTAGCTTGAAAATTGAAGCAATTATTTTTAAATTAAAAATGTGCTAAATGATGTAAATTTAAAGATTCGTGAATAATTTATTACAATATAAATCACGAAATATGAACAAATATAAATATACTTCAAAAGTTTGACTGTAGGTGATATTTTTACATTAAACTTTCAATGGTGAATGATATTGATACAAACTACCAAATTCCATTGATATTTACAATTTTAAAAAAAAATCTTAGTGTATGTCATTTATCATATGTGGTAGGTATATAATGTATAGATTATATATTAACTTTCTTTTAAAAACTCACTTTGAAGCATAAGAAGAACACATATATGAAATTGGCATGCATTCTGTTTGTTTCCATTTAACTTCTTCTTATGAATGTGACCTGGACCAAAAGGACGAGTGTTCTAATGTCACAAAATGGCTCCAAATTATATGTGGTAAGTATATGATGTATACATTATATATATAGCCATTTAAAATTGTGGTGGTTTTAAACCATTGAACCATATCTTCATCATTTATTTACATTTTAATTGTTTGAATAACATGGAACAATTAAATTTTTTGTTTAAAATCACATGTCACTAAAAATGCTACAAATATTGTAATTACTTTTAACATTGTAACAATTTTTGTCTAAAGTGGGTAAACCTTAATGTGTTTTTACCTGTTACAAGATTTTGTAACAAAGTTTAATTCAAAATTGTAGTTCCAAGAGGACGACTAATGGAACCTAAAACTATTCCCCAATTTGGCTTCTTTCTACCATTATTATTAAAATTTGAAAGACTGTTAAAATATCCACAAAAATGTCAAACACGTGATCCAAAAAAAATCTAACAAAAAAAATAAATTCAAATACATCACATAATAAAAATGCCAAATGAAAACTGTCCAAAAACTCTTTGAATGTTTTGGTCACGGCTCTCTGATATGTTGGAGGTCCATTTTTTACTCCAAACAACATCACCTTCCATATAAAAGCCCCCTAATATGTAACAAATGTAGTCTTGTATTTGTCCTTTGGAGCTATAGATATTTGGTGATATCTTGAATATCTATTTAAGAAGGAATATACCTTAGACATTGCTATTGTGTTTAGCACTTCATTTGTGAAAGGTAATGGGTATGGATCTTTCTTCGTGTCTGCATTTAGTTTTCTGAAATCTATATAGATTTTCAACTTGCCATTTTTCTTGGGTACTACTACTATGGATGACAACAATGTAACTTCTATAGATTTAATGAATCTAGTTGTTAATAACTTATCTATATATTGTTTAACTATTGTAGCATAATTTGGATTTAATATGTACTTGGTTTGATGTGCTGGTGGTAAAATAGTGTCCAATTCAATTTTGTGTTATGTTAACACTAGTGGAATCCTTTTTAGATCTTTATATGTCCATGCAAAAAAATCTTTGAATTCCTTCAACAGATGTTCCACTTCCAACACCTTGCTTGTTTTTAGATATGCATTAATCTTCACCATTCATGGTTCTACATTAGTTCCTAGATCGAGCTACATCAATTGTTGATATTTATTTAATTTCCATCCAACTATTTGCAAATCCTTGTGCTTTGATGTTTGTTGGAGTTTCATCCACTACAACACTCTCTAATTAATGTCTATAGTATGTTTTTGGATACACCTTATCCTCTAAAGCTATTTCTGGCTCATATTTGTTGCCATGTTTCCTCTTTTATGTGTTTTATACTTCAAAACCTTATTTTGAAATAGTAGTAGTATTCATGATCCCCACATCTATGTTTTTCATAGATTGAATTATCTCGAATAAATTGATTGTTCCTATGGAAAACAATTTTGGCTCTGTAGCAAATATGGTAATTTCTTCTTCATCTATGATGCCATTTTGATAATTGTAACACAATAACATTTTCGGTCTTTTTACTTCATTTCCCAAATGTTTGGTAACTATAATTGTTCGAACTGTCCCATTCCTTTGTATGGTAACAATGTTACTTTACTAATCATGTGCCACTTTAGCATCCCTCAACCGTGGTCTCCCTAACAACATGGAATAATTAAAATCTATCACATTATTTTGAAATATAATAATTGTAGTTGTGTAAGGAATGCCATGAACATATATCTTCATATCTCTGATCAACCTTGTTGGTTTTGTGGTTATTTGATTTGCCATCCTTAGATTATATGGTGCAGGTTTAGGCTTTGGAAGCCCCAACCTCAATTTCAATTGTTTTGTGATAATATTACCTCCAAAACCTCCATCAAGCAACACATCTTTTATTGTATTCTTCCCAAATTTGTGTTTGGATGATTGCCATATGATTATTTATTATTACAACATCTATCCTTACTTTTGGTACTAAAGAACCCACTTGTTTTATTTACATTCTGAGTTTTTTCTGGTTTAAATTTCTACCAAATATATCTTTTTAACTCAGGAGTTATTTTAAGCAACTATCTTAAGTTCAAAGTATAACTTGTTTATAACATTTGCTTACCAATGTCTAGAAAAATCTCTTTTATTATGATTAGTTACCCTTCTGGATTCACCACTTCTTAAGATTTCTATGCATCCACAAGAGTAGTATTTGGCATATTCGGCCAGGTTGTGTTCCATCCCTCCATGGATGTGAATGGCCCTTTGATCTGGGTTTATGTTTTTTGAATCTATTGAATTGTGTCCACCATAGACTGTTTCAACTGTTCTTTTTTCTCCTAGTCAACAACACTTTTTGCTTTTCTTGGCTTTCTATCCTTGAACACTTGTTATTTAGTTACTTTATTCCTTGTGGTAACATTAACATCCACCACATTCACATCCGTAATGACTGTTTGTGTCTTAGCAATAGGTTGAACTTATGCTATTGTCACAAATTTCCCATGAAACATTTTTTGCATTTCAACAAACTTTGGACAATGTCATTTTATGTCCATTCAAATCACAGATGTGACATGCATATGAAGATGTCTTATGTGTTTTTTGACTTGGTTATGCCGCTTCTATGGTTGCCACTGTGGTCTATTTTTTTTTCTTTCTACATGTCTTCACATTGTGATCTCTCACCCCATAATTTATGCAATGTTTGTTAGTCTTCCGTGTATTACTTTGTGTTTTTGCTGGTATTGCTTATTTGATATTCTGTGGTACTAAGAATGCACTCATTGCTTCTACTGTAATCATACCTTCTTCACACAACATTAGCACCTCCTTATGCTGTTGTAATGTGGACTACTTCATCCCTGTAGTTGCAAGTATGAAATGTGATTGCAAAACGGCTTTAAACATAATAGTTAGAAAATTGTATGTGGTTGGTACTTGTAAACCATTTAGCCAACTTCTAAATCTGTTCATAGTAAACCTCCACCCTTTTAGTCTCTTGAACTACAATTTTCATTTTCCTTACCTTTGCCTCGACTACTACTCATATTCTTCATTATACTAACCCATGTCAAAATAAGATCCTCCAAATCTTTTGAATTGAGACCTAGTTTCGTCAAACCATATTTAATTTTGCCCACCTTAGGCAAAAATTCAAATAGGAGATGAAATAGAATTTAGAATATCAAACTAGGGCTTAAAGATAGGGTGATGTTCCCCATAATTATATTGAGATGGGATTCAACCAAAAAAAAAAGGAAACAATATTTCGAAATGTAAACAATCAATGGGTACTTTAATATTCCATTAAATACAAAGATCACTAGAGTAAAGTGGATGTCATGCAAACATAAGAGAAAGGGACAGGGACAAATACCCTCAAAGTAGCCTGAATCAAAATACACAAATAAAGGATGACGATGAAGGCCATAAGAAAAGATGAGAGTGAGAATACACCCAAAAAAAAGGATGAGCATGAAAATCATCAAAGCAACTTGGATGAAGAAGACATAAGAAGAGGATGAGGATGAAAACCATTAGAATATTGGGTTTTGAGAGGTAACATAAAAAAAACGATCTTTAAGCTTAGGCCAAGTGCGAAAATATGTGCAAACAAATAATAAAAAATCTCAATTCATCTGGTTATTTCTTGCAAGAACAAAGGGAAGGGATGAAAAGTCCTTGAAAATGATGACCATGAAAACAATGACAACCTACAATCTTTCTTCTCTTGCAACCCAACAACGTTGGACACAAGCACACAACTCTTAGAGCTAGATGTTTGACATTACAAAGGCATGATGAAGATGAAAATGTTGTTGTTGGGCCAAGGTAGGAGCACCAAGGCAAAACCCATGAGTTTAGCAATGGTGCCACCTCCAACCATTTGAGATTTTAGGTTTAGCTTGCTACCCCATAATCATAGATCTATAGCCTTTTGTCATTTTTTGATCTCACCTGTTGATGTATGATGAACGATTTTGGACATAAAGTAATTTACTTTTTACATACATCCATTTTGATTAAGGGTCAGATCTTACCCAATGTCAAATGCGCATTGTTCATGCATGGGGTTCTAAATGTTTACTCAAAAGTGGTCCATGTGTTTGCTTGAAAAAAGTTCCAACTAAAAGAGACGGACAACTTTGGGTGGGTTGAGCAACTTTGGATGGGCATATATTCTTTGTTTCTTTACCAAATTAAACGAATCAAATGGCACGAGGTGTGCCCAAAGATGATGGGGCACAATTTCTATTGGAACATCAAGACTGGATGAACAACACCTTGTGAGCTAGAGGGCTCCTAGAGGGCTGTTCCACCCTAGTGATCACATTGCAATTTAGTCTCCATAATCAGTGTTTACATCCTATATGGAGGTGACATCCAAAAACAGATGTTAGTACCTTTGGAGCATTCACCTAAAGAAGTAAGTTGCAACTGCCCATTCTAATATTGTTTGTTGTTAGAGGGAGGGATATTACATTGCTGTACAAATGGAGTACAATAAGTAAGTAAGTAAGTAAGTATGTATGTATGTATTTTGAAAGCATTCAAGGACATGGCACTAGTTGGAAGGTTTGTTAAAGAAAGCACTGGATGCAAAGAGGAATAGTTCAACAAGTGAAATGTCACCTTCTTTACTACTTACCACACAAATTTGTCATCATATAATCAATGCTTTTCTAATAAGGGGTTGAGTAAGATTTAGTGCAACCTTATTTCCAAATAAATTGTGAGTTACTTTGGAGCATTGACATTATGTATAGGGGAAGGATTTGCCTTAGGGAGTCATAAGATGCCTAGCCTATAATCACTATGCCTGTTGAAGTAGAGATGGGTGGGGTGAGCTAAGGTGGGTTTAGGGTTTAGTGGGTCTAGGGTTTAGGGTCCCCATCCTCTATCGGACTGGGCCCTGAATTTGGGGAGGGCCAGACTGGTGTTCAATGTACTTCCATTCAAGCTTTTTAAAGGGGGTTTGGAAAGTTCGGAAAAAAAGAGCTAATAGGTCCAAATCTCAGTATGAAATGCTGAAGCCTATCTATTTGGGATTGGCACTTAGAACTAAGTTGTTGTTTAGTTGCATGTACCTAGTACCTACCTTTGCTAACCAAAACCCATTTGACCTATTATTTAGGGTTGGCAATTAGAAATTGGTTGTTATTTAGTTGCATGTACCTAGTACCTACCTTTGCTAACCACAACCCACTTGACCTATTATTTAGGTTTGGCGAGGACAACCAATTTTAAATGATTGTTCTTTGTTTCACAAATTGTGCTACTTGATGTCAAAGTTTGATGTCTGGCAAAAAGAGTGTTAAAAATTTGGAAGGGATTGCAAGAGTGTTAAAATTTGGAAGGGACAGTTCCATAGAGTTTTTTTTTTAGTCATGGGTATTTTCCCTCCCTGCCCTTCTACAGTTGAAATTTCGCTAGGTATGCCCTTCATCCTTCACCCAGGCTAGTCAGAGCATAAATTTTTTCTACACCCACTTTATCTCCTCTTGAAATCTTTAGTCAGAATCCTTTTGTGTATATTTTGTCTACATGCTGGAACCTCATTATAAATATAGTGAATAAATTTTATTTTTTCTTTATCTGGAAAATTAGGGCTATTTTTTTCACCAAAAAAAGGAGAGCCTTTGTATATATCAAAATCTTTTCAGACCTTTTTGAAAAACCTCACACAACCAAACACATAAAAAATAAAATTATACATATATTATTTCTGATGTCAATACCCATTCAAAATTCCAAGAAAAGCCATATCTAGCTTATTGCATTTAGTGGGGTTATTGGAGGACTCAAGAAGATGGTAGCAAGGGCAAACTAGTAAAAAATTCCCTTGGGCATGGCTCTTCAAAGATGATCCAAACTTCAGAAGTGCTTTAGCTGTTGATAAATTCCTTCTACCTAGTTTTGCCAACCACGACTAATTAGGTTTGGCAAGGATGATTAATTTAAATGATTGTTAGTTTTGCAAAAATGTGCAATTTGACACATAAGTCCATCCCAAGGTTATTTAAATAATTTATTTATTTATTATTTCTATTTTATACATTTTGTGATGTAGGCACACTTGTGATCATCCAAAAGAGGAATTAGCCAAATTTGGCTATAGGTCAGAGAGCGAAGTAAAATAATTTAAGAATCCAGCTATATTTTGCCAATTTGCTGGAACTTATTGTCTGAATATGGTGAATTCAGAAAATAAAATAAAAAATCCTTGATGACTTTGGCATTTTTTTTTTTTTCACAAAATTTCTTTGCATATTTGAAAGGGTTTTTTTTTTTGGTTGCCAAGTGGCCAAATTTAATCCAAAATTTAAAACCCAATTGTCTAATCTCTTTGCAAAGGGTGTTAAAATTTTGAAGGCCCCCAGTTCTTCCACTCATGTTCTTCTTCTAGTCATGAGTAATTTTCCTTACCCTCATACTCTGCAAATGTCTGTCCAGCTTGTATCTGTAAAGCCAACTAGAACTTTTGTCAGGTTGAAGATTCGCATAAGACTTGTGAAAAAAATGCTTTTGCTTTTTACAACTTTGCAATGATCGGTCTTCAATTACAAATCTAAATTAGGGTTTAGGGTTTAGGGCATGGGTGGCAAAGCAATTTTCAAGGTATGAAACCAGGGCAACCAACCAACCAACAAACAAACAAACAGGGGTGAAACTTCAGCCAAAACTTGAGGGTTAATGCAACCATGCATTATTGGTCCATTTTGTAACACAATTGGAGGTGATTGTTAATTTTTGAATTGTCATGTATGGATTTAGGGTTTATGAGATTTAGGGTTTTTTAAGGAAACCTAAACCCATATTCCCACAATATGGGTTTAGGGTTCCTTAAAAAAAACCCTAAATCTCATAAACCCTAAACCCACCACCCATTGACCTGCTGAAAACCTGTGGATAGACCATCCACCTTGGTAACCCGTCCTATAAACCCTCACACTATCACACTATCTAAAGTGATTACATATGTGAGTGGGTGCTTATCGTACTTAAGTAGCTTGCAAATGTAAGTGGTTACTACCATACCATATAAGATTGATACCTTCGACACTAATTATATTATTTTCAGAAATGTTGAAATTTCTTAAATTATTTTTTCAAAGAATTAAATTTTTTTAAAGAAAAAAATATTGAATTTTGAAGAATATTTTATTTGCCAAAATGAAAGTTTCAAATTTAATTAATTATTTGACAAATATGTGTCAAAGTTGCCAATGTGCTAGAGTATGTAAAGCCGGTAAGCGAGTAAAGCACTAGGGTAATTGAACAACCTTCTAGTACAAGGCAAACCTATTATCAAATTGCCTATTCGGTAGTTGATTTTTTGTGTGTTTGGAGATTGTGATGGGGTTTTAGGGTCATGTGTAATATGATGTTCAGAAATGGGTAAGTGAGGAAAATTTATGAGGAGACATGTGATCGGTGTTCACAAAGTTGTGTTTGGTAATAGGTATATTCGGTTACTTATTTCAAGTAAATGATTTTGATTTTCTTTAAATTTTTCTCTTGTCAATTTCATCTATTGCCTAACAATTCTTTTAATTTTTGAATTTTGGGCAACCCCTTAGCTTAGTTTTGGCCTTAATACAAAGGTGATCGGTAATAAAAAAATAAAATAAAAAATAATAATTATATATATATATATATATATATTTCAAGTATGGTTTGGATGGTGAGAGGAAGGGTTTGTATATATATAGGGTGTACAAAGATGGGTCATGAAGCATTTATTGCATTCTTGCATGGTTGGGGGTGTGTTTTTGGCCAATTTTTTTTTTTTCCTTTTAAAGACCCCACTCACTTTGGGAAGCCTCAATTTTTTCCTCAATTTGATGTTTACAAAAGGGGGCTAATGGCTAGACTAGTGCCTTATCAAAAAGCCTTGGAACACCAAGGCCATCAATCAAATGCATGGTCATCAAACCCCAATTCTTTGAGCTACAAAATGTTTGATGACCAACCTATCTACCCTACAACATCTCATGAAATAATGTTTGAATGAACTTGATGATCAAAGAAGGACTTGGGACCCGAATTTTGTTAGACATTTTGGAGGCTTTCCATTTGCAAAACATAAAGAAAATGTTGGGTAAGACATGAGGGAGAGTGCATTACACGACCTAAAATTTGATGGAACCTTCAATAAAAGTTGGTGCAACCTTTAGAACGGGACCTTCATGTTTTTCATAAAGCTTAGTGTGAAAATAGAACACACCCTTTCACATGAAGTTCTAGGGTTATGAAAATCTTCAACATCAAGGAACCTCTGGTCCTGGGTTAGGGTTTATCAAAGAACTGACGGTTTCATGGTAGGTTTTTGGACTGGTTCTTTTGGTTTATTGAGAACCATGATTCCAGGTCAAATCCGGTTCTTTGATTTTCTGAGAACCATGAGTCAAAAGGTGTACATATATATATATATATATGCCTCTCACCCTTGTGGGTCAGTTGGTCCTCTCTTTGCAAAAGAGAGAACCGAATGGCCCAAGAGTGGTAGAATGTAGGGTTTAGGGTTTAACCCTAGTACTTTGAAGGTTTAGAACTTAAAATTATCTGTTCTGAATAGACTTTGTTTGTCTTATTATGTGATGAAACCCTGCCAATCATAAATAAACCAAAGCACCCAAAAAAGGGGGAAAATACCTACAAGGAACAAAATGGAAGGACCCATGTCCAAGAAGACAAAAGATCCATCTAAGAGGGGCAAATCACAAGGGGAACATCAAGTTTGTGAACCCCTTCTTGTTGTGACAAGAGCATATCCAATAAGGATATTATGTTGTTTCTTTCGGAGAGTGAAAGCCACTTTAGACAAGAGTCCAAGGAACAAGGTCCAATGAAATTGAACATTCTTATCGATCAAGAGCTTTAAATTGGTCCAAAGGCCTTCAAACAAATGTCCAAAACGAAGACAAATCAAATTGTAATTTAGCTTACATGGCATCATTTTAGAAGGAAAACCAATTTTTTTGGTCCAAACCAAAAGAAGAGCTTAAAGGAAAGCTCATGGTTTGAAAAACCAAAGTGTAAGCTAAGGTTGGATGTTGCTCATTTCTTCGTTTTTTTGGGGGCTTTTTTCACCTTTTTTTTAATACCTTTGTTGCTCAAATTCTTTGAAAATGGATGTGACTTCCATTTTCAACAATGTCCAAGTTTCACACCCCACATGACCAAAGTTTTTTTAAAGAAATGAATTGTGCAACAAAAATGGCTATCACCCATAAGAAGATGGGAAAAAATGATGATCAACTCTAGGAAAATTTAACTAAATTTGGATACAGGCAAGATATGAAATATAAATATTTAATCATTCTTCTAAAATTCTTGTTGCACACTCAAAACCAAACATGGAAATTTAGCAATTTCAGAATTTTTTTAAAATTTCAAAAAAAAAAAAAAAAATTTTTGGTGGAGCAAACCTTAATATATTTTTTAAAAAATTATTCATTTCAACATGAATGACCTTGCTATGTGGCTATGAAATTTTTAGGTTTTGACTTTTGGCGATCGAACTAGTGTAGGTGTTGGTTCACCCAAGCCCAAGGTAAAGGGTCAACTTGTGACGATGGGTCAAGAGCAATGAGTTTTTTAAAGCCAAAAAATTGGTAATTTTTGGACCAAATTTTTTGTACATTTTTGGAATTTTAAATTTTTATTGATGAAAATTAGGCTAATATTACTAGTCTTTTGAGGAAAATTTCCAAATTTTTGGTGTCAAAATTTTGAAAAAGAAAAGCCTAGTCAAGATCTCCTTTTAAAAAATTTCTTGAAAATTGTTACGCCAAACATCAAGATTTGGCAACATAGTTGTAAAAGGAAAAAAATACCAAACAAAATATAATTTGGATTTTATATAATTTGGAAAAATAATAAAATTAGGTTTTACAAAAATAATTATATTTTACAAAATATAATTTGGATTTTATATAATTTGGAAAAAAAATACCAAACAAAATACATTTGGATTCACAAAGGCCACACTTACATCTTCATTGTCACTAGTTCATTTTTGTGTATTAGGTAGAATTTGTCTTAGTAGTTATTTGATGCAACCATGCCAATTGGAATTATTGGGGACAAATTTTCACTAAATATATTAACCTATAGAATTAAAAGATTTTTAATGAAAAAATGGTCCTTCAATGGTTTTTTTTATTTCCAGGAATTTTTATTTTCCCAAATCACTCTAATATTGTAATTGGTTCCAATAGTAAGTAGTGGGTTTCTTTTGGCAACCAAAAAAAAAAAATCATTCATACAACAGATTTTTGTGAAAAAAAAAAGAGCCAAAATTGCCAGATTTTGAGGATTTAATAAAAAATTCACCATATTTTAGGCAATAGGTTCGAGGAAGTTGGCAAAATATAGAAAGATTTCAAAGTTTGTCTACTTTCCTGTTTGACATGTAGCCAAATTGGCTAATTCCTCTTTTCGACAATCGCCAACGTGGTTACATCACAAAAAAATATTTTTAAAAATTACAAAAAAAAAAAAAAACCTTGCCAACAAGAAGTAAGTAGCCAAGAAGAATATAGAAAGATACAAACATATAATTTTATTTATTAATTTTTCTTATGTGGATTAGAACCAACTCCCTTTAGATGATTGTCATTTTGGCTATCACAAAATTGACCCAAAAACATAACACAATTGCAAGATGTTCCAAAACCTACCCTTTGTTACCAAAAAATGGGATAAAAAAGAAGAAGAAGAAGAAATTATTTTGGAAGACTTCAATTGCCAAAAAAGAGAAAAAAAAAAAAGAAAAAAAGTGAGGGTCCTGCATTTGGCTTTGATTGAGTATAGCCAGAAATATCGAATAGTTAATTAAATACTTTGTACTTCATATTTGGTGGTTTATAGCCATATTTGGCTAAATCTTCCTAATGACAATTGTCATTGTATCCACATCTTCCATTAAAAAAACACTGGACCTACCTACCTACCTACCTACCTGACTGATGAGTACCTACCTACCTGCCTTCCTGAAGAGTACCTACTTACCTGATGGGTACCTACCTACTTACCTGATCAGTACTTACCTACCAGCCTGATCAGTACTTACCTTCCAGCCTAATGAGTACCTACCAACCTACCTTCCTGATGAGTACCTACTTACCTATCTGCCTAATTTAATACCTACTTACCTACTCATCTTCTTAAGGAGTACATACCTATCTAACTACCTACCTGATGGTTATCTACCTACCTACCTGATCAGTACTTACCTACCAGCCTAATGAGTACCTACCTACTTACGTAATGAGTACTTACCTACCAGCCTAATGAGTACCTAGCTACCTAGCTACCTGATGAGTACCTACCTAGCTACCTGATGAGTAATTACTTACCAGCCTAATGAGTACCTAGCTACCTAGCTACCTGATCAGTACATACCTACCTATCTACCTTATTGGTAAGTACCTACCTACCTAATTGGTACCTACTTACCTACCTCATTGGTACCTACCTACCTACTCATTGGTACCTACTTACCTACCTCATTGGTACCTACCTACCTACTCATTGGTACCTACTTTCCTACCTCATTGGAACCA
>Ga0116227_10006580_pt1 | contig 23440 bp, 19 predicted proteins | sample S1TSphgellanicum_FD_89693 | JGI IMG/M metagenome (GOLD analysis project Ga0116227, IMG submission 89693) | Host-associated microbial communities from peat moss isolated from Minnesota, USA - S1T2_Fb - Sphagnum magellanicum MG | ecosystem: Host-associated > Plants > Peat moss > Unclassified...
ATTGTTTTTATTAGGAAGTTTTTTTTTTTTTTTTTTTTTTTTTTTTTTTGGTTAGCTTTAACATTTCTTGGTTTATGTTATCAATTATAGCATTAGGTTTGTGAAGGCCTTGCCTTTCTTTTGTTTAGTGTGCTTTTTCTTTAGTTTTTTTTATTTTTTATTTTTTTGGTGTCACCTCCTTTTCCTTCTTAACTTCAACACCTACAATTTTTCATGGGTCCCTCATCAAGGTTGTGGACTTGTAGAATCCAAGTTCTTAATTTGGTGGACCCCAAGAGCTTTCAAGTAAAATTGAATCACTTAAAAATATTTCATCCTATGTATAATATGTGCATCATACATGTTTTAAACACATAACATCCACAAGCAAAAAATATGAACCCATGAAATAATAGATTTTGTGAAAATTTAGAACGAACACATGATGTCGATAAAATTGTGATGTATAGTTATAGGCATACAACAATCCACTATATGATTATAAAGCAATAAATATAATAAAAATCCAAAATAGTCCTTTGTAGTCCTTTTTATGTTAGACAATCCTTTTGGGTGCCTCGATTATGAATACACCACGGGTTCATCCTATACATGGCCTAATGTGCCATTGGAATGGAAGTATCCAATTCAATTTTATGTTGGACCAATTTTGGTGGTATTCCTTTGAGGTCCTAATAAATCCAAGTGAATATGTCCATGTACTCCTTCAATAATGCTCTAGCACATTCATCTTATTTTCATCAAGATGTGTGTTCACTTTGATGTATTGCGGACTATTTTTAGTTCCAAGGTTTAGTATCATCAACTACTAGCCCTCGATTAATGTCCAATTGTAATTTGTAATTCCTATATTTTCACCTTGGTAGGTGTTTCATCAATTTGTACATTCCCTAGTTTGTGATGGTAGTAAGTTTTAAGATACAATTTGTCTTTTAGAGCAACTAAAGGTTCATGTTAAATTCTTGTTTAGGTTATCATTTTGTGGTTTTCTACAGTCTTTGATGTTGTATTTGAATTTGGTATTCATGGTAAGTTCTTCCACAATTGTATTAAATGTATATGAAAAAAATAATCCTCCACGTAAGCTAATAGTACCTATGGAAAACAATTTAGGCTCAATAATAAACATATCTTCTTTTTCATATGTGTTGTCATTTTGAAAATCTTAGCACAATAATACTTTAAGTCTTTTCACATTACTACCTAGATGCTTAATTACAACTATAGTTTTAATTGTTCAATTGCCATGTATAGTGACCATATTAAATGACCAATTTTTTTTAATCAAATGGAACATTTTAAATGCCTATTACATACCTACCTCCCACCATAATGGGAACATGAGTAAAAAAATAAAAATAAAATGTGAGTAAAAAATATGGTGTAATATATTGGTTATTGGGTAAAAATTATAATTAATTAGTTTTAAAAAGTACCTTTTATTCAAATAATTAATTTAATTATAATATAGGGTATGTAATAATCTCAAATAATGGATTCTAATTAATATAAGATGGCTTTAATATGTATATATATTAGCAAATTAGATAATAATAGGGTGATAAAAAATAGGTTAGACAATTATTTAATACCCCTTCTAAAAATGGTCATTTGACGCACGAGGTTTTAAGTGTTCCCCCCATGCCTCCCACCTATAATTTTACAACCTACCTACCTACTAACCCACCCATCGACCTACCTACATAGATGTATTAGTTACCTACTTACCTACCTGCCCACCCACCCACCCACCCACTCACCTACCTACCTATTTACCTACCTACATATTAACTACATACTTACCCATTCACCCACCTAGATGTATTACTTACTTACTTGCCTACCTACCCACCCATTCACCCAACTACCATGTCCTACAACATACCTACCTAGTTGACTAGCATCAACCATATCCTATAGCTAGCTTAAGTTTATGTACCTCCTACCTACTTACTTAATATAATTGTATGTTAGCTACCTACCTATAACATGTACTTCCTACCTTCTACCTCTTACCTCCCATTTACCATGGCCCTACAAGTTATCTACCTACTTATTTAACATTGTACAACCTACCTACTTACAATTGTATTATACCTACTATATATATACCTACCTTCTAACTCCCACTTCCCTCCCACCTTAAACCCTACCTACTTTTTCTACCTTCCTATTTACCTACCCAACCTACCTATGACATGTACCTTACCTAGTTTAATGAAATGGAAGAATCAAATTTTAACAAGTTTTGAAATTTGTGATCAATTTGCTATTTTCAAAAATATTTTCTTACAACTCATTTGAACATTTACAAAATGTATTGGTTTTATTGATTAGATCTTTGAATAAGCTACAAGATTATGCTTTATTTGCTTCATTTGAACAAAAATTCAAATAAAAAAAATATGCCAAAGTTGGGATTTCCAAACTATTTCATAGTTAACAAGGTAAAAAAAAATGTTGCACAAACTTTACAAAGCAAGATTTGTGTAATTTGGTGGTTAAGGCAATTGGATGTGTCCATGAGGTTTTGGGTTCAAACTCATGTAATTCATGTACATGAATTCTTATACCTAGTAATGTATACAATGCATATTTTGGTGTATGTGTGTGCATATGATGTAAAGAGGGCATAGGTGGGTACCCACCAACCTACCATTTTATCACATAACAATGTGTTGACACGTGGCGTCATACAAATGTTGTCACATGGCACCACAGGAATGTTGCTGGGTGGCAATATAATGTTGCCACATGGCAACATTTCTATGGTGCCACGTTTTAACATCAAATGATGCCACGTTTCAAGTAAATGATTAGTAGAAAACCATTTTTATTAGTTATATTTGACTAGTAACATTTGACCACTAGTCAAAAACTCCGGTCAAAAAAACCATCCCAATCATTATGAACTTGTTAAAATCGACTTGTCATAAAAAACTAGGGGGTTTTTTTTTATGCATGTCACTTCTAGGTTTTGTTTTACTAGAAAACCCGGTTTGAAAAACTTGAAATTCTAGTAGTGTGACCATTCAAGGGAATGGAACAATTAAAACCATAGTGGTGATTAAGCACTTAGGAAAAGAGGTGAAAAGACTAGAAGCATTGTTATGCTATGATTACTAGAATGGTACCATTAATGAGGAATGCATGGACATCATATTTGCTATAGAGCCAAAATTGTTTTCTATAGACACCATTAGTTTACTAGATACATTTCAATTTATAGGAACCATAGAGTCCAACCACAAAAATATTGTTCAAGGTTAAAAATCATAGTATAAAATTGAGTAGTACAAAATATGTTTCAATAGAATGAAAGACTACAAATAGATATGAGTTAGTAGTTGCTATAGAAGAAAAAATGTATCCATAAATGTACTATAAACACTAGCTAGGGAATGTTCAAATAGATGAAACCTCAACAAAGTTCAAGGCTCAAGAGTTGCAAATAGCTAGCTAAACATTAACAAAAGAACAATAGTTCATAAAACTCAATTTGGGGATTGAAGAAGAATCACAAATGGTGAAGGTGAATTCTAAATTACAATTAAAGAAGGTGTTGGAATTGAAGAAACCTTTTTCAGAATACATGAATGTCTTTGCATGGATGTACAAAGATTTAAAGGGCATCCCATTGGAGTTAGCTCAACATTGAATTGAATTGGATACAACCATACCACCAACACATTAAACCATGTATAGGTTAAATCCAAATTACACTACAGTAGTGGAATGAGACATTAATAAACTATTAGTAATAGGTTTCATACAGCCCATGGAAGAGGCTACAAAGCTATCACCAATTGTGGTAATATTAAAGAAAAATGGGAAACTTAGAATTTGTCTGGATTTCAAGAAGTTGAATGCAGAAACAAAAAAGGATCCTTTTCCATTACCATTCACATATAAGGTATCAAACACAATGGTAGGTGTGAGGCCTATTCATTTTTGGATGGATACTTTGGGTATCATATAATATCCATAGTTTTAGAAAATAGATACAAGACAATGTTTATCACCTATTAGGGAACATTTATTTGGAAGGTGATGTATTTTGGAATGAAAAATGGACTTCCAACATTTCAAAAAGTTGTGGCAAAAACATTTAAAGAATATTTGGACAATTTCATGAAAATATTCTTAGACAATTTCACAATACATAATGACATGGAGATTCATTGTAGAAGTTTAGATTATGCTTTCAGAAGTGCAAGGAGTACAACATCAGTTGAAACCCAAAAAATGCACTTTTATGGTATTTTTTAAAGTAATTATTGAATTTATTGTTCAAAAAAGGGTAAGCTATTTGATTCAAAGAAAATACATGCAATAGTGAACATGCTTATACCAAATAATTCACTACATGTTCAAATATTCAATGGCATGGCATAGTTTTACATATGTTTTATCAAGAAATTTGCAACAATTATGGCTCTGATTACTATGTTCACAAGGAAAACAAAAAGTTTTTTGTGGATAGAGGAGTGCCAAAAAAGTTGGGAGTTTATAAAATAGAAATATTTTGAAGCACCAATTTTAATACTGCAAATTTGGGATGTGGATTTCATTATGAGAATTTGCGTTTGTCAAAACCACATTACCTTACAACTAAAATTCAAAAAACAACTCATATATAATTATTATGTAACTATCTGTTGGGTATTACAACTACTATGCAATTATCCGCCTAGAAATATGGTGTATTAATAAATAAATCGCCACATTAAAAAATCAGTTTTTTATATTATAATTGTAAGTGAGTTGAAAATGCATCTTCTACATGGTAATTTATATGTAACGTACATGCATATGTAGTTAACAATGTTTGATTTTTTAAAAAATTGAATTATAATTACATGTGGCAACTACTTTAGAACTATTGTAAATGTGCCACTAAAGCAACAACTATGTTGCATCTAATATACAATGTACATACATGCGATCATGCCATGTGTCCACATTCCACCACTCATTATGAAATACATTTGCAACTAGTTTTGACTATGATTCCCATTAATACGATTAGTACAACCACTAGTGCACCACTATTAAAGTACTATTATTCAATTATGTTATGAATATAATATAATTGCTTATAACTTAATAAGGATACACATTCACTTTATAAGGATATATATTCATATGCAATTTTTATAAAAAAATGTTGTTTCACTAATTTGATTATTAATATGAATAAATAAGTGTAATTCATACAATTAATTTTAGATTAACTAACAAACTAATAACTTATTAAATATTTATCATATAACTATTTATCCAAGTTGGGGATATTTCATAATGAATTAGATTGATTATTTAAGATAATTATTAATTCGTCAATAATTATTAGATAATTATTTATTTTAATTAATTATCTATTTATTTATTTAGATATAATTAATTTAGATGTGAAACTAAAAGCAATGTGTATATTATATAAAAAATTCGTTTTGATGTATATATGGATATAACTATTTATACCTTCATGTTTTTTTACCCAAATTCACATTTAACATTATATTTACTAATGAGTTATTTTTCAATAATTCATAATTTATTATTATTTATTAGTTAATATGTAATTTACTTGATTATTATGAATTAATTAATTAAACTGATAATTAATCATCTAATAATAAATTTTCTAAAGTCAAATAACAAATTATTTGAAATAACCACAAATTTAAAAAAATTGATTAATTCAAATAATTTTATTTTTAAAAAAATAATCTGATATTAATTATCCTAATTCATGAACTAACCAATTATTTGAATTAGACTAATTAATCAAGATAACTAAATCACTAAATAATTAATTTTCGTAATTTAATTCACGTACTTATTTTTCAAATAATTAATTTTCATAAAATAAGATAAATTATCTGAAAATAATAATAACTCAAAGAAACAATTCAAACCAATACTTCAAATAACTAAATATTACATCATTAATTCACATTTAATTATCATATAATCATTAATTTAATTATATAATTTACATAATGAAAAACAAGCACGAAACATGTAAGGAAATCTTTCTATAGTTGTAATTAAATTGCAATTAAAATATTTAACCCATATGTTTTTGAATCCCATGTTACAAATTATAGAAAGTTTAGGCTTGTTCTTGTATGTTTTCAGATTAAAATACATGTGTCATTTTGGGATGAACTCAAAAAAAATTAACCCAAAAACCAAATCATAAAATTAAAAAAAAACATTCCATGGCTATTTTTTAGTTCATTTAGTCTTATGTTTTCCTACCTATTTATTTAAGTAAATAAATAGGTCTTACTTTTTAACCTACCTATTGCAAGTAGGTAGGTAGGTCTTAAATAAATATGTAGGTCTTAAGACCTACCAACCTACTTACCTATGGTTATGTATGACCTACTTAGTTACTAAAATAAATATTCATTTGCATTTATTTATTCCAAAATATAATTAATATGCCAGGTGGTAATTTTCAATTGTGCTGCATGTCACAATTTCAGACCATCATTAACAATTATAATGGACAATGGAGATTAATATTTCCAAAAAAAAAAATTATGTCAAAAAATCTTCATAATGCCACATGTCATATTTTAATAGATGGATGACAATTATGACGTTGACATGACATCATGGGTATAGGTATAATGGAGTTGCATAATAATTGAAAATAAATTGTTTTGACAGAGTTGCAATTGAATTGCAATGAATTATATAGTATATACAATGAATTGTAATTTTGCAACGCATGCAATTTGTTCATTAACATTTAAGCATATAAATATAATGAGTTGCAATTGTTTGGTGGTAGTTCAAATTCGGTGATTTTGTTCTATGGTTTCCAAAAGGGAGTAAGTCAAATCTTGGGAAGTTCATTAGGAAATGGTTTGGACCTTATAGAATACAATATGTGTTACTTAACAATACGATATTATTAGTGACATTCACTAATTTTGAACCCAATCCCATGTTGGTTAATATTAACAAATTGAAATCGTGCAAATTTATTGAATTTGAGTTGCAAGATTCTAAAGTACAAACATCGATTTACTAGGAAGAACCATAGACAATAGATCAATCACAGAAAGGAGTCGAGGATGATAGTGATATAAATGAAGATGTGGATGACAAACTACTATTACATTGACCATAAATGAGGGATGACAACCTAACAGTCGCAACCATAGAAGAATCAGTTGAGTTAACAACTCAATTAGTTGACTATATTCATGAGTTGGAAGATATTTCAATACATATGGCGGAGAAAAAAAAGGATGAATGGATAGGTGGCTACGATGGCATATGGATGAATGAAGAAGATAACAATACATCTCAACCATTGAGGGACATTAACTATTTCCACATGGACGTACAAAAGAGAAGTCATCATGAATTGAATGGGGTGTTTGAAAAATGATTATTTAATATAAAAATGGCAGGTTGCCCTAAAAGGAAAAACAACAGGAGGGAGTGGCTATTGAGCTTCTTGGCATTCAAGGTTCTTGGCAAGCATTCATGTTTTGTGTTTACAATGTGTGTTGCAACATGAGTGAGGAGAACATGTTTGAAAGATTGTAGAGCATAGTGAGGGAAGAATAAGCATAGAAAGTTGTAAAGCAAGAGAGTATAGAATCTTGGAAAAAAATAATGTGGAAGAAGTTGTTGTAAGACATCAAGACACACAAGAGGAATTGGAATGACAAGTTAGAGGACCAATGTATAACATTGTGCCATTAGTAGCGATTTCACCTTTGGAATCACCATCGTCATCTAAGTGTGAGGAAGGAAGAAGGTTTGAAGTAGGGATTGGTGTAGTAGTTTGATGTGCAAATGAAATTCAAGAGTCAATATGACATGTGTTAGAGAGGTTACAAAGAGGTATTTTTAATAGGAAAGTGGGAGTTGCAATGAGACCTTGTGCAAAAGTGGAGGAACTAATGAAGATTCTGGATTTAAATGATGAAAAGGACAAAGAGAACATCGGTGGAGACCAATGGTTAATTAAAATAGCGCTGGAAGTTTGAGAGATTACATAAATTATGTTGGAGGAAATGCAAGCACATACAAGAAGTTATGTCTACCCCATGCTCTCAACTAGATTTGGAAAACTCACCAAGTTTTGGAGGTGAAGAAAGAAATAAATCTATGGATGATGGATCAAAAGACTTTGGAATAGAGAGGGATTAGGATTCTAGATGAGAGGAGATTGCTCTAGTTATTCCAAACATGTTGAGAGAATATAAATGTGAAAAATATGGGCGAGGGAGAAGAGGCTTGGGCTAATAAGGTAGGTTTAGTCACACTATTGAACATTGAGTGGAAGGAACCAAACCATGATGTTTTGGTAGAATTTCTAAACACTTTTGTGATTAAAGGGTTTGAAATTTATTTTGGGAGGAGAGGCATAATGTATGTCATTAACAAATAGATAATAGTTGACGCATTTGGAGTTTGTCATAGTGGATATGTTGAGGATCCAAAGGGTCAAGTGACTAAATTGTTGGAACTGTTATTTAATCATTATATAGAATTTCCATACACAAATGCAAATTGGTGGAATGCTGAGAAGTGCAAAATGCCAATTAACATTAGATACCCAATTATAATATTTGTGGTATACCAGAGGGAGAAGGTGAATTACATGAACATTAGGAATACACTTTCATTTATGAAGGTGGAGGAAAGATTTCGTGTGGATTAGGCACAACTTATGTTCAATAATATGTGTAGTGAGTTGGATAGATGGACTAAGATGTAGGAAAAGATGCAAGTGGATGGGAAACATGAGGATAAAAAAGAAACCTATCATTTGGCATTGGTTTTGGAGAAGTTTTTTATATACATGTTTAAAAAAGACTTTGGGGTTCTAGAAAAGAAAACAATAGAAACCTAAAAAAAGTAAAAAAGAACCAAGGAGGAGTTACAATAGGTTCTAGATATAGGAGAGGAGCATCAAGGAGATTTCCATAGACCATGGAGAAAAGAAAAAACAGATCTGAGACTGGAGAAGGATTAGAGCAGAGAAGGATTAGAGCAAAGAAGGAAGTTAGGGGAGGACGTCAAACCTTAGAAATTTATGTGAAGGAGTACAAGACAATTTGGACTCATAGTCCTAGGAGTGGTTACATGCCATATTCCTTCTAAACCACAAAAGGAAAATAGTTTAGTATAGGAGGAACAAAGGAAGGAATAACTACAGTAGATGAAACAAGAAATGAATATATCACCATAGTTGGCAATAACAATTCAAGCACAACACCATTAATAAATGCAACTTGATGAAGTATATGATCTTTATAATTATCATGCACAAATGGAGGTTCATGGGGATGCAATGGATGTATAAGCAATACAACAATAGATAAATCAACAACAACCACAATAGCCTCAAGTACCACATATGGTTTTACCAAAACCATAATTCAATTATTATGAACTAGTTGTAACATTAGTGCCATAGAGTAGACCAAGGTTAGTAGAAGGGAAAACTTTGGAGGTTGGTTAGGAATTAAAGATGCAAGATAAGGTGATGTCATCAAGAGATGGATCTAAGGAGGAGACACCTCAGAACCTTACACCCAAATTTATAAAGGTATAATAGTTGATGTCTTGGAAAGCAATAAAATTACCAAAATGTTTCAAACAATGGCTATAATTAGCCTAAAGATGGGTAATTTGAGTTTAGAAGTGTAGTCATTAAAAACCAAATTAATCACACTGGATGGAGAGAAATAAATATTGATTAAGGAAATGCAAAAGGAACAAGAAGGCCATGAAAATATATAAGAAGAAAATGGGTGGTTGGAAATGGAATGGAAGAAATAATGAATGTTAAAATATTGGAATTAACTATAAAAAATAAGGAGTTGAAGAGGGGATTGGTTGAGTGGACAACTTTACAAAAGGAATGTTAGGAATTAACGAAGAAAGAAGAGGCAAGGAATGAGACATAACAATGGTACCAAACTGCAATGATAAACTATGAACATAAGGAGGGATTGGAATGGGAAAAGGAATTCTGGTTGTATAAGCAAGTGACTAGGAATAATACAATTGAAAAAATGTTTGTATAGATTCTATAGATGAAGTTTATGGTTCTAGGAGAAGAATTCCGTTGACAAAAGGCATAAGGGGAGAAGGAGAAGGTAGTCCTGAAAGTGTTAGCACTATAGAAGGAGATGTCAAAAACCAAGACAAGAGGGATGATTTGTTGGAGAAGTACAAGGATTTGGATCCTATGTATGTCATCAACAAATTGGATGAGTATGACGATTTGGTGTAGTATTACTTTATACTATGTACCAAACAATAGATGAAAAAGGCCAATGTTGAACTTAATGAGTGGTGGGAGCTAATAGAAATGCAATTTAAAAAAGAAATGTATAAGGATTTGGATGCACACAAGAAGGATGAGGACATGTACAAAAGGCATTTGTCTACTTTTAAGAAGGCCTTTCCAAATTTTCTCTCTAACAATCTAAATAGTTCGGAGCCATCTAATCTAGCAGAGGAGGCATAGGGGGCTAAGTATATTGGAGCATGCCAACAATAGGAAGAGGAACCATAGGATTTCAGAGGAGGAGGACACGATCTTTAGAATAAGGAGGTTGAAGAACAAGCATAGAAAATTCATGTACAAGTAACATAGTTAACAAGTAATGACACTAGTGAATAGAGTGAACCAGTTGGAAGCAAAGAACATATATGAAGAATTGCAACAACATCACTTTCAAGTTGGATGTCCTAAGGAGCTTCATCATCTACTTCATATGGATTGAAAGATATGCCCTTAAGGATATGGGCCATTATTCTTGGTCTCATGAGGTGTTTGATTTGTGCATATGCTATTGATTATCTCCCAACTTGGTTAGAATGGTCATTTGTAGATTTTTTTTTCTATGTGACTTGCCTACTTTAACTAATTTTCAAAATCCTCCTCTTCTTCATCAATTTCCATTGATCATGATTTTTTGTAGTTAATATTAGTTTCATAATTGGCACACACACTCTTGAACCATTCATTCAAGGTGAAAGCATGCAAAAGTACCCAAAAAATAGTCCTCACAAGTTTTTTTTTTTGGGTGACAAGTAAATTTTAAAAGTACATGATACCTTGTGAAACAATCCTTTTCAAGTACACGAGGGCATCAAATGTGATATGTTGAAGTTTTTGAAAGTTTCAAAAGTTGTATCAACCTTTTTAAAACCTACTTTCAATTTACTTTGCAAAATTTTCTAGTTGTTCACATTGTGAGAAAGCAAATTAAAAGTAGGTCAAAAAAATTTAATTTGAAATTTTCATTTCTATGTTGCAATTTTTAAAGGTTTGGGGCATGATTTAATGAATTAGACGCATGCAATGCACTTTAGTATCGTATCAAGAAAAAAATTTTGGATGCCAAATTTGAGTTTATGAATTTTTAAAAAAAAAAGGGCTTCACATTGTCTAAATGCAAAAATTCAAATTTCAAAAAATGTCTATCAAGGTGCATAATGTCTCAAACATTAATTATGTGTCATTTGAATTGTTTGATTTGAAAAATGTGCAATATTAGCCAAAGAAATAAACTAGTTGCAACAAAAAATAATTTAGTGAGAATAATAACATACCTTAAAATGACCATATATGGCTTATTTAATATGATAAGTACATCCCAATATTTATGGCATGACTAAAATGCCTAAAATGCAAAAGATTCTAAATCTCCTTTTACATGTTGGTAAGGGATCACTAGGTGGTATACTTTGGTATGCTTTCGCCCTTCATCCATTATGCCATCCTTTATTATGATTGATTCCACCTTCAACTTCTAATAATTTTCATCTTACAATTCCTCAAATTTCACACACCCATGGATAGTGGGGTCGATCACACTCAAATCTTTCTATTGACCATAATTCATATGTAACCTCCTTTTCATTAGTGGTATTCTTTGGTGAATTATTTTCATGTTCCTTAAATATCTTTCTTGTTTACATCCTTCCATAGCCCACATAAAGTTAATAATGTTTAGGGAAAAATTACGCATAGGTGTTTGATCCATTTCAAACTTGCATGACCCCCTTTTCCTCATCAACCACAACTTTTTTCTTCATTGGGAATTTGATACATGTTAGGAGGTCATTGTAATCAACCACCACATCAAGGTCATATAATATGATATATTTCCCCATCTTATTAGAATATTTTCGATCTTTCCTATTATCACCTTGACGATTATTATTTTTGAACATTGTTCAATCACGATGCTAATTAATTACCCTCTTTTTGGCAAATGTCCATGTTGCAACTATTTGTTGCATGCCACTAAATTCAACTATGTTATTATTTTGGGTGAAAATTCCACATCAATAATTATCATCAATTAAGCTAGCTTGGACTTTGAATAGGCCTTCCACATTTCAGAAGGTACAGGTTTCAAACTCACTACTCTATCTTTTGCATATTTGCATCGGTTTTCCCTGTTTTATTACTTTTTGTTTTTGTTTATAAAAGAAAGTGGAAAGAAAAATCACCCTTGTCTTTATGTAGGAGACGGTTTTGAAACCAGGCCCTTCTGGATTTTCAGCCCCTCCCCTCGGCCTGCCAGTCTGGGGATGGGACCTCAAATCGGGAAGGGCCTGTAGGTAGACCCTTCCACTATTTTCAGCATCCTGCGCTCGACCTGCAGGCCTTATGACAGGCGCCTCAAATGGTGGAAGTGTCGAAAGATAGACCCTTCTCTTGTACTTGACAGCAGGAGAGGCCCTTGGGAGGGGACGCTCCATAAAATTTGGGGCCCTATGTGCGTGGCCTATTTGCCTGGTGCAGAGGGCCCCCTCGAGCCCTAAGGGGACGCTACAAGAACAAAGCATCCGGAGGCGGAGGTATTTGCTACGGTGGTGTGCGCGATGGCGATGGCGCTGCTGCTCTCCTCACCGCTCTTGCTTCCTCGTCCTGCAAGCCTGGCCTGCGCGCAACGGAGCTCGCGCTGTTCCTCTCATTCGCTTGTTTTGCGCCATTCGCACTTGCTGTCTCATCAGTTGTACGCTAGGCTGCCGTCTTCCTCGCTGAAGAAGCGCGCATCCGCACGTGTCGTCAAAGTGGTTGCCGAGGCACAGGAGTATGCGGCGGAGGAGCCGGCGGTTTCCGTTATCGATAGCCTTGATATTCTCACTGAACGCAGCCTGGTACACAATCCTCCCCTCTTTTGCTTTCCCTGCTAGCAAGGAATTTTCCAAAATCAAAAGTATGTGCCGTGAGGGAGAAATCCTCACCTAGTGAACAATCAGACTTTGCCAGTAGAAGAAGAAAGGATAAACCCTGAAAAAACCTGAAAGAAATTATGACCTAATCAATGACCGACTTCCTGAGCGCTTTTGGCCTCCATGAACAATTACCAAAACCTTTGAGTTCAGTGATCAGCTGTGCCAATTTCAGGCAGTGATACGATCCCTGATGTCAAAGTACCCCCGACGATGAAGGACACGATCTCTGGTGCTTGCAGGGATCCAACTTCTAAGGTTTGTGAATTGCAGACACTATATTGGTGATCATCCTCCATCTTCTGAAAACCTAAGACTGAAAACCCTAAGAACAATACGAGTGCATTTAGTCCACGATCTGCTGCTTCAGTTTTTGCAGAGCATATGTTTTTCATTTTGTTGCAATGTGAGTCACAATGGGCAAATGCATTCAACTGGGGAGAAGGTTACAGAAGTACAGGAACAGACAATGGTGGAGTCTGGACAGGATTTTTCACAGTCAGACAAAATAACTGATATTAGCAGTGAAGCTATTTTGCTGACAGGTAACCAAGCGCCTGGAGCAAACAGCAGCTTACTTTAAAAGACTTGGAGCACTCAGCTTCTGGGGACAGCTGGTATGCACAACAGTGGCTGCTGTAATTCTTGCTTTCTCGATTGTTGTTACTGGTGCTGTGACAGCACCGGCAACTCTGTATCTTACTGCTGCTGGCATAGCTGCTGCCTTCCTATCTGTGTTTTGGTCCTTTGGATACATGCGCCTTGCCCAACGTCTAAGAGCAACAGCACATGATCCAGCAAAGGTACAAATTGCATTTGAAGCTTGTACTTGCAAAGTGATTACATCGATCCTTATATCGCCAGTCTAGAGAAATCTGATTGAAACTTTCAGAATAGTAGAAAATATGTCAATGGTATGTGTATTGAAATGCACTTGTGGCTCAGAGTGCACAGTCCAGGGCGGGTCAGAGTAGTGATGCCTTTTTCATTGCAATCCCATCATGTCATTGGCTTCTATTACAGGCCCCTCCTCGTGCACAAGTCGTGAAGAACTTAAGGAATGGAATTCTGATAAACATACTAGGGATGGGGGCAGCCCTGCTGGGAATGCAAGCCACAGTGGGATTACTAGTGGCTAAAGCATTGACATCATCAGCAGCTCCTTTCCTCCAAGGCCCAACTGCTGGATACAGTCCTGTTTTGGCACTGGATGTCTTCCTTGTTCAGGTTTGCATCTGACTGTAGGATTTCATTTGTCAGATCCATCAAGGCGTAGTTGAGCACCTTGCTGGGGCTTTACATAGGAATATGGAACTGTTGCAACATCTGATGTATCCTAGAACAACCTCCTCTCCACAGCGAAATGTTTACTCTGTCTGCAAAACAAGGACTATACTGTGTACAGAGGTCAATTTTACTTCCTGTGAAAAAGGTTTAGAAGGTCTAGTTGGATATTGAATGTTGTTCAGGGGCTAATCCCTTCCAACCTGCCAAATTTCACTTAGTTCTCTAATCACTCTATTGCCTAAACTGATCTGTATCCTAGAACACTGCTAGGGACTCTTTCCTCTCCCTGCTATAAAATACTTTAAATTATGACCATAGATGGACTCTTCTGTTTTTCTGTTACAGTAATTCTACTGTGAAATATTAGCAGTAAGCCTCTGAGAACATTGTACAGAACCATATGAGCCTAATAAGGTATATGCAGGGCCCCATTGCTAATATCACATTGTGAGATTTACACTGGGGCATTTACAGTGCTGAAACAAATTTCCATTAAATGAGTCATGTTCAAATTGCAGTCAAATTGAATAATGGTCATGTGATGATCATAGCTGATTTGGGGACTTGAACCTGACAAAATGTTGCTTGTCTGTCTGCAGGCTTCATCAAACACAGTGCTGTCTCACTTCTTGGGTCTTGTCTTTTCTTTGGAACTCCTTCGCTCTGTCTCTCTGTCCTAGCTGTGGTTTATCCAAACTCAACCCAGGGTCTTCAACCACGTACAGCTGGGGCAAGTTTTATTGACAAAAATGCATTCTCTTTGCCTGTCGATTGCTCTGGAGGACAATTGGATCCAATTGATTGACAACAGGTCCCAAGTAGCTGCTTGCATCTTGGAACCATAGATTGGCTTTGAGAAGCAGCTCCTTTTTGAGCTTCCTCTTGGACAAGGTGCCCAACTAAGTGTTGAGAGTGTACAGTGACAGAGAGAATTGAGGTGCTATACTCAAGTATGATGTGGGCTTTATAGATGTGGTGGCAGGCATCTGCACCAGAAGGAAGAAGAGGGTTTTGCATTCTGCCATTTCTATATCCTCTGATCATTGGTTGGTTGACAGGATAACATGGTGTATGGTATGCCAGTCATGGAGTGAGGGGTTTTATGTGGAGCCCCAGTGGTGCACTCTTGCTGGTCATGATGTTGGAACCTAGGCATCTGTGCTGTCCTCAAAGTAACAGTTTGTGTTGCACACTTAAGTAGAGATGTGTTTTGTTTATTGCTTCTGACTGGAAGTCACTCCTGAAATTCAGGGCAGCTTAGTCTTTATAAGAGTAGTCAAGTGCACCAATGGAACCAACCCAGAGGCAGGCCGGTTTCCACTCCAATGCGACATGCATCAAGGCAGCAGCAGTAAAAGTTTCAGATCATGTGGGAAACCCAATTAAGCCTGTGCTTTACTATCAAGTTTTGATGCACTTAGAGGATCTCCAGCAGTGCACAGTATGTGACCCTTGAAAAATATTTCCAACATCCAAGTTTAGTTATTAGCATTTTTTCTAACACCACCCATAAAACTAAAACTGGGACTGCCAATAGGTTAGACACTACTTATAACAACCCACCTGGACCAATCATTGATTTGCAACAGGGATTCGCAGTCAGATCATATGTATCATACTCTTCTGTATTATGGTTTTCTCTGGCAGGTGTTAGGCTTTGCTGGACCTTTTACCAGTCTCAGCAAACTATGCAAAAATGTTGGGCCAAAACCAGTTTGCCTAGCCATACCAGCACGTTTTGACTTTTCTTCATCCAAATTTAATTAGCAGGGTCTCACACTGAGTTGCTATGGTTACATATTTTCACTTATGGATTGTATCTTTCAGAGGGTTTTACATTTTGTGGTATAGAGGTTTTTAGATTTGCAGCATAAGATGGATTTGCACCCGTTATCAGTATTCACCACATTGAAGATTCAGTTTCACTTGTTACATAGTCCCTGAACAGAATCAGGCAAGTGTGTGTCGAATAATTAATATACTTCAAAATTTTAAGCTTGAGCATTGGATTTTTTAATTTTTGAAAACATTTGACATAGACATAGACCCTGTAGTCTTGAGTTCAAATCCCACATTTGACAGAATCTAATTATACTGATTTTCAGCATTCTGGGTTAAATGTTTTTTCAAAAAATTAACAAATCTGAAAATAATTTAATTAATGCCAAATCCATTCAGGGAGTACAGTGCATTTTAGATTATAATCATGGGAGTACAAGAACATTTAAATTACATTAATTATTTGGCACACAAGTGCTGAAGTTGCCCAGTAATTTACAATATTCCCTCTCCCCTCTCCAAACATTTTAGGGAAAAATGGACAATATAAACTGAGAGACCATTTAAAATCTCACCACGTAGGCCAATCAAAAGCAGTCATTCCCTTTTAGCGCAGCTCTTGCAGGCGTCACTAACCAGAGAAAATTTTAGTGTCGAAAATGGCAATTTCACACAATTTCTTCATCCAAAATTGTGGGCAAATTACAGGAGTTCTTACTGTTGTGAGTGTAGAGGATCATAGAAACATCGCCAAAAAAGACATTCTAATGGCATCTCCACCAACGCTCATTATGTGAGCAGGAAAAAATTATTTCTCACATCCAAGATTAGTCACAACTTTTTTTCAACCCCACCCATAAAATTGAAACTGGGACTGCAAGTTGGTGGGAGATTACTAATAGCAAACCACTTGGACCAATCAAACTATCTAGCCAATCAGAAACAACGAGCAGTCAATAAATACGATTTGACTGTGTTTATTAGACCGTTCCAGGGCTCTGAAAGCTGTGCATTTTTCTTTTAGGGTCCCATGGGTCTTCCAGTGAACTCACTCACTGGATTTGACTGATGAACCTCATCCAAGATTTCCAGTGCAGGGTCACATACTGAGCGTTGGTGGAGATGCTCTAATAAGTCAAAAGTGAGATTTACCAAAGTCATCAAGTGTGACTTTATTATGGGGTGCATAAAAAGACTTATCCATTCATAATTGGAGGACAAAAGACACTCTCTGCCATCCACCCTCCACAAGTTGTCTAACACTTGTCGTGAACTATGACCATATTCTTTATCAGCTAATGTTAAATAAACATTGAAACATCACCCAAAGTAGACTCCTACATTTTGGCCATCCCATTGATAAAAACTTGTAATTTCACCAATTTTTTTCCTTTTGGGTGGAACTTGAAAGAGTGAGAGAGTTCAAACAGAAACTTTGTTAAACGAAATTTAGCTTTGAAGTTTTAAAAGCTTTCAATGCATTTCAATGAGGGGTCTTTTAGTGTTGGAAAGAGCGCCCTTCATGAGGACATTCCTGAAATAAGAGGCCTATGGTCAAGCAGTAGTCTAATACACCTTGTGGAGGGCAATAGGTGGCCATTAGTAATGTGTATCATTTGCCTTCCAAATACACTTAGGAAATTTCCCCGAGTGGTTTACAAACTTTAAATCAAACTCCTAATTATCTTGATCCATTGTTAGGTATCTGCCCCTGCCAGATTCCTTGCAACAGCTCCTTTGGGCTTACATTGGATGCTTAATAGGAAAAACGGCCTTTCATACCATGGATTCCAGGCCAAATGAAATGACAAGCTGCTTTTGAAAATCAGAAGAAACTAAGAGCAATGTCAAAAGTGGTGGGTTATGGTCCCTTAGTGAAACATGCCATTTCTTAGGGAACCTTTCCAGACTAGAAGAGTAGGGCCAGTATTTGGACAAAGGTGCCCTTTAAAAGTTTGTTAGCTCTGCCCAAAGGGTAGAGCCTTCACAAACGTATAGGATTTTGGGACCCAAATTTGTTCTGGGCCGAGAGTAAAATTTGTGAGAGGTATGATTATGGAGATGTAGAGTGTACTCTAGAAGTTGCTTTTTTGTTTTGTTTTGTTTTTGGGTGCCCAATTTATTACGCATTCCTAGACCAAGTTACTTGGTTCCATCATCTCTTATGATTTTGTTTGAAATAGATCCTTTTTCTCATACCTGCTTCCCAAGTTAGGCACTTTGCTGGCAAATATTTACAGAATAATGCAAAAGTATATTAGGCAAATGGATTTGGAATTTTAGTAAGATTAGGCCAATTCCCCCCCTCCCCCCCTTTTTCTCAAATTAGGTTAATCAACACATGTGACTTGGAGGTTTAGGGTGCTAAACTACGTGAGCTTTATTATCCGTGTTCTACTGATGTGAGAAAAAACCTTCAAGCATTGGCATTGTCAAGTAGCTATTGTGTCTAATCCTCCTATTTTGTGTAAGATTGAAGAGTCGTTTGTGACCACCATCACTTTTTGTTAAGATCTAATGTTTAGGATTCATGGTTAAGTTGTTCATGTGTATTGTTCACATGTTGTTCCTAATTTGAAATAATTGTAATCTATTATGATTTTTATGAAAAATTTGAAAATATTAGGCAAATTTCAAACATATTTTTCAAAAATTAGGCACAATGAAATAGATGGGTAATTATTAGGCATTTTTCTTTTGATTTAATTTCAGCCTAACTTGATAGGCAAGTCTGGAATTTGGTTTTGCGATGATGACTAGTTTGTTGTCTTCTTCATGAAGGAATGTTACATTTGGCACATTGGGCCAGACTTTCCTCTGGGCTCCACTATGAAGGCTCTCTCTCACTCTAATACCTTCTTCAACGGTCTAAGTCCGTTGTTGATTGATTGATGGCTGGATTTCAGAAGTAGTGTCCTGCCCATGTTTGTGTCCACCTTTCTTTGTAGTAGTCGGGCACAAAAGACAAAGAAACATTTAAGTGAACTTGCATGTCTTATAATGACCTAGTCGACATGGCCAAGAATGTTATACAACCCCCCAATCCAACTTTGCGGGGGCCACTGTGAACCAGCACCCACGAGTGCACCATCTACTGGATGCCCGTTGTGGATGAACCTCAACTGAGTTAATATTTGGTTTCACCTTGGTAACCAATTCTGTAAGAAATAAGTCTCATACATAGGTAAATAAGGTAAGAAAATAGGTAACTCTTAAGTAAGTAGATGGTTTATACATATGTATGTAAGGGTTGTTTTTTATTACCTACCTACTAACAATCTGCTTGTGGGTTGTTAGTAGGTAGGTAGTTAAAAAAAAAACAGCAACTGAGCTAACCACCATGGTTAGGTGAGGAACTGGAACACAACAGAAAAACTTGTTTCCAGACCATTTATCATCCATCCTTCATGGTGCAACTGGTGGATGCTGGTTCACTGTTGCCCTTTGTGGGTGGGTGGGTGTTAATGAACTGTTGAGCTCATAATTTCAACAGACAGTATCCCCACTTCCCAATGTCCAAATTAACTAATTTTGGACTCCCATAATGTTTAACTCTTATGGGAGGAGGAGGAGTCTTGACAGTTAGAGTTTTGAGAAGAAATTTCTGTTAGAGGTTAAATTTGGTAGGTACCATTTACAAGCTCAATTGGGTGGTGTTGGATTTGATGGTGTTTTGTTTTTTGCTTTGACTCTAAAGTTCTTATTGTTTTAAAAGCCCTTAAATTTGGTAGGTACCATTTACATGCTCAATTGGGTGGTGTTGGATTTGATGATGTTTTTTTTTTGCTTTGACTCTAAAGTTCTTATTGTTTTAAAAAGCCCCGACTACATCTCATGTTAGCTCTACTAAAACTTAGGCCAAGTGTCAAAATTAGAACATGAGTCCACACTTAGAGTGTTAAATGACACCGAAAGCCTTACATGTGGAATATTGATGTTGAAAGCATTGTAACAAGGGGGTGTCTCACACTTTCACCATGCAAAAATATAATCTTCAAAAAAAAAAATCCTCTAAAAGAAACCCAAATTCCTTCAAGATATCATAACTCTATAACAGATCTCAAGTTTCAACACAAGCCAAAATATCATCTTTCAAAAATCCTCAGAAAAATAGACCTACTATTATTATTACCTAGGGGCCTATAAAAATCCCTTAAGCTACTATACTCTATAATGAATCTAAACACAAAATCCAAGGCCAACAAATTTATGCATTGACATGGGATAGGTTGCCATATATTACTTTAGTGTAGGTCTTGTGGTAATTGTCCCATATTTATTGTTACAAAGTGCTAACCTGACATCCTTCAAATTCTCCCTTGTTTCTAATTCTTTTGTACATTTTCCAAATCAGCCGAGTGTTTATGAATAAAGTTTTGTAGGGTTTTGATGATAAAACTATTTTAGACTCGATATAGCTAGGTTTATTGTGTCCAATTTCATCATCTTTCCAAAGGGGATGTTAATCCATTTTATCCATGACACACACACTTTTTGATTTTCACTTCGATTGGGCAATTTTGTAAATCAATGTGGTGAATGTATCCAAGTTGGTGTTGAGAGGTTTATTGGCGTTGCCTACCAAGGCAAGGATATTGTGTTTAGATTGATTATAGAGTATAGTAGCTTAAGGGATTTTTATAGGCCCCTAGGTAATAATAGGTGTATTTTTATGTGAGGATTTTTTTAAGATGGTATTTTGGCTTGTGTTGAAACTCGAGATTAGTTATAGAGATAAAATATCTCTTGAAGGATTTTGGTTTCTTTAAGAGGAATTTTTTTTTGAAGATAATATTTTTGCATGGTGAAATATTTGAGTTTTCATATTTCTTCTTTTGCCTTCAGATACTTTTTAATGTAAATGGCAAGGCCACAGATGTCACACACCCCTTGTTGTTTCAAGCATAGACGGTGTTAGAGGTGATAGTTGAGTTCATTCCATTTGTGCATGTTTGTTATCATTCAAAGTTTGCTTTGTTAACATAATCGTCATAACTACTTCAAATATGTGATTATTGTTCCATTAGTTATGGGCACTCATCGATTTGATTCCCTAGGTGTGGCTCATTTTTGTACAAAACATTCATATTATGGGTGCTTTTTGTTTTGTTAATTTGTTAATGTATGAATGTTTTCTTTAATTGATTTTTTTTTTCTTTTTATATGGTCTACACTCTCCACCCCTTTGAACACAAATAGAATATGCAGGTTTTGATGTGATATGTGCTTACATTGTTTTTCATTGAAGACTTTTTGTTCAAAGATGTCAAGCATGTGGATACACTACCTAAGCTAAAAGACATCCAAATGACCTTTTTTTAAATCTTTATTTATGATATTTTCTTTAATGTTTCTTTTTGCATCTATGAATTTCACACTTCTTTAAATCTATTGAGTTGTATATTTCACAATGTTCCCAATGTCTTTTCTTAAGCATGTATATTCAACCAATCCACACCATTCTCCCACATTTATAAATGGCGTTGACTTCATTTTAGTTGCAACCATTGCATTACTTGCATTTTGGGGATTCGACATTAAGAGTTTCATCTTTGGCTTTGAGGTTTTTGTTAAGGCAAACACCCATTTCTTTTAGATGTTTTGATTGATGATGTTCATGACATTGAAACCTTCCTTTGTCAACACAAAACAAAGATAGCTTAAATCATTTACCACTCCAATTCCCATTGATATCAATTGCAATATATCATGGGTCCACATGGAAGAGCTTGGATAATAGTTTGCCATGCTAGCCATGTGTTCCATTCATCATGTAGATTTTATTCTCTTGCCTTCTGAATTTGCATTTAATTCTGGAAGTCGTAAAAAATACATATTTCTAAATGTTTTTGTAACCAACCCATTGATCCAATGAATAATACTTAGTGTGTCTGATGTACTCATGGTAGAGCACACAATCGGACAGACAATTTCACATGTAGTTTGTATGATCATGTGATTTTGATAAACCCCTTAGCCAATCTACATGTTGGATAAGTTCCTTCCTTTATTTATGGGATGCCACCTTCAATGGTCAAGCTTGAGTTTGTAGCTTGAGAATTGTAATTAATTCATCCATGTTAAACATGTAGTGTCCACCCTACAAACATGAGCTTGTAGCAATTGTAATTGATTCATCCGTGTTACACATGATGTAGTGTCCACCCTACACACATGAGCTTGTAGCAATTGTAATTGATTCGTCTGTGTTACACATGATGTAGTGTCCACCCTACAAACATGAGCATCTTCTACAGACTCACAAGCGCCCATTGTACAAGTGGCCACTTGTGTTCTATCTTGGATAAAGCACTAAGAGCTGAAAGACCCCCATTGACATTGCAAAATGATAGAATACATAAAACAATGTTGGGATTTTATAGTCTATTTGGAGGGCATGGTACCAGGAGTTATTATTATTATTATTATTATTATTTAAAATTTTAAAAATATATATTTAATTTTGTAGTTTCCAAAGTTTGGAGAAATTTTCCAAATTTTTTGAGATTTTTTTTGGAATTTACACTTTAAAAAAATGAATGGGAAGGACAGGTAGGGGTGCTATCTAAATGCATACTCAAAGACACCACTCAGACTAAGGGGAGAAATTCCATAGAGAGTGGTTGTTAACCGGGACCAAAGGTCTTGTTTGGTGGGAGGGCCTTTCATGGAGAGGCCAATGGATAAAAGCCATAAGAAAACAAAACGCCCCACCTTGGATCATTGCACCTCAAATCCATAACTTTATTTTTTTTAAAAATACCCATCCAAAAAGGGAAAGAAAGATTATAAATAAATAAAAAATCAACATCCTATGAAGAGACAATACTCAAAAATGCAAATGGATCAATGGGAGTCACAAAAGAGAATAATGGGACTTGTTGAAAGGGGGTCAAAATAGTAACCAAGGACCTAAAACCCTAATCGGTCATATGAAACATACGTGATAAGGAGATGGGCGGGAAATGCAATGAATCTAAAAATATGTAATGAATATATGCAATGAATCAAAAAAATAAAAATAAAAATCAAAGGAACCATTGAGGTCCCCCAAACAACCCAACCCCCCCCCCCCACCCCACACCACCCACTCTCCACACTTCCACCCCCCCCCCCCCCCCCCCCCCCACCC